>Ga0209063_1001807_pt1 | contig 10622 bp, 13 predicted proteins | sample KloWWTmeKNB19Kit_FD_187177 | JGI IMG/M metagenome (GOLD analysis project Ga0209063, IMG submission 187177) | Active sludge microbial communities from Klosterneuburg, Austria, studying microevolution and ecology of nitrifiers - Klosterneuburg... | ecosystem: Engineered > WWTP > Aerobic digester >...
CTGCGCAAGGTGGGCACGTCCAGTGATCGCCCCGGCTTGCGGTTTCACACCGAGATTTTCAGTGGCTACGGCGATACTTTGCTGGACTACAACCGCAAACGCACCGTCCTGAGCATGGGTCTGACGTTGCTGGACTGGTAGGAGCCGAGGTCCTAGCGGGACCCGTCCCACCCGGCCCGGATGGACGGGTCGGCAAAACCCGTAGGCATTTTGGCGTCAAAAGTGCCATACACGGCATCGTGCACATCGATCAGCGCCAGCATGGCCTGCACTGCGTCCTGGTTGAACCCGACCCGGGCATGACCCCGGCCATCATCGCCGTCCATGACCAGCTTGTTGATATAGATGCTGCATTCCCGGTAGCCCCACAGGGTACGGATGGTGTTGGCCACACGGGGGTGGTGCTCCTGAATGATGACCAGCGCCCGGGTTTTGCGCTGTTCCAGCGTCAGGTCTTCCAGACCGAGCGGCTGCGTGGGCACATCGTCGATGGCCGACGGCGGCAACAGGTCATGGATGAGGGGCAGGGGTGCACTGATCGGGCTGTGCACCAACGCCCATGCATCCTGGGCAGCTTGCGCCTCTTCCCAACGGCTCCAGGCGGTGTCGGGGTCGTCTTCGGTGACTTCCAGGCCACGCGAATCCACCGCATCCCGCATCGACGACGAAGTGGACTTCGAAATGCCTTTGCCAAAAAGCCTGTTGAACATACCCTACCCGAAAAATGTAACGAGATGTTACTTCGGCCGCATTGCGGAATCCAGCCCTGCCCCGGCAGGAAACCCGCGTAATTGTGACTTTATGCGGCTTCCGGGAAAAATGAAAGTCGCCGGGGCAATCCGTTTATTTCCCAAACCCCATGCGGGAAAGCAAACGGTCCTTGCGCACCAGTTGGTGGAACAGCGCGGCCCCAACATGCAACGCAATGGCCAGCATCAATAGCTTGGCAACAATGCCGTGGACCAACCGCGGGGGAAAGTTCTTGAAATCGGTCGGCAATGCACCCTGTCCACCAAACACAATGTCCGGCAGGCCGGCGAGGATGGAGATTCCAATGCCGCTGGCAGCCATCACGATCACCAGGGCATACAGCCCCCAGTGCACCAGGGGAGCCAGACGGTCTGCGAAGGCCATGCCGGTTACCACGGGAGCAGGATGCTCCGTGCGCAGACGCACGACAAGGCGAATCAGCGTCAGCACCAGAATCAGTCCGCCAAACACCATATGCCCCCGCAAGGCATCCATCTTCTCCGGGCTGGTATTGGGCGTCTTGTCCAGCACCAGCGTCCCCATCACCAAGGCAACGAGCAGCATGACAGCGGTCAACCAGTGAAGAATACGCAGGGCAATGTGGTAACGGGAAGGTTGCATGGAATCTCTCCTGATAACGTGATGTACCCATTGGATCACAACGGCGCTACGCGTCAGAAAGCAAAAAGCCCATCGCAGTGGATGGGCTTGTACGCATGGAGTTGTCCACAGGACCGCCCCAGGGTCTAGCCATCACTTGCATCGCGCTACAAGTTTGCATACCTGAAGGACGTCGGCAAGGCATGGATTCTCCCTGTGCATTTCAGCTGCGCAAACGCTCAAGCATCTCTTTGAGGATGATGTGCTCGAATACCCGCAACAGCCGGTCTTCTGCTGCCAGTTGAACTTTTGCAGCTTCCGGAACCCCGGCGTGGAGCTTTCGAATCCCGTCCAGCTCCTTGCCCAACGCCTCAGGCAGACGGGTGGTTACTTCTTTGAGAATACGGCGTGCGCTCACCTCAGGAACGCCCAGCTCCAGCCCGGCATCCAGCACCAGCTGGACAGTGACATCGCTGAAGAAGTTGGCCCCGCCCAAAGGAATGGCCATTCGTACATCGGCCCAGGTGGCCTTTTCGTTGGCAAACGCCTTGGTGTAATACGCACTGGTCGCCAGCAAATCGTAATGCGGGGCCAACTGCACGCCTTCAGGGGACATGAAGAACGACAGGTTCTTCAAGTGACAGTCGTCGTTGGCTACAAGGATGTTGAACACCAACCACCGAAACAACATGAGGCGCGTGTTGGCTTTGTTGGTGGTGGCCTCGATGACATCTTTGAGCGCCTGAATCGACGCGCCCGAATGCTTGAAGGTGCGCGACTTGTTGAGCAACTGGCAGGCATCGATAAGGTGCATGCGTTGCACATTCAATGGCGGCCGGGCGCCAGGTGGCGTTGCCTCTGTGGTGAACCGGTCGAACCGTTGAATGACATAGACCGCCTCCGGCACATAGAGCATGTGAACTTTCGGAACCGGGAGACCGACCGCCTTTGCCAATCGCATGGTGAGGTATTCGTTGACCACGGACGCGGGGTACGAGTCGGTATCAGGGTGATTGGGCTTGAGGATGTGGGTGGAAGGCGTTGCACCCTCTGGCTCGTAGAGATGTCCTTCGTGGTACACCACCAAAAGCTTGTGTTGCGCCCCCGCCAGGGACATGCGCTTGGGCGCATCGGCGCTCAGTGTCAACCTGGGCAGGTTTGCGATACGTGAACTCAGCTTTTCGTAGGGCAAGTCGCGCAAGGCGCTTGCTTTGGGCAGTTCCTCTCCAGGCGGCAGGAGGGTCAGCGAACCCGCAGATTCCGCCCCCAGGTACTGTAGGAGCGCAAATGCGTCCTCTCCCTTGATACCCGCTTCTTTGGATACTGCCTGGCGCAGCAACTCTTCGGGCAACAGGTTGTCGAAGAACCATTGAACAGGCCGCATGGTTCCTCCATCCGCGTGTTCCAGCCTCTTGCGGGGCAGGCCAGGTGCCAGGTCGAAACTGTCGGATGCCTGGGCCCAGCCCTTGTCATACTCGAAGCGCCACAGGTCCTCCCCCTCGTGCAGTTGGCCTGCCAGCCGACTGTCTACGTAGACGTTGAGGCTCCTCATGGGTTCATGTCCTTCCCGGCATCATCACGGGCGTCTTCTGTTCGGCCATGTCGAATGGGCGATGGGGCGTTTGTTGCGATGGGCCGCGAGGATGCCGAGCGGCGGCGAGTCAGCAGTTCGAGCTCTTTCGAGGCAGCCGAGGGGATGTCCACGCTGAGCTCAATACCCAATTCCTTGAGCAAGCGCAGCACGCGGGCCAGTTGCACCGTTGGTTTGCCCTTCTCCACATCCACCGTGAACTGGCGGCTGACGCCCACCATGGCGGCAAGGTCATCCTGACGCACCTGCGTGCTTTTTCGCACGGCACGAATAACCAGGCCGAGTTCTTCTGTAGATTGGATGGTGTGTTTCATATGAATATCTTCGATCGAAGACATTCTAGTGCAATGAAGCTGTGATTGCTATTGCTATGTCTATGCTCGTAGATAATTTATGTTTGGCTAAAACTCTCGGAATAATATCCACAGTCGTGGATATTTTCCATGAAATATCGCATTAATTCACTTAAATGTCTACGATCTTAGACTTTCGGAATACTCCAGCTGTTTAGGACAAAAATCCTTTCATGGTAGGACGGGGCCACGCAAGGATGTTGGACTTGTCTGAGTTCAGATGCCAAAAAAGTTAGCAATTAGAAGCAAATACCGCGTGAACTTCCCAATTTAGCCGAACCAACCGAACTGCCCCACAAGCAATGCCCAAAGCCTTCCGCGCCAGAAAGCAAAAAGCCCATCGCAGTGGATGGGCTGTTTACTTCGAAACCATATGGAGCGGGAAAAGAGGCTCGAACTCTCGACCTATACCTTGGCAAGGTATCGCTCTACCAACTGAGCTATTCCCGCATTGACTTGGTGGCCTTGGGCGGAATCGAACCACCGACACAAGGATTTTCAACACCTTAGTGAGTGCTCACTGACCCAGACCTAACTAGAACAATTCTAACACTTTTTTTCGATGTCGGGACACCCCTGTCGCGTTTTCCGAACCTGACTCCGAACTTGGCCGACCTTCGGGTGGGCATGGCCATGGCGTTTTCCCGAATGAAATCAACGCAATAGCCATACCGAACTCCGAACCTTCCGTGCCGAACAGGTGGACGTTCCAACTTCCGCGCCGGACGCTTGCCGTTCACCGAACCAAACCAACTTCGCCGTGGTGCAGGAAGGTGGATTGGTGGTGCTGCAGAAACCTTAGAAAAATGGTGACTGCCGCACACCACGCACAGCGTGGCCCCCACAATCATCTACGCCGCTTGCTTGGGCACCGAAGGCAGCGCAACGCTGGCGATGTTGCTCGCATCCAAAAGTGCCTTCGAACTGAGCCGGGCATACCGCAAGGTCGTGCGTGGATCTTGGTGTCCAAGCAGCTTCTGAACAAGGAACAAGCTCTGTCCCGCGCTCAAGAGTCGCTCGGCCAGACAAGCCCGCAAATCGTGGACACGCATGTCCGGGTCAAGGCCAGCCTTCTTTCGCAAACGGTACCAGACGCGCATGATCCCGGAGTACGGAAGCCCTGTCTGCGGATTCGGAAACAAATATGGATTGGTGCCCTTGGATTCCAGGCTTTGCAGGATTTGCATGGCACTGTCATTCAGGGGCAGTGACTTGGGGCGTTTGGACTTGTTGTTCGCCGCCGGAATCTTCCAAAGGCGATTTTCCAAATCCACATCCACCCACTTTGCCTGGATGGCTTCCATGCGGCGTGCCCCCGTATTCAAAAGGAACAAAAGAATGGCACACACGGTTTTGTTGGCGTCGGTTGTCAACACCTCCACCAGACGGTTGGTCTCCTCAACGCTCAAAAAATTTTCTCTGAAGTTATCGAGTGGCAGCAGCGGTATGCCACGCAATACGTTTTTCTCCAGCAGTTCCCAGCTGCAAGCCAAGTTGAGCATCCGGCGAAACAGCACAACATGGTGATTGCAAGACGCAGGACTCAATCCTTCGGACAGCAGATCATTGTGAAATTTCTGCACCTCGCGACGATTGATGGCCGAAAGCGGAAGATGTCCAAACTTGGGGCCGATGCGCAACCTGTAGAGAGTTACGTCCTTGGCGAACGACCGTTTGTGCACTTTGGCATGGGGAAGATATTGCTCGTCAAAGAAGCGGTTCAAAGATAGTTCTTGCGGCGCTGCGATGGAAGACGAGGCCGACTGCTTGACTGCGACGTGTTCAGTCCGCAGTTGCTTCGCCAACTTTCTGGCCTGGGCAAGGCTGAGGTCCTTGACCGTGCCAAGTTTCTTGTACGTATTGGTACCCTGCGCATTCTTCAGACGCAGGTACCAGCTCGGCATGGCTGTGACAGAGTCACGACACTCTACAAACAGTCCGGGCTCATCGGCCACGCTGTATTCGATCTTCTTTTTTCCAGCCGGGCACACCAAACCCGATGCAATAAATGCTGGTGTGAATTGAACAACTGGCATTTCAAGTTCCTGTGTAATGGTGATTAATGAGCAAGCGCGTTGAAGTGCATCCGGCCGGTGTAGTCAAAATTTGCACAGATTCACCGGTTTTCCCTTGCGCTCCAACCGCTTGCTGAAACCGAGGCCCGAAGGCCCCGGCATTCGCTCCAAACAGTTCAACGGGTAACAGCCTGGCCCTGCTTCCAATGGGGTGACAGGACGAAACGTTTGGGGCCCTTGCCCGACTTGGTCAAGTGGACGTCCAGGGGCACCACACCTGTCTCAACTAGAAACACGATCATCATTCCGGCAGCGCGACGAAGACCTACGTGACGTATGACATCCCAAAGCTCCTCCCCGCATAGCTGCTCGGTGGAATACAGGGCATCGTGGCAGAGAACAGGCACGCGCTCGTTGACCTCTGAGAACACTGCGGACATCAAATCTTTCACGACGATCTTGTGCCTCCCCAACAGACCCTCGGCACGTGTGCCGCCGGGCGTGTCCTTAAAGCGGTCGACCAAATGGTCCATCTGATAGCGGCTCATTGCACACCTCCCACGCGGGCACGGGGGGCGACCCACAGGTTCAGTCCCAGATCACCACGGGCGACCAGGATCAGCACCACTGACATGAGCACGGCTCTCTCATGGTCATCCAGTGAGTCGAGAAAGTCACTCTCGAACATGCAGCCCTCGCACAGCACCTGGCCGTACTCGAAGTGATGCTCGCTGAGTTCTTCCTGGACACACTGAATGAAGGTCTCTGGAACCAGATGGCCATCAATGAGCGTGTAGCCACAATGCTCCGCAGGGGGCATGTCATAGCCATTTGCGATGGCCTCACGGTGATGTGTTGCGATGTAGCTCGATTCAACCGAGACGGAGGGGAAAAGAGAAATATTGGTCATATCAAAATCCAAAAAATAAATTCGACTCGACACCAAAAACGGCGTCACGTGGAGAGGTGGTAGTAATGGCACTGACCTCGCCTCTATCGGGATACCCAGACCAATCACGGCCTCGGAATCCATGCAACAAATTCGTTGCATCAGGGTCTAGCCTGGCTTACATGCGCAAAGGATGCACATCGTCAACAGGCGTAACGAGGCAACCCACCGAGGTGGTCCGCGAACCGCGATATGCCATGCGGCGGCGTAACTAGGACGCGTGACGACAAAGCTACGAGATAGGTCTAGGCAAGACCGAAATACGAGAGGGAGTTTCAAAGATGCTCCGAATGGAACATCCGCTATTACGGGAGGGCGGCAAGCCGGACGGAGCGGACGAAAACGTCAGCTTGCCGTCCATGTAGCGCGATCTAGGCGCTGTCCCGTACACATGATCTAACCGAGGCTGGCTTACCCGCATTGGACACGGTGGCGCTCCAGCTTTCGGTCGATCCCTGCTGCTAGCGATAGTTGATTGCAGCGAGGATTACTCTTAATCGACAAGCACATCTATCGCACGTGTGTCGTCCCACTTTCTGCTGACCACAGTCTGGGTGATGGGCACTAATTCCAGACTGCATCAAAATCAGCAGGGGGAGGATGGTACATCCACGAAAACAGCTACGTCAACACATTTTCAAAAATAATTTCAACCTGTTTGGATGGGGGTGGCAGGTGGGAGCAATCGCCACAGATTCCCGGTGACCGCTTGCAAAAATCGACGGGGATTCGATTTTTGAACCGTCCGCCAAAATCTGTTCAAACTGCTCCCCCCTGCCTCCCCTCACGCGCAACCCCATGCCAGCATTGGAAATGCATCCCCGGACCTCGGGGGTGGGAGGGGGTGGCACAGTGGTGTAGTTCATTCTGTAATCGGACCGAGTTTGCGATGCAAGTCAGCGGCCTTTGCATTGAATGGAATGCGCCATTTCTGAGTGCCATTGACCTTCTTGGATTCACCCAACATTTCTCTCAGAATGGCCGTCAGCTCCTTCGTGTCACCATTGGTAGGCCGGTCGTAGCCCAGCTCAGTAAGCAGCTCAACCGTTCCCAGGCTTGGATTGCCGGGCTCATTGATTCGTGCGAGATCCAACAGGCGCAATAGACGTTCACGCATCAAGCTCACGCTGCGGTGGTCACTGTTGTGCAGCTCCAGCAGCTGCTCTTCGTCCTTGGTCAACCACCATTGCGCGCCCGCATGAAAATCCACAGCCAGTTGAGCAAACACTTGCTGCATATCGATGCCATGCTGGAAATCAATCGACTCAAGGGCCAACGTCCACCAGCGCGTATTGCCGGTGTGGTCCACCAGAAAATTGGATTCATTGACCGTGGCACAAAACACTGTCCGACGCTGGTACTCCGACTCGGTCTTGGCATAGGGCCTGCGCACCTTGTCGGCATCACTGGTCAGCACCCCCTTGAGGCGGGATACATCGCTTTTTCGAAATGAGCTGTCTAGCTCACCGATCTCCACGATCCAGTGGGTGATCGCCCCCAAGATGGAGTCCTTGTTGTGCGGGTCCAGATGGTGGTCCACCTTGATCAGCATGTCACGCAAAACCGGATCGGACACTAGCGACATGACCCAACTGGTCTTGCCTATCCCCTGCGGCCCCTGAAACGTGAGCACCCCACGCGCCTTAAAACCTTTGGGGAGTAACGCAGCAGCCACGGCACTGAGCAGCCACTTATAGACGAGGATGCGCTTGAGCTGTGGGGAATAGCCTTCACGCTCCTTGAGAGTCTGGAACAGGGCTGGCAGGCGATCGACACCATCCCATGCCTTGCTGTGAATCCAGTCGGCCACCGGGTTGTACAGATTTCGGTCTCCGATGGCTTCCACGATCGCAGGCACTTGGCCGAACGCGATTCCGTTGAGCGTGACCAGACTGATGATGATGGTGATCGCCGTGTTATCCGCATTGTCAGTGGTTCCGGTGTGGCCTGGAATGGCAATGCGCAGCTTCTTCTTGATGCAGTCATAGCACACTGTGACGCCATAGCTCTTGAGTACGAACGCAATGTTGGGCAGGGTCGCAGGCAGCACCTGGGCCCATCCTTGTGGTCCATGCGGAAACTCTGCCGGATCGATGCGAGCCGCGTGGTCCAGAGCATATTCAGCTGCAATAGTCCGCGCCACGGACTGCGAAGCAGAATTAACTGGAATAGAGGGAGTTGTGGATTTTTCTTCCATAGAAATGCAAGTAAGGAGTAGCAGTACTTCCCAAGAGGTCACCATTGACCAGTGGGTAGGCGCGTCTGCACTTGCAGTCAGAAGAAGTTCCAATACCGATCCAGCTTGATCCATCCGCCCAACGGACTGGCTCGGTACGCAATGAGGGGGCGGATTCTGGCAGAACGCCACCCTCTATGTCAATGACACAAGGACTTCAGTCGGTGACCCGCAGAATGGTCTTCGCTTCCGGATGCTCAAACATGAATTCACGCAACAGGTGGTAGTGCTCTGCGCAAATTTGAGCGAAGGGGCCATCTCCAAAGCTGAGGTGGCTGTAGGCATAGAGGCATGCCGCGATCCCCAGCGCATCGGGTGACAGCTTTCCCTGGTAACCGTTCTCGCAGACGATGGAAAACTCTGTGTCAAAGCGCGGGGCCATGTAGAAGCCACCGTTGCCAAGGTCATGAAACTGCCAATAGCCTCCGGTGTAGTCCGGTGCAAGGTTCTCGGTCATGGTGAATACCGTGGGTTCCAGCTTGGTCACGTACTGAATGCCGAACAGACAATCCACAAAAGCAAGGCGATCGGACTCAGGAACGATGGTGTTGGTGACGGATTTGGTGATCATGGTGTGTCAAAAAAAATAGAGGGAACTCCCAACCTCCCCCAGACGCACTTCTGCCTTGGCCGATGCATGCATCAACCTGAACAGGTAGCGGTCTGGAGGAAGTGGGAGAGGGGTGTGCCAGTCGGTGGCGGTGGCAGCTGGTGGGTCGGTGTGACGGGTCTGGTGCCCTGCCGGGGGCCAAGTGGTGCCCAGGTTGCCCGCATGCGCAGCGTTTGCGCCGGGGGTGAGGCCGCCCTACTGGGGCCAGCCCGCGCAACCTATGCGGTCACTTTCAAGTCCCGCCAACAGACACGCGTCATGGTTGATCGTCAGTGGCAAGAGGTCTTGGGGAATGTCCAGGTCAAAGGCGTGCTGGATGCTGTGCGAAATGCAGTCTGTGTAGTTCATGATGATTTCTCCTTGGTTGGTCGAATTGCTTTGGAAACGTGGAATACATAAAAGGCCGCTGCCGATCCGATGCAGATCAACACAGCCAGCCATGGGTGAAAAAATGCCAATGCGGTAACCGCCAAAATGGAAATGGGGCGTGTGGATGCGAACCACAGCCCCAAGACCCCAGCAGTCACCAGCGCGGCAGTGATGGCAAGAACCAATCAGCCCTCCTTGGTTTTGGTCTTTCTGCCCCCTGCTTCCGGCTTTACCGCCTTTGCATGGGCCATGTAGGCGGATACGACTTTCTCGAAGGTGGTGGATGGGACGTGTTCGTGAACACGGGTGTTTTCGTCATTGGCACGAATGAGGCCCAGTTCCCGCAATGCAGCCAAAACGAACCCGCCGGTATTGATGGATTTGCCAGGGTGCAAGTCGTGGAAGTTCTTAGCAGTCAGTTCACCCTCACCCAAAACAATGTCTTGGATGTCGGTGGCTGACGCCCAGCCCTTGCACCACATTCCACGCCCACTGTTCCCAGCGATGCGCAGATGCAAGGTGCCCTCTTCTTTGTGGCGACCAATTTCAAAATCGAGCGTTGAGCGCCCGGAAACACTGAGGCATTCACCCGCGTGGATTACCTCGATTGGGTCAATGACCTCGGCTTCGTAACTTTCAATTTCTGTCATGTTGATTCCTTTGGTTGGGTTGATGAATACGAATACGATGTATTCACATAAGATGGGAGGCTTCCCGCAGTTCAGTGGGTGAGCACAAAGTAGGCAAGCCCCAGTACGACTGCCCAGGCCGCGACAAACGCCAGCATGATTGCGGCTGCATACGCGACGACCACCAACAGATAGACCGAAGCGGCGGGTGCTACCAGTCCACCGATGAATCCAATCAATGCACCCTTGATACCCCAGTAATAACCGCCATAGAGACATCCGAATGCCGTGCACAGAGCGATAGGTATGGCAAGCACTTGGAAGTAGCTGAACCAGTCCGTGATACCTAACCGCTCGAACGCCATTTCCGCCATCAGGTTGGTGGTGTCGGTGTGCTGCTGATTCCATATGGGGATGTATTCACTGGCCTTGAAACGCCTCTTCTGTGATGGGTGACTGGTCTTGGACTTGCTGAATCGCATGGAGCTCCTGAATGCAGAAATGAAAAAGCCACCCGAAG
>Ga0209063_1001821_pt1 | contig 10590 bp, 10 predicted proteins | sample KloWWTmeKNB19Kit_FD_187177 | JGI IMG/M metagenome (GOLD analysis project Ga0209063, IMG submission 187177) | Active sludge microbial communities from Klosterneuburg, Austria, studying microevolution and ecology of nitrifiers - Klosterneuburg... | ecosystem: Engineered > WWTP > Aerobic digester >...
AGCCGACGAACCATTTGGACTTGGAAGGCATTATCTGGCTGGAGCAACTGCTGAAGAATCGCGCCAAAGCCTTTCTCGTGATCAGCCACGATCGCCGGTTCCTCGAATCGGTGACATCTCGCATGGTAGAACTCAACCGCTGTTATCCCGAAGGCCGGTTTGAATCCCGCGGCTGCTATAGTGATTTCCTCGAACAGCGCGATGCCGCCCTTCAAGCACAAGCCGACTACCAGGCCTCATTAGCCAATCGCGTCCGCCGTGAAGTGGAGTGGCTGCGGCGCGGCCCCAAGGCCCGCACGACCAAAGCCAAAGGTCGGATCCAATCAGCGGGCAAGCTCATCGACGAATTGAACCAGGCCGAATCCCGTTCGGCACAGTCGACCATCGGCATCGACTTCTCCGCCTCGGGCCGAAAGTCCAAACAACTCGTGGTCGCGGAGCAGGTCAGCAAGAGCTTCAACGGGACGCCCGTCATCACCAATCTCGACCTGCTCCTCGGGCCCGGCCAACGGCTGGGACTCCTTGGTCCGAACGGCAGCGGTAAATCCACCCTGCTGCGGTTACTGGCCGGGACGCTGGAGCCCGATTCCGGCACCATCACGCGAGCCGACGCGCTGCGTATCGTCTCCTTTGAGCAACATCGCGAGTCCCTGGACCAATCGACGAGCTTGCGACGCGCACTGGCCCCGTCGGGCGATGCCGTCGTCTATCAGGATCGCTCGATTCACCTGGCTTCATGGGCGAAACGCTTTCTCTTCCGTCCCGAACAACTGGATCTCCCGGTCTCGAAACTGTCCGGCGGCGAACAGGCACGGCTCCTCATCGCCCGACTCATGCTCCAGCCTGCGGACCTGCTTATCCTGGACGAGCCGACCAATGACTTGGATATTCCAACCCTCGAAGTGCTGGAGGATAGCCTGCTGGAATTCCCCGGTGCGCTCGTGCTGGTGACCCATGATCGGTGGCTGCTGGATCGCGTCTCGACCATCCTGCTGGCACTGGATGGCACGGGACGCGTGGACTGGTTTGCCGACTATGCCCAGTGGGAAAGTGCGCAGGAGCGGGCCGGTGGATCCGCCCCGGAGTCGAAGAGTGACGGGCGTGCTGCGGTCCAGGACGAGACTGCCTCGACAAGTCCCGCTCGCAAACCCAAAAAGATGAGTTATCGCGAACAGAAGGAATGGGGCACGATCGAAGAGAGTATCCTCAAAGCCGAGGAAGAGGTCACAGCCTGCCAAGCCGCGATGCAGGATCCGGCCGTGCTGTCGGATGCCGCAGCGCTCCAGGCACGAAGCCAGGCATTGGTGGCGGCACAAGCTGAGGTGGAGCGGCTCTATGCCCGTTGGGCCGAACTGGATGAAAAACGTGCACAGACCGTGCAGAGTTCGTGAAGGAACGACCGCCCGTTCAAAGTTGTGGCGCTGACAGCCTCACATCTCGACCTGAGTCGCGTACGTTCTCAGAGGATCGTCTGGGAGGGAAATTGGCTGGGGGACTAGGAATCGAACCTAGGTAGCCAGCTCCAAAGTCGCACCCAGCGCCTTAGGGACTGACAGCGATCAAGGACGACAGATGGATATTTTATCTTTATAAAACAATTGCTTCACTCACAACAGGTGCGGATTAGTGACGATGGAGGTATACCTGCAATCGTGGCCAAAACCGTGACCGAACCGTGACCAAAACCGTGACCAGATTTGTGTGATTCGCACACATGATTTCAACGAACTCCTTTCGTCGAGGACCGCCGAAGCCGTCATTCTACCCTCGTTTTAGAGTGCCGTCGTTTTTTTGGGGGAGACGTCACCATCTAACTACTCATTGCTTACGGGCAGAATCTTTTGATTTTGATCGTGCAAGTACTCTTTCTCCATCAAGAATAGGGCAAAGTCCAAGAATGAATTGGATGTCGCTGGCCTAAACTCCCTGGTCAATTCAAACACCTTCCTTATTTTCGGATCCTTTATCGGTGCTTTCTGATAGGAAGATATAACCTTGTTTATGACGGGATCTCCCAAAGCCCTAGTCTCGAAATATTTCCACATGCCCGCACGGAGTGATTTCAAGGTCGGGCTACCATTCACTGCCAGTAACGATTGGGCCTCTTCAGACATTCGCAAATGAGTTTTCTCAAATATCTCGCTTTTCCGCTTGATGCTCTTTGCCAAGGCGGTATCTGATTGATCAGCCATAGTGAATGTACTGACCCAAGAGTTTAAATGTTGAAGAAGCTCAAAAAGACCGTGGGCAATCATGATTTTTACAACATCTTTAATTTCGTCAGTAAGGTGTTTACCAAAAGTCTTGCCCTCTTCGTTATTCGGGAAAGATGGTTCAAAAGACTCCTTCATCTTTGATGTAATTTCATTGGCAATTTGCTGGATTTCATCATCAGTGAGTTTGGGCAATTTCCCTTTCGAGGTTTTAGCTGCCACAAGAATTTGCTCTAATTCATCCGGCTTGACACCAAACTTGATTAAAAGTTCTCTTGCTTTTTCATCGTCAGACATCTCAGGCGACATATTCCCTCCTTGCAGTCACAGGAAATTCGATAGCAGTGGACGCGCTTGGTTGGACAGAGTGTTTCCGTTCTTAAGTGGAGCCTCGCGGTGCTCTACCTATGCGGCGGTGCGCCGTGTCGGTAGGTTGTCAAAGTACACTTCATCGGGTCTATGGCCGTCAAGCGCCCGGTGCGGCCTTGCCTGATTAAGGATGTCTACGACATCACACACCAGATTCTATTCAAAAGAAATCCGACGACCTATCACTACTTACGACGCGAAGCAGCAGCAATAAATGCATTGCATTCAAATTTTAAAGACGTAGTCAACTTCGAACCTACAGCCGATAGTACGCGGGACGAAGGAACTAGTCTGCCTTTTTATCAATGTACTTTTGAACGGAGCTTTAAGCATATTGGCAGAAGGAAAAGCTCGTGTGACTGAACTTACAAGATTGTCTGTCAATTCACTCATTTCCATATTCTTCCCGCCCAGCCTAATCACTAAAAATGAACTCTTCATCATTAACGGAGCAACTCCAAACCAAACTTCCTCTAAAAATTGCCAATACTTTGTCTTTTGTGCATATCGATCATCTCTCGAAATTTGTCCGTAAGTCGGTTTGACAGCGCATCCCAAAAACCACAAACGTAACCACTGATCCTCTTCATACGAAGTAGTATCGAAATAGGGTGGTGAAGTTATCACGGCCTTAACTTTTTTCTTAAAGGAAGGAAAAGCTTTGGCCGCCTTTCTTGCGTCCACCAGCTTGACCCTCCCGCCAAGTAAGGGCCTCTCTCTTCCTAAACGCAAGGTAGCTCTAGATCTTAATATCGAAAAAACCTGTCGCCTCTTTGGCCATAAGTTGTGACGGCTCCAAAAGCGCAATGAGTAACTGGGTTTTGTGCTGATTGTTCTAGGCATCTGGTTGCTAAAGTAATTTGGCGAACTTATCTCTCCGTGCAAGGAACCAAGTACTAGCGCAGCAATAAAACGGTGCGAACGGCGCCCGCGCCAATCGAGAACTCCTCGCAAGAAAAGCAATTCCTGCAAAGTGGACCGGTGAAATGCTCGCGCAAAGAAGGGCGGCAGCTTTTCCAGCTCTCTTAGCAGTCCAGATTTCTTGCTCTCTATGAACTGCAATTCAAGCTTGCCTATTTCGGCTAGCACGGTTGCCAAAATAGGGGCCTGAGCCTTTGCCCCTGTAATGCAATATGCAACAGGATTGATGTCGGCCGCTAAAGCATTTCGCTCCATTAATAAAGCCTGCAACAAAGTTGTTCCACGGCCGGAGAACGGGTCGAGCACGAGATCGCCCTTGTCCGTTAAGTTTTCGATATGATTACGCGCAAATTCCTCAGGGAACATAGCGAAATATGGGCAAATAGAATGTAATCGATTTCTCATTTCGTAAGAGCGCTCAATTGCTTATGACTCCAAGTAGCCATTTGATCATATACAAAAAGACGCCTGTGCTTTTTGCGGCCACGTACACGTGCTACCCCATGAGTAAAATAGGCAATCCTACACCTATCAAAAATAATACCGGCATATCTCAATTGCTTAACGAACAAATCCCTCCCTGGCCTATGGGGTATAAATAGTGACTTAACAATCTTGCACCGAGGAGGATCAATCATCCATTCACTGCAAAAATTGTCTGGATATAATTCTCTCGACTTGCCACCGTGCCATTCTCTTTCAGAGGCACAGTTCCCAAATAGAATGATCTTTCCGGGCAAGCGGTCGGGGAAATGCTTCCAAGCGATGATGTCTACGTAATCATCTTTTTCCGATTGTACCTTGCCTTTAAAGCCTTGACCTTCGTTTAGCAGTCCACAAATCGAGTTTATAGAATCCTTAAATCCTGCCGGCAATTCTGGTGGAAGCCTTGGAGATCCAAAGCGAACAGCATCCCCACCTGTACCTAAATAATTAAACGCTGCATCTCGGGATATATGCTCAAACCATCTTCGTGGAAATGCTTTTCCCGAGGTTGCTGATCCACTTCCGAGATAGGAGAGGCAAAGGCAAAAGACATATGCGGGGTTGGTCTGCCATTTTCGTCTAAGCTGCAAAACCTTATTTCTAACAACAAATGGATACGCTTCCCTTGCGGCCCTGGATCTCTCCTCTAATTCTCTGAACGTATCCAGGCAGATTATCTCTATACCCTCGTTGTTCTCGAACATACCCCCGGCTCGAAGTGCGCTCTCCAATTCTCCATCGCTAGAGTTTCCATCTGGGGAGACCAGCGCCAAGATTTCAAGCCAGTCGGCTAGTAGTACTGGATCTTTTGGCGAGTACGGAAGCTTGAGGACTAATTTCTTGGTGCGTCTGTTCATGGATCAAAGGAATCAAGATTCCTCTCTCTTTGATTCCATTTCTTTCCTTATCTTTGTTGAGAGCAAATGGATATCGCTGTTAAGTTCGTACAAATCGTCTTCCCCTTTGTACCCAGTGATTACTGACCCAGCTGCCTGCTGCATTTCTTCCTTTGCCCTAGTTAAAGCTTCTCTAAATCGCCGTCGGTCACCAATCGCAATTTCCAAACACCTCTCTAATGAGTAACCCGACCTTAAGGCAGCCAACGCTGAGGCTTTGCCTATCACTTCCCTGAGAGTATTCAAATCGGGGTTCTGAGTACGAACTACAGGCTCCACATCCTGCGATTTTTTTCCATAGAGCCATCTCAATAGTTCGGATAAGTTCTCCAGTTTACCTTTAGGAACTGGATTAGCCTTAATTGTCCCATCCTCCGAAATGCCGAGAAATTTTTGAAACTCTGGCTGATCGAGCGCCGTGTAAAGATGGGAAAAATAAAATTTACTCTTCGCTCTGTCCTCGACATCAAAAGAAGCCTTCTCTTGCGCCTGCTGCAATACCGTGTAACCGCGATATAGCCTTTTTACGGTAGAGTGACGATCACCGATCCTTTCAGCTATTTCTGAGAGGGGGACCTTATAATCTTCATGCACCGTGGCAATATATTTCGATTTGCTATACGCATCCCAAGGCTTCACGCCATGTATATGACGGAATCCACAGTAGGTCCAAAGACTCTTTCTGTCCGGGTAAATTGATACAGGAATCTTGTCCAATTTTTCTCTTGCGGCGGCACTGATTCGTGGCAGGTCCGTTGCTTTAACCTTCGACCTTAGGCCAGGGTCTCGAAGTAGGCGCACGGCAGCAAATCGCCTGTTCCCTTCAACTACAACGTACCTGCCTCGGCCCTCTTTTGCGTCCGATGGAATAACAAGGAGGGGTTCTTCTGGGAAAAATCCATTCGCGGCAATAGACAATGCGACTTCGATGACCGCCATCTCACTCCACAGAATCTTAAGGAGTTCATCCTGTGTATTTCCTCCTTCTCCGGAGGACAACCTCGGATTCTCTACGTCCAGGAGTAACCGCTCAACGGCGATTTCATCTCGCTGACCAGTAACTGGGATTTTGGATTTCTCTTTTTGCAAATTGTCCATCGATTCAACTTTAAGGGGTTATCTGCCTAAAACTCGTAACCACTATGCGACTGCCTTATTCGGACTCGTGCAGGAGTATCCTTATAAGCGGCGGTGCCAAGTTTAATGGAATGTTAGTCAAGTGTCGAGCAGCACGCGTCCTACTTTGACCATATAGATCAAGTGAAGCGGGGGCTGCGCCCCCGATCCCCCCGGCCGTCCGGTCCATCGGTCCGGAACGGCCGGGCGGCCTCGTTGGGCGAAATCTTCGCGTGACGAATCTCCCCATGGTTTCAGTATCCCCATTCTCTTCTCTGTATATGTACCCAACAATCACCCCGAACGGCGGCCAAGCTGACGCATCGCCGCCTTCTACAAGGACGGAGCAGGATTCCCTCTCACCCGTAACGGATAAAGGACGGGTGACAGGGCGAGATTGATTAGACTGGCTGAGCCTCACCGTCGCCTCGTGAGCCCCGCACAGTCCGCACAGAGCCAGACCTCGCAGAGCACACCGTCCACGACATGACAGAGCCTGGCCCATGCCCGTTCCGACTGGCAGAATTCACAGAGTCGGTCTTTCGTATGTTCGGGACAGAGCCAGGCTTTCCGCGCCCGGTCGTAGGTGGTCGCTTCCCGTCCGCAACAGGCTGGACCGAACAGGCTTGGCAGTTTGAGACTACATCGATGCCAGATCATCCTCACACCTCCTGATAGACCAGCCCCTTTCCCAGCACCAATTGCAGAATCGTGCCGCTGAACCAAATCGGATGCCCCGAGAGCAAATCCTCCCAGGTCTTCAGAAAGACGATCTTCGGGATTTCAATCTCTCCCCTGATCCGCCGATAGGCGTTCCTGGTAGACCATTGATGCCGCATTTCTTCCCAGAGCCGACTGATGGGAAACCCGAGGGACCGTTTCCAGGACCAACACATATTCACATAGCCACATTGATCCTGGACGTACTGGCTGATGACGTAGCGGCTGAGACGGTTCCGGGAACGATGGCTGGGCTGATACGCCTTGATCCAGACGACGGGAGCTCCGTGGAGGGCTAGCCACTGTGCCGACAGCCATTCCTGCGAGATCCAGAAGCGGCGAGCGCGTTCCCCATCCGGCACTCGCCAGGCCCAGAAGATATGGAGGACGCCATGCCCCTCTTCCGTCCGGACCTGGTAATACTCCAACCCCTGAAATCCCAGCTGACGTTCGATCCGTTGACGCAGCTGCTTGTGGTGATAGGTCAGTTTCTCCGCATCCCCGCCTTCCGCCGTCGAGAGCGTGACCCAGAGGACTTGGAATTGGTGGCATTCCCAGAACCAGAGGAGCGACCGCACCCGGTGATAGCCCCTTTTCTGCTTCCTGGTCCATTCGCCGGCGACGGGCTCCCGCCTGAACTCCTTCCAGCGGCTCATCGGGCAGCCTCAACTTGTGGGATGGCTGGACGAAGACCAGTCGAAAGAATCCTCTCCAGTTCTTCGATCGGAATCCGCACAGCCCTGATCGACGGCTTCACATAGGCAATCTGCCGTTTCAGGATGTATTTCCTGATCGTGCTTTCCTTGAGCCCTAACCGGTTCGCCGCTTCTCGAATGGTGATCAATTTTGTACTGGGGACCATCGGACACCTCCTTACAGAATGGTTCAAAAATGATCACGGCTGATATTGTTGAGCCGTGATTCTTCTTGACACCCATTAGCAAGCCGGAGGTACACTTGCCAAACACATTCCGGTGGAAACGGCCCGTTCGCACGACACATTTTTCGGTGGTGTTGGGATTACGAACTGAGGGAGGGGTCCACGTGAACAAGGAGCCGAAGGCATGAGCGCACAGGGACAGGCGGAGCAGGACTTTCAAGTGGAGTATGAGAAGGCGATGGAGCGGATCCAGACGATGCCGGATGGCGCCGTGGGGTGGATGCTCCGGTTTTTACAGACCGATCTGGAGGCCTTGACGCCCACGGAATGGACGCTGGTGGCGTTTGAGGTCGCGGCCTTTGTCGATGAGACGGGGGAGCGGTATGGCGGGATGGTGGCCCCGGAAAGTGGCTGGAGCGTGGAGGGCGTGCCTCATGCGAAGAACTATCAGACGATACCCAGTCGCAAAGAAGCCCTGGACATTCAGGCGACCGTCCTGGAGCAGTTAGAGCTCTATTGGCATGAAGGCTACACCACCTTCACGTTTCCGCAGATGACGCTGGTCGTCGTATCGCCGGGTGAGGGCTCTGACGAGGCCGGGACGGTCATCGTGAGCGCGAAACGCAAGGCGAAGGAGTTTGAATACCGGTTTGTCCACCTCCTGGCCCAAACGGGAGACTACATTCGACGCTGTCCGGAATGCGCCACGATTTTTTTCGCGATCCGACGCGACCAGCTGTACTGCCAGCCCCGCTGCCAAAACCGCGTCGCGGCGAGAAAGTGGCGCGACAGCCAGAAGACCGACCACAAGACCGCGAGACGAAAGGAGGACGGCCATGGCAAGAAAAGCGGGAAAGGATAGAGGCATCACTCAGCGGAAGGGCCGGGAAGGTTGGTGGGTGCGTTTGTATGCCAACGGACGGGAGCGTTGGCATCGCTGTGATACGAAATCACAGGCCAAAGCCTTATATGGACGGCTCAAGGCGGATATTCGAGAGGGTAAATATTTTCCCGAGAAATTTTCTTCGGGGAAGGACATTACCTTACGAGCGTGGATGAACCGATGCCTGGAGGGGTCTACGAATCGCGGCATTGAAAATGAGCGGCGTTACGGTCGCCGCTGGTCACTGCTGTTAGGAAAGCGTTTGATTACCGAGATCACAACAGAGGACTTGCGGCGCGTCCAAGCGAAGATGAGGACAAGGCTCAGACCACGTCCAGCGGATGCGCCAAAGGACTCCGAGCCGGAGCGCCAGTGGAGTGACGCGACCATTAACCGGCATTTCACGTTTCTCCGTCATGTCCTGATGCTGGCTGTTAAAGACGGCAAACTGACCCGCAATCCGGTGTCGTCTGTGAAATTCTTGCCGGAAGTCCGGCGCACCAGGTTTCTCAGTGATGAGGAATTGTTTCAACTGGAGCAGATCATGCCTCCCGCCGCCTGGAAGCTGGTGGCGTTTGCTATTGAAACCGGCATGAGACGGGAGGAACAGTTTCAACTGCGGTGGGATCAGATCGATCTTGAAGCCGGTGTAGCGACCATTCCCCTACCCAAAGGAGGGAAAACCCGGCATGTGCCACTTAGCGAGGGCGCAAAGGACATTCTACGGTCCCTGGATTCATTCGTTCGGTCTCCCTGGGTCTTCCCTAGCCCCAAGTTTCCGCTTCAATCCTGGAACCCACAAAGCTTCGTGAACCACTTCTACTCGCCCTATTTGCAAAAAGTCGGCATCGAGGGGGTTTGTTGGCACACATTGCGGCACACGGCGGCGAGTCGTCGGGTTATGGCCGGAGTGGATTTAGTTTCAGTCAAAGAGATCCTTGGGCATAGAGACATTCAGACTACTCTGCGCTATTCCCATCTTGCGCCTGGGCATCTTAAAGAAGCGATCAATAAAGGAAGCCTTGGCAAAGTACTCGAACGGTCGGTTGAACCAATCCCACAACACCCATTTACCACTCAACTATGAGGACGGAATTAACTTTAGTATTTTCCGGGCTTCATACATACCTTATGAGGTAATTGTGATGAGACTCTGTTCTTACGTAGTCGTGTGTGACACCGGATTCGCTCCGAACCCTTTCTGGGGGCTCTGCACACTGGCCGCTTGCACACCGAACCATCAGAGCTTGCAACTTAAACGTGGTGACTGGTTATTGGGAAACAGTTCAGCTAAAGAAGGGCACCAGCTAATCTATGCTATGCGTGTTTCCGAGGTCCTCGACTTCGACCAATATTACCGAGACCCACGGTTTGAACAGAAAAAAGCAAGTGCAGTCGACTGGCAACACCGCTGTGGTGACAATATTTACTTCCGAGATAGCGATGGCCAATGGAAACAGGGGACTGCCTTCTGCCATACAAGCCCTAAGGAGATTGAGCAAGACACGCGGTACCCAAGAGTATTCATCTCAGACCACTTCTTCTACTTTGGTGAGAAGGCACCCAACTTTCTTGGGCCGTTCGCCTCATTAATTCAGACTAGTCGAGGATGCCGTTATGCGGACAATGCCGAGACAGCACTGGGCTTTGTAAAATGGCTTGAGGAGACGTATCCGCCGGGACTTCACGGACAGCCTAGAGACAGAGATGAGAACCCGCCTAGCTTCATCCAAATCGAATCGTCGAACTTCTCGAAGGGATGAGTGACCCGCAGACTTGCATGAGAGCTTTTGATCATGATCTGGGGGCAGGAGAGACCTTTTTCTTGTAGGAATGAGAGCGAAGAATGATGACCACGCCCCTCTTTCTTACTCCCCACGGCGATTAACCGTGACCAAAACCGTGACCAGTCCACCGGCTCATAAATCGAACCGGGATCCAGAAGGCTCGCAAGTTACTGAAATTGTGGAGAGATAAGTTTGGCTGGGGGACTAGGAATCGAACCTAGGTAGCCAGCTCCAAAGGCTGGCGTCCTACCGCTAGACGATCCCCCAGCGCGGTACGGAACCGAGACATCGAGCTGAAGAGCAAGGCGTGGGAAAGATT
>Ga0209063_1001822_pt1 | contig 10585 bp, 7 predicted proteins | sample KloWWTmeKNB19Kit_FD_187177 | JGI IMG/M metagenome (GOLD analysis project Ga0209063, IMG submission 187177) | Active sludge microbial communities from Klosterneuburg, Austria, studying microevolution and ecology of nitrifiers - Klosterneuburg... | ecosystem: Engineered > WWTP > Aerobic digester >...
GATTTTGTGGGAGCGAGCTTGCTCGCGACGGATGAGTTCCATGCTTGTTCAGCGTTTCCTTGAGGCTACGCGGAACATCTCGTATCCGTTCGTGGTGAGCTCGTCGAACCATGAACGGAATCAAGGCACGACACACTCATCCAATATCCGGCTCAGGATGACCGGGACTTGATTGGCATTGCTTTAACACGGTTTGAACACCTTCCCGCAAACGCTCTGTTAGTTTCGCCGCGCCCACCGTTCAAGGCCGGGCAATTCCCCGACCTTGGCGAGAGCTGCGCAATTCCCCATGCAAGCCAGACGAGCAGCCCTTCGCCTTTCCCTGCTGTGCCTTTCTGGCCTGCTGATGAGCAGCCATGCGATGGCGCAATCCGGATTGCCGTGGCTTGAGGCGACCGGACTGGCCGCCTTGAATGATTCGGCGATCGAGCTGTCGGTGCCGTTGATGCCGCATGCGCTGAGGCAGCAGGAAGCACAGCCGCAGCCTGCCATGCCCTTGGCGAAACGCTTGCTGGACCTGGCCAACACCTTGCGTGACATCCGTTACCGGCGCGGCGGGCGCAGCCCGGCCAGCGGTTTTGATTGCAGCGGATTCGTCAGCTATGTTTTCCGCAACGGCATCGGCGTCGATCTGCCGAACACCTCGGCGGCGCAGTATCGCGACGGCAGGGAGGTGGAACGTGATCAACTGCAGCGGGGCGATCTGGTTTTCTTCCGTACCCGCGGCAAGCAGATTTCGCACGTCGGCATGTATATCGGGGATGGCGAATTCATCCATGCGCCTTCGCGTGGAAAGCGGGTCAGCGTAAGTCGCCTGTCGACGCCGTATTGGGCACATCGCTTTGTCGGGGCCAAGCGCACCGAAGCCTTGGCGTTTGCGCAGGACCGCGAAGCGCTGAAGCCGGTGGACCTGGGTCAGCGCCTGGCCATCAGCGCTTCGATCTCGTCCGCGTCCTTGGGCACGCCGGCGGAAATCACTTCCGGGTCGCCAGAGGTGACGATCACGTCATCCTCGATGCGGATGCCGATGCCGCGATAACTCGGCGCTTGTGCAGGTCCAAAACAAGCGATTCGGTTGATCCCAGCAATCACAAGAGCACAGGCCTGCGGGTGCCAATCCCCGGGGTTGGCACCCATTCACGCGCAGCCTTCAGTTCCAGCTACCGGCAGGCGAGATGACGTAATGGCCGCAGTTGGAATCGACATTGCCGACGATGATCTGGTAGCTGCCCGCAGGAGCATCCTCTAGTAGAAGCGGCAACAAGTTGGCGGAAGCCTCCATGCAGGGGCCCGACGGGCCGCTACCCGTGGGGCAAGCAAACAGGCGCATTCCGGGAACCGAGGGAATAAGGTCGAGATACACGTTTCCGGCCGACCCGAGCTGAAGCGGATGGACAATGCTGCGACCCTCCAGCCGGGTGCTGCCCGAGGCGATGACCGGGAACTGCGCGGTACCTAGGCAGGTATTGCCGCTCACATTCATCAGCGGCTGGATGGCTGCGCCATCAACGGTGATGTTTCCGGCAAGCTCGCTCTCGAAGTCGTTCCAGAACAGTTGCGGTTCATTGACCGTGATTTCACTGAACGTGAACGGCTGGCTGCCAATGGCTGACGCCATGCTTGCCGAAACGCTGCTCAAGCCCAAGCTGACGCGATCGATTCCCTGCCAGCGCGCGTTGTCGAGACCATCCAGTGAAACAGCCGGCGCTCCCGAGACATCGTCGCCCAGCCAGGCTTGCAAGCGACCGGCACTGGCGGCACCCATTTGCAGCTCCAGGGTGACGCGCAGCGGGAAATCAGAAAACTGGACCGGGACCTGGGCACTGCACAGGCCATTCACGCCCGCCGAGGAAGCGCAGGCCGCGTCAAACAGCAGATGCGGTTGCGCCGAGGATGGAACGCCACCCAAGGCGACACTGAACAGCGAGGCTTGTGGCGGACCTTGCGCGGGAACACTCAAGGCAGCGCCCGTGGCCAGAGTTGCGCGCTGCGTATCATCCAGGGAAACCAGCGCAGGCGCCGGCGCAACAACGAAGCTCAAGCGCAGCGTGGCTTCACGATCCGCACGCCGATAGTGTTTGGTTGCCGCCGCCGGGCTGTCCGCACTGACGCTGGCGCGCAGCGTGCAATCATTGCCGTTCGGCACCCATTCGGTGCTGCCCCGTACGTTCCAGGTCTGATTGAACGGCGCAACATTGCACGCCGTTGCGACCGACGAGGCGAGACAACCCGCACCGAACACCAGCCCAAACCATTGCGCCTTCATTTTCATCGATTGCTCCCTGTGCCCGCCATGGTGTTTGCCAACCCGCTGTTGTTTGCAGGGGCCGATGAATGGCATCGGCAGCGATCTGCAAGTTCCACCTTGCAACATGTTACGGGATGGGCAAACGCGTATTGTTAAGGCGACGTGAGCATTATGCCGAAACGCCTTGTACCCTGGAGAACCCCTGATCCTGCTTGTCATTCCGGAATCGCGAAGCGATGTCCGCACCCGCGCAGCCCGCCGTCGCGGGAACGACGAAAGCCGAGGTCAATCGGGGTATCCCCAAGGGCATGCGCACGGTTCGGCAGCCCGGAAAAATCGATTGGCGGATCAGTGCGCCGCCATCAGCGCTTCGATCTCGTCCGCGTCCTTGGGCACGCCGGCGGAAATCACTTCCGGGTCGCCAGAGGTGACGATCACGTCATCCTCGATGCGGATGCCGATGCCGCGATAGCGTGCGGGGACGCCTTTCAGATCGGGGCTGATGTAGAGGCCCGGTTCCACGGTGACGACCATGCCGGGTTCGAGTTCGCGGAACTCGCCATCCACCCGATAGTCGCCGACGTCGTGCACGTCGAGTCCGAGCCAGTGCCCGGTCTTGTGCATGTAGAACTTCCGGTAGGTGTGCGATTCCAGGTTGGAGCGCAGGCTGCCCTTGAGCAGCCCGAGGCGGATCAGGCCCTGGGTCAGCACGCGCACGGCGGCAAGGTGATAGGCCTCGAACGATTTGCCTGGACGTACTTCCTCGATGGCGGCCAACTGCGCTGCCAGCACGATGTCGTACAACTCGCGCTGCTCGGGCGTGAAGCGACCGTTGACCGGAAAGGTGCGGGTGATGTCGGAGGCATAGCAAGCGTACTCGGCACCGGCGTCGATCAGCAGCAGGTCGCCGTCCTGCATGGTCGCGTTGTTGGCCCGGTAGTGCAGGACGCAGGCGTTGGTGCCCGCGCCGACGATGGGCTCGTAACTGGGCACCGCGTTGTGCTTGCGGAAGGTGTGCAGGAGTTCGGCTTCCACCTCGTTCTCGTTCATGCCCGGGCGGGTCGTGCGCATGGCACGCACGTGCGCTTCGGCTGCAATCTGCGCGGACTTGCGCATCAGGCGCAATTCGCTGCGCGACTTGTACAGGCGAAGGTCATGCAGCAGGTGGGAAAGCGCGACAAACTCGTGTGGCGGCTTGGCGCCCTGCTTGATGTTGGAGCGCACCCGGTTGACCCAGCCCATCAGGATCAGGTCGAAACGGGTCTCGCGGCCAAAGTGGTAGTACACCCGCGAGCGACCTTCGATGAGGCCGGGCAGGATGTCGTCGATATCGTCGATCGGAAACGCATCATCCATGCCGAAATCGGCCACGGCACCTTCCTGGCCCGCGCGATGGCCGTCCCATTGCTCGCGCGCACGATCGCGCTCGCGGCAGAACAGGATGACCTCGCCCTGGCTGCGGCCCGGCACCAATGCGAGTACCGCATCCGGTTCGGCAAAGCCGGTCAGGTAATGGAAATCGCTGTCCTGGCGGAACGGGTAGTGGGCATCGTTGTTGCGCACCCGCTCTTCGGCCGATGGCACGATGATGATTGCGTCGCGTCCGGCCATGCGCATGAGCTGGCGCCGGCGCCGGGCAAATTCCCTGGCATCAAGAACCCGGTTCATCGTCAGTGCACGCGCCGGCTGGCGCCGGTCGTTGCAGGCGCAGGCGTCGCGGGACAGCCATGCTCGGCGTAGAGCAGCAGCACGCTCACGCGCACGAATTCGATGATCTCGCTCAGGGCTTCCTCGTCTTCCTCGTTGCCGGCATAGGAAAAATCGGCGCCTGCGATGGCCGAGAAATCCGCCACGATCTCGCGCGCATCGGCCTGCAGAGTCGTTGATTCGCCGGTGCCGGCCAGTCCGAAACCACCGAGGAATCCGCGACACCATTCCGCGAGCGCTTCGCTGCGTTCGGCGATGCTGGTCTCATCATCCGGCAGCAGCGGGGCAAATCCGAGCTCGCTGTCGTCCAGCTGCTCCCGGCATTGGCGATGGAACTGGCGCAGCATCGGATCCTTCTCGACCTCGCCAGGGTCGGCGTCGAGCTCCAGCGCCGCCAGCCAATTGCCTGCCTGCGCCTTGCCGCCGCCGCACAACAAGCCGGTCAAGGAACCATGCAGGTCACTGGCGCCGACCGAGAGGCGCAGGCGGATCAAGGTGTCGGAAAGTTCCTGATGGGTCATGCAGGTTGCGGCTCAATTGTTGCCTGGGAAACAGCAGACGGATTTTAGCCCGAATAGGTGCCGAGGCGAGGTGCATGGCGATGCCTGCAAGCATTCCTTGACCCCGATGCATGGAAAGCGCCGGTGTGATTGCCTACACTCAGCCAAGGGGCGCGACGCGCCCGCAACGGGTGCGCGCATCGCCACATGAGTGGAAGGCCGCCAAGGGGGAGAGGGTCAGTGCGCGTCCGATTCCTGGCGTGCGTGCTGGCCGTGGCCGCGAGTGGCTCTTTCCCGGCGCCTGCGCGGGCCCATGAGCGGGAGTACTACTTCGACCGGTTGGATGACAGCCAGGGTCTGGTGCAAAACACGATCCGCGTGGTGACCCAGACCCGTGACGGCATGCTCTGGGTGGTGACCCAGGGCGGCTTGCATCGCTATGACGGTTACCAGTTCGACTTGTTCGAGCACACGGCCGATGGTTTGACCAGTCTTCCCGACAGTCCGATCACCGCCGTAGCCGAAGACGACTCCGGCAACCTGTGGGTGGCTTCCTCGGCCAATGGTGTTTCGCGGCTTGATCCGATCGAGCGGGTATTCACCTCCTTCTCCTTGCCCGAGGATGCCCCGCGGCGCTACGAGCGCGAGGCCGTTCAGGCGCTGGCGTTTGATGCCGATCGCCGGTTGTGGATAGGCAACCGCGATGGGCTTGAATGGCTGGATCCGGCTACCGGCAAGCGTGAGCGCGTGGGAGCGGAGTCCGCCAGCGAGGCCATTGGCGCCGTCACCGCATTGCAGCTGGCGAGCAATGGCACGCTCTGGATCGCTGCCAGCAAAGGCCTGTCGCGTGTGGCCCGCAACGCAACCCGGGTGGAAGCGGTTGCGCGCGACGTGGTGTCGGATGTTCGTAGCCTGGTTGAAGCCCGCGATCATTCGATCCATGTCGGCGGATCCCTGGGTCTGCATCGCGTTGATCCGAACGCCGGCACAGTGGAGTGGTTGTGGCGCAATCCGGGCAAACTGCCGGTTACGGCCATCAGCGAGGACCACGCAGGCAGGATGTGGCTGGCGGTTCGAGGCGAGGGACTGGTTGCATTCGATCCACGAAGCAAGCAGGACAAGTGGCTGCGTGCCAGCGAAGAAGTACCGGAGGATTTGCCGCAGCGGGAGATAAACACGCTGTTCGTCGACCGTTCGGGATTGCTGTGGGTCGGCGGCGACTCGCTGGGGCTGGCCCGGGTGGACCCGGACGGAGCCACCTTCCGCTTCATCCTGGATAGCGAGGCCAGCCGCGAACATCCATCGACAAACAACATCCGCGCCTTGCTTGAGGATGCCGATGGCTCGCTCTGGATCGGCACCGATGGTGATGGCTTGAAGCGCTATGACCGCAACAGCCAGCGTTTCAGCTACCACGACAGCGCGATGGAAGCAGCGTTTGCCGCGGATTCATCGGCTCCCTGGGTTGTCGAAGCGCTGGACATGGACGCGCAAGGCAAGCTCTGGTTTGCAAGCAACCACGGCGTCGGAAAGCTGGACCCCTCGACCGGAGTCGTCACGGCTTTGCATCCTCCGCAAACACTGGCGGCGAATGGCGTCGGCAGCGCGGTTCGGCGCTGCATCGTTGTAGCAAGGGACGGCAGCATCTGGACCGGTGGATGGACCAACGGTGTCGCTCGCTTTCAGCCGGGCAGCGGCCAATGGCAGGACTGGGTCCATCGCGAAGGCGATGCGGAAAGCCTCACCGACAATCGCGTGCTGGCCATGCACGAGGACAGCGCCGGACGCATCTGGGTCGGCACCCTTGATGGCCTCAACGTCATTGATCCGGTCACCGGCAAGGTGCGAACCATGCGTCACGAGCGCAACAATCCGCGCTCCTTGTCCAGTGGCGTCATCCGCGCGATCCACGAATCCGCCGACGGCAGTTTCTGGATCGGTACCCTGAGCGGCCTCAATCGCCTCAAAGCCTTCAATGAGGACGTTCCGAGTTTCGAACGCGTGCTGAGGCACGATGGGCTTCCGGATGCCACGATTTACGGCATTCTCGAAGATGCCATGGGGCAGCTGTGGCTCAGCTCCAATCGGGGTATTGCCTCATACGATCCTGTTTCCGGTCTGGTCCGCGCTTTTTCGTTGCGCGATGGATTGCAGGGTCTGGAATTCAATGGCGGTGCGCAACTTGCCTTGCGCAGCGGCGAACTGGCCTTCGGTGGCTTGAACGGCATCAACCTGTTCTCGCCATCCACCGTGGCGGCCAGTCGCTTCGTGCCACCGGTGGTAATCACCAGCGCCCGCATCGGTGCCGGCGAATCGTTTCGCCTGAGGCCGGGCGAGCCCATCCGCCTTGGCCAGGCCGACCGCGTCATGCATCTGGATTTTGCCGCACTGGACTACAAGGCCCCGGAGCTGAATCGCTACCGCTACATCCTGGAGGGATTCGACGAAACCTGGATCGATGCAGGCGCACGGCGACAGGTGACCTACACCAATCTGGATCCGGGCACGTACCGCTTCCGCGTACATGCCAGCGGCAATGGCGGCAACTGGAATGACGATGGCGCGATTGTGGACATCGAAGTACAGCCGGCCTGGTGGAACAGCTGGCCCATGCACGGCGTGTACGCGCTGGTCATCCTGCTGAGCGTGCTCGCCCTGTGGCTGTCGATGCGACACAAGCGCATTGCCCAGCTCAGTCACGCACGCGAGCTGCAGGAGCGTGAAGGGCGCCTGCGCCTCGCATTGTGGGGATCGGGCGATGAATTCTGGGATCTGGACATGGACTCCGGCGTGCTGACTCGCCTCGGTGCGACACGTGCAAGCGGAGGCAGGCGCGAGGAGCGCCACCTGGTGTACGACTGGGTGCGCGACAACATCCATCCGGATGACCAGCGCGCCATTGCGCAGCGCCTCGATGACCACTTGAACAAGAAGGTACCCATCTTCGAGTCCGAGCAGCGCATTCGGGCCGGCCATGGCGCGTGGATCTGGGTGATCGTGCGCGGCAAGGTGGTCGAGCGCAACGAACAGGGCCAGCCGCTGCGCATCTGCGGCACCGCTCGCAACATCACCGCAACCCGCGATGCCGATCGCGAACGGCGCATCGCCCAGGAGGTGATCGCCAGCATGCGCGAGGGTGTTTCCGTCTGCGATCTGGATTTCCGGTTTGTCGCGGTCAATCCCGCCTTCACGCGCATTACCGGCTGGCAGGAATACGAGGTCATCGGTCAATCCGCGGCCCTGCTCAACTGCGCGCAGCATTCACCGGAGTATTACCAGGTGTTGCGCGAAACGATCCTGCGCGACGGATTCTGGCGGGGAGAGCTGTGGCAGCGACGCAAGGATGGCGAGGAGTTCCTGTGCTGGCTGCAAAGCTCCGAAGTGCGTGATGCGCGAGGTCAGCGCACGCATTTCATTGGCGTGCTCACCGACATCACCGAGCGCAAGCGCAACGAGCAGGAGCTGCGTTACCTGGCCAACTACGACACCCTGACCGGACTTCCAAACCGTGCCCTGCTTTCCGAGCGCCTGGGCCATGCGGTGATCCGTGCCCGACGCGGTGGACGCAAGGTCGCGGTGCTGTTCCTCGATCTCGACCGCTTCAAGCACGTCAACGATTCCATGGGCCATGCCGCGGGCGACCGCATGCTCAAGGCGGCCGGCAGCCGGCTGCGCGACAACATCCGCGATGCCGACACCGTGGCGCGCATTGGCGGCGACGAGTTCACCGTCATCCTTGAAGAACTGGCCAATGTCGCGGAAGCCGAACGCGTGGCGCAGAAGCTGATTTCGGCATTCGAGAAGCCGCTGGAATTGAGCGATCGCCAGGATGTGGTCATCTCGCCGTCCATCGGCATCAGCATTTATCCGGATCACGCGCAGACGCCGACCGATCTGCTCAAGTTCGCCGACACCGCGATGTACCAGGCCAAGGAACGCGGCCGCAAGACCTGGATGGTGTACACCGAAACCATGGATGCGGCCGCACGCATGCGCGCGACCCTGGTCGGTGCATTGCGCAAGGCGATTGACCGCGGCGAACTCAGTCTGGTTTACCAGCCCAAGTTGTCCCTGCTGGACCAGCGCATCACCGGGGTGGAGACCTTGTTGCGCTGGCGCAGCGAGGAGCTCGGCGATATTCCGCCGACCACATTCATCCCCGTGGCCGAGGAATCCGGGCTCATCATCGAGATCGGCGACTGGGTGCTGGTGCAGGCCTGCCAGCAATTGGCACGCTGGCAGCGCGACGGGCTGCGCGACATCTCGATTTCGGTCAATCTGTCGGTCATGCAGTTGCAACGCAGCGACCTGATCCAGCGCCTGTGCGACATCCTCGCCGAGAACGACCTGGCCCCAAGCCAGCTCGAACTGGAACTGACCGAGAGCGTGGTCATGGCCAATGCCGAGCAATCGATCAACACCCTGCGCCAGCTCAAGGCGGTTGGCGTGACCTTGTCCATCGACGATTTCGGAACCGGCTATTCCTCGCTCAGCTACCTGCGCCGCCTGCCCATCGACACCCTCAAGATCGACAAGGAATTTGTCGGCGACATCACCACTGATCCGGATGACGAGGCCATTACCGCAACCGTGATCACCATGGCCCATTCGCTGGGGCTGAACGTGATTGCCGAGGGCGTGGAAACCGCCGAGCAGGTGGAGTACCTGCGCGAGCAGGGCTGCGACGAGGTCCAGGGGCATTGGCTTTCCAGGCCGTTGCCGCCCGAGTCATGCCTTGAATTCCTGCGCGAGCGGGCCCGCCTGCGCCGCGCGGCGCTGGGCGATGCACGGCGTTGAACATTGCCGTGATGCGACCAGCGGAAACCCCGGTTTTTCCCGTGTATAGTCCATTCCCATGTCTGCCGACGATCCCACCCTCCAGTCCATAACCGATATTGGTGCACGCATCGATCAGTTGCTTGATCTGGTGCGGCGCCTGACCGAGGAAAACCGCAGCCTGCGCCAGAGCCAGGAGCAGCTTTCGGCGGAGCGCGCCGGATTGATCGCGCGCAATGAACAGGCGCGGTCACGCGTCGAAGCCATGATCGGGCGACTGAAGTCGCTGGAGCAGAATCAGGCATGAGCAATCCGGTTGCGGTACGCATTCTCGATCGTGAATACCTGATTGCCTGCACGCCGGAAGAGCGGGCCGGTCTGGTTGCGGCAGCGGCCTATCTGGACGGCAAACTGCGGGAACTGCGGGAGTCGCATCGTGGCGGTACGCTCGACCGCATCGCGGTGCTGGCCGGCTTGAATATTGCACACGAGTTGCTCGAAGCGCGGCAGACCAGGTCCACGACCGACAGCAACTTGGCACAGCATCTGCAAGTGCTAAAGATGAAGCTTGATGCGGGATTGCCGTCGTCCCTACAATAGCCGCAGGTGTCCTCGGCAGTGTTCGACAGCGCATTCAACATTTTGCCTTGTTCCTGTAGCGACCCCGGGACAGCCACGCAAGCGTCGGTGTGCAAGTCCGCCCCGAGCGGAAAGCCTGAAGATCTTGCTGAGCTCTCCCACCTGAACCGATTGGTTCAAGGTCGTTCAATGTGCATCGGCACAGCGGAGGACGCCACCCCCATAGAAACCATCGGGCGCCAGCGGCGCCCGACTTCTGTCCCTCGCCCGCGCAGCGGGAGATGGGGTCGAGACCGCCTCCAGCGGCCGAAGGATCGGCGGAGCCGATGGTGGGGTGAGGGGAGTCCGTTTTTCTGCAACCGGCGCCCGACTTCTGCCCCTTCAGCGATTTCGGTCGCTCTTGGCGAACGACCCTCCAAACATGCTGACTGAAGATGCGCGCAGTGCGCTGCGCTCCAGTCTGCGCGCCCGCCGGCTGGCCTTGTCGGTTGCCCAACGCATGGCGGCAGCCGATGGTGTCTTGGGCAGCCTCTCGCAATTGGCCGAGTTCCAGGTGGATGAGCGCATTGCGGGTTATTGGGCAATCGCTGGCGAGTTGCCACTGCATCGCGTGGTGGCGGATCTCACCCGGCGCGGGCAGCATTACTTCCTGCCGTGCATCCGCAAGCAGCGCCGACTGACGTTTGCACGGTGGACCAGTGGCGCGGACATGCAGGCGAATCGCCTGGGCATCCCGGAACCGGTGTGCGCAGCGAAAGACCTGGTGGTGCCGGGC
>Ga0209063_1001823_pt1 | contig 10579 bp, 12 predicted proteins | sample KloWWTmeKNB19Kit_FD_187177 | JGI IMG/M metagenome (GOLD analysis project Ga0209063, IMG submission 187177) | Active sludge microbial communities from Klosterneuburg, Austria, studying microevolution and ecology of nitrifiers - Klosterneuburg... | ecosystem: Engineered > WWTP > Aerobic digester >...
CCCAACCCCAACCCCAACCCCAACCCCAACCCCAACCCAACCCCACATAATCAAAATACAAAGTCATATATATATAAACCATAATACAATAATCATCACAATATTTATCATTTATCATAACAAACAATTATCACAATCATTAACTTCATAATCAATCCCCTTCATTTTTTTCCTTGATATTTTTTCTCTTGATGTTTTTTAATTTTGTGGAAGATGAACGATAGACAATCTATCAAAAGTAACATTTGAATATTGCTTACTTATGAATTGCCAATGGGATACAATCGTCCAAATTTATAGACTCTTTTGTTCTTTCAAAGTTGTATTGTCAGTTTTTGAATTATAAAAAATATATATAATAACATGTCATCCATTGACTTGACTTCAATCAACACAGAAGACGAACTCAAAAACTATATCGTTAACAATGCTCAAAAGTTTGCAGGTTACACAGGATTGATTAAAAATAATGGGGAGCTTTCGGGTAATGCACAAGGAAAATCAGCATACAATAAGGTAGTTGATTTATGGAGAAACCAAAAATCTGTAGATACTTCTGCAAGTCAATCAATGTCATCAGTTAGTGCATTGTAGAGTAAAATAGGAGGGAATATGCAAAATCTTGACAGCAGCAACTTAATTGGAAAAGATCCTTTTTAAAGTAGTGTTGTCAGTGATCAAGGCTCGCCATTTGGCTTTTCTGATCAGAATTCAGAATCAGCTATTTCACGACAATCCAATAATTCAAATGTTTCAAATGTTTCAAATGCTTCAAGCTTGAACTTACCTTTGGAAGTATCAAAAGCTATCAAATTACTTTCTACTGCAGATCGAGTTCCGAAACCAAGGAATGTTCCAGCTTCTTTAGGAACATCTCTTTCCAATATAAAACCTGTTGAGATGGGATTTGGGACATATTCTTTTCCTTCCATCAATACAATAGCTGTTCCAGCCTAAGTCAAAGCAATAAATCCTAGTGAGTCTATGGCTTTGGTCGACCCAGCATATTTTGGTTTTCAAAAAGACTCGCAAATGCCAGCTGCCAGAGCTCAAACAGCTATGAGACTGCAAAAATAGCTAACAAAGTATAGATATGTTGAACCCATGTATAATATCAAAACAAATAAATAGGGGAAACTTAAAAATGATCCTAATTGGATTTGGAGTGATGATTACAAAGAATATATTCCTTTAAACAAATATCTTCTTTCTAAAAATCGAAAGATTGAAACAATCCAACAAAAATTTAATAGCAATATTTACAAATCAGCAACAATAATGGGAAATTCTCTTACATAGGCCCAAGCACTTCAATATATTCCAAATTTAGTAAGAAGTGTTGTTGCTGCTAATACTGATTTCTCAAAGGTTGGAATCGGTCCCATTAGTTCAAAAAGTTTACCATTTTATGCAGGAAGATGGATCGATGTTGTGTCTGGTCGGGTGAGGATACTTCCACCAGCATCGGCCAAATATTTAAATCCTACATCTTATCAAGCAAAGTTGAGCTATCTTTAGGCCAGGTTATTAAACAATTGGAACAAATATGTTTCAGCTGAAGAACAGTATCTCAAATTTCAAAATGTCAATGCAAGTTCATATTAAAATAGAGCAAAAAATCAGATAACTGATGGATTGAAGGAATCAAATCGAAACTATTTAAATGCTTTTTTATGGATGCAAGGATAAATTCAAAGCTAGAAATATAACATGCCACTATCACCTTCAAGTATGATTGTCATTTCGACAATGAAATAATATTCAACCTCAGCATTCCAAAACATGGCAAATATCATCAATACTTCTATCACCAATTACAACAAGTCTGGAACTGAAATAACAATGGCTGATGTCAAAAAGGTCAACGATATTTTATACCAAGGAGGTGTCCAAGCTATTTCTAATGTTCGATCAGTTGATAAAGCTATTGGAGCTAAAAAAGTCAATAGAATAGTTTCAGCTTACACAGTATGGATGGATAAAGGATCTGGGAAAATGTCTAGGACACTGAGAAAACTTGTAAAAACACTTATTCCTCCATAAATAAATGCCAATGATCTTGAAACAGTAAGTAAAGTCGTGGATGAGAGTCAAAATGCTTTAACATCAAAAAACTTTGTTCCAACGACAGACCAAATAAATAACCTCAAAACATGGTTTGCACTTGATGCAAACAGAAAGCCTTCAACTTAAAATATGACAAAATTCATAACCATGTCAAAGACATTGGGATCAGAGGCATCATTGCGTGAAAAGAAAGTTGCAGGCGAGATGCTCCCTTAATTATAGTATAGTTATTCAGGATTTGGGCAATAAAATCAATTAAAAAAGCCATAGCAACTTCAAATCATTTGATCATTTCCTTATTTTGCTTCTATTATTGAATTTGTTTTTCATAGGTTGTTTCTTTATTATTCTTTTTTTGGGTGGTGGTGGTGGAGGGGGAGCAGGAGATTACTCCCAATCTTATTAATTTTCAGGTTATTCTGGCTCAGGATTCCATTTATATTCTTCATCTTCATCTGCATTTTGTTACGGATTTTGGTATTAGTCATATGAATTGTTCATCATCTTTTTGTAATTTCTGCCAATGTTCCTCCCTAAATTTTCAAGGCCTTTTCCTCTAAGGTTTTTATGAATAGTGGATCCGATGTTCGTATTAAAGAATTTTTTAGATGCGAATGTGAGGAGCTTTGGTACAGCATAAGATGCCAGACTGCCGAGAGCAGCTAACATTATAAAATATAAAATTATAATTTGAATTCAAATGATTACATGTTAGTTCCTCTGCCAATAACTCCTGTTAACAGTACAAGCTTGCTTATATGTCGTTTAAAATTGCGAAGAACTTCAAGAGTACATTACTTTATTTTTCTAAATTATCAATGAATGATCATGTATAACCTGCAAATTCACGTTAATTTTGTTATTGAAAGCGAATTTGACCTATTTATATTTTTTTTGGTTCGACAATATATTTTTAAATCGGTATGTTTTTGAGCCAATTTAATAATTTGAATTTTAAAATGGCCAGATACGTCCACAAAAAAACAGCAATCATGAGACTCAGAGATCGAGTTGGTCGAGGAGAAATCTCTTATGCTGCTTATCAGTATATCATCTCTCTTTTTTGGAACCCTTCTTCTCCTTACAGCGTTGTTTTGACCTCCCCATTCATCGCGAGAAAGTCAAGCCCTGTTGAAACTGGAAGGATACGAAACTATTTGCCAAGTTCAATCAGAAGAGATGGAGAAGAGACTGAAGCAGAGAAATGATTGATCAATATCATCAAATTATTTGATTTTATGAATTATCACACCAAATAAGGATCGTTCAACCTTATCACCTTCCCTTTATTCTCAACAAGACTCATTTAGCATTAAACTTCAAAATGTTTCTTCATCAAGTAAGGGGTTTTGAATTTCTTATGGCATTTCTTGCATCTGTTAACTTTTTCACCCAACTTCCTCCCTTTTCGAGCTTTCTGCATTCTTTATTCATCATTAATGTCCATCTCTTTGCTTATCAACTTCTTTTTAGGTTCTTCTGCAATCTTCAACTTTGTTGGCTTCAGAGGGAATTTAATTGAGAGAATTTCAATTGGAGAAAGACTATAGAGACCAATGTGATTTTCAATGAGTTTCTTCATTCTTCCATTCCATTTTCCAATTGCATTCTCAGTTTTAGTTTCCATCACCTTCTCATAAATGTATGGTATCGCGTCTTTGGCATAAATTAGCATTTATCTCATTGTTGAGGGATTATTAGGGTCAGCAATGAGTGGTATCAGCCACCATCGAACTAAAGCATCATTGTAAGGATGATGCTAGTCAATGGTTTCGCAATCCCTCATGAATTGCTCAAATTAAGGTCTTCTGCTGATTATGTAATCAGGATCTGGCTGATAATGTTCTTTATTGAGAATCTAGATGGTCCCATGAAAAACTTCAAATAGCACACACAAAAGTCGCAATACATCTTGTCTCTTGTGATATTCCCAGTCTCCTCCAAGTTATTTCTTTGTTCTTGCTAAAGAAAAATCACATAAAGTGAAGTAAAATACTTCTACATTTCCTTCAACAAGAACATTCGATAATTTGAGATCATTGTGAGCAACAAAAGCATAATTGTGAAGGTAATCAAATGTGATCAACATGGTGATAAACCAAATCTTCAAATGTTTTGGCCTCAATATGTAAGACCTGTCCAAACCATGCATGTCCAAGTTGAAAGGTTTCATAAATAAATATTCAAATTCACCTTTGACATATGAATGACAAGGAGTTGCGATGAATGGATGAGTTATTCTTTGATACCTTGCCATTTCATAGTCCAACGCAAAAGATTTCTTAACTGCAACTTTCTCCTTCACTCCTTCTAATTAAACTTAGCACAAAGAGACAGTTCCATATCTTCCTTTACCCAAATGCTTTAATACTTTAAATCCTGGAATTTCATTGGTATCCATGGCAGGAATATGTAAATTCTTCGATGAAAATGGTTTTTCAAGGATTTAAATTTCGCGCTAGCTTTGCATTCAAATAATTATAATGAAGTGGAGCAAGGAGGAATTAAATATTTTGAAGTACTGGTATTGGGTCCATGGAAACAGATTTGCTGTTTTGAGATGCTATTTGCCTTGGAGGACCAGGAGCCAAATTAAAGCCAGAGTCCAAGAGTTGAAAAAAAGAAATCAAATTTGAATGATATGTATGATCATTGAGACTTTGTTGAATCCATAGACCTTTTCATCTTTTTGAATTTATAAGTCCCAGCAGCAATTCTTTCAGCAACATACTCAGGATCGGTGTCATATTTCGGGGTCCATTTATTATTCTCCACTTGAGCCTCCTTATACTTTTCCAAGAACAATTAGTATCCTCTCAAGAATCTAGCTCCATCAGCAGTGCCAAAGACCAAATTAGTGTAGAAGTCCATCATTTCAGTCACATAAATGAGATTGGATTTCACATATCTTCTTTCAACTTTCTTCAATAAAGGAATGTTGTCCTTAGCAAACGAGAAATTCAACAAAGCTTTCATAAAATAATGTTACTTGGACATTTTAGCCTTTTTGTAGGCTCTTCGGACAATTCCAATTCTTTTGGCCATTAACAAATAAAATTAATAAAACATACCACGGTATGTTTATTTTTAAAGTAGAAATTCAAAATCTGCAAAGTAGTAGATGAAGACTTCAATATCACTAATTGATGGTGGGTTATGCAATATTTAATTGATAAATGCTCAAAACTCCTTGTTGAAGTTGGATAAAATTTATAACATTTAACAAACAAAATCATTTTCCAATAACTTTAACTCCATCTTTTGTATAAACGACGATGACATTGCATCTTGTAAATATAAGTAATGTTTGATCGCTAGGAAAAGGGTTTTGTCCGGTTGTGTTAAATATCACACTGAAATTTTGTACACCTTGAGTATTTAAACCAGTCATATAGTTCTTTGAATGGCCATATGGCTCCCATGAATAAACAAATGCTGCTTTCCCTACATATCGATTTTAATGGAAATGACACATCCCCATTGCTGTGTCATAATTGACTGAGTTTGACGTAAATGTATATGAAGCATTAGAAAACATTGCAGGATCGTAATATGTCATAGTATTTCCTGGATTGTAGCATCTTTTATTGATGCAAAAGTTTTTAGAATTGATTTTCGGTAAAGGAATATTGGTATTGAAGAGGAAATTTGTTGACAATAACAATTGCTAATAAAATGGCCAGCAATCTCCTGTTGTGTCTAAAGTATAAGGGTTACCAGCATTTCCAATTATAGGTTGACTTGGGAAGAATTAAGTCCCAAACTTAATTTGCATTGAAGATATATTGTTTGACAAACGGAATTGTTTACGGCAAAATGAATATTGATTGTATTCATTTGAAAGAAACAGGCATATAACTTCGCAAAGGCTTTATGATTGAGAGCCCACTGGCCAAGTGTTTCTCACCACTTGCCCATTTGGAAGTTGGAATTGAGAAGCTAAAGTATAAGAAAAAGATGAAATAGGAATTGATTTGACTAAAGATGCTTCAATTTGCTGGTTGACATTTTGATCACTGAAAGTGTACAAGTGAATATTCCAATATATTTAGGATATCACCCATTTTCTTTGTTGCATTACAGACATCCCATATTGATCAAACTCATGAACATCATTGTAACCTGTAGTAAACATAGCATATCTCGATAATGTAATCTCGAGAAGCATGTTATATAAAGCTTCCATTGGAATCAATAAAAACTGATCTGGTGGGATTAATATTCCACAAATTGATGATATTAAAGGAAGCCTAAATAATTGAGTTGAAACTGGTACCTTTGATGGCAAAATCACTCCATTTTGCATCTGACATTGAGGAATTGTTGGAGAGAGAATTGTTTAACATGTCCCTCTTGTAAACTATCCTGATATAGGTTTTTGATATCCAAATAAGTTGCAAGTGTTTGGAACTGTCATAGTTTTTAAAACACCACCTGGAACCATAGCTTGAAAAGTAGAAGTTTGAGGAATTTGTAGTTAATATGGAGCTTTAGGATTATAACCGCTTGAAGTATTATTATTTGTTATGTTGTTGATGTTGAAAGTCTGATTTAATAATTTTGGTGAAGTCTGAAGGAAAGATAGATTTGTATCTGGAAAATTACCATTTACTAAAGATGAAGCATATTATTATCTTACTGTAGAAAATCTTCCCATAGTTTGCAAAGTTGTTTCTAAATTGACATATTGATTTCCTCCATTCCATAATATATTACTCCCACTTATCACTGAACCATTTGCACATATTACCTGAGTACTATCGACAGTTGTTGTCTCATCAATTAGAAATGGATTGGTGTTAGCTGAATTTCCTCTACCAGATATAAAAGGCATTGTTCCAGGCGATTTTAACCCAGGAACATTGTTTTCAAGAGTCCATTGTGATCCTGAATTATAAGCCATTTCTCCAGTTGTTTGAGGTTGAGTAAACCATGGTGTATGGGAAGAAATATTACTATAACCTAACCCTTATGTTATCCTACTTTCACAAACATACTATGAGAAACCAATGTCAGTCAAATAAGCTGATAGAGTATCATACTATGTGATTCTTTCAATCTCAATATTATTAGAACTAACAACTGTTTGCGCAATGAAGCCTTGCGCTGAGTTATCGACTTGCAAACCTCCAACAGGATAATTAGTTTCAGGAACAGTGACCATTATTTCAATGTGTGATCGATACGGGTCCATCACACCATTTTTTACAGTGATCAAGAATCTGACAATTTAGTCCGGAGTCCAATATTGATTGGATGACATTGGTGTTATTGGCCATTATTTAAATGTAGTGTAGTATCCTTTAGGTTTGAAATTTCCATATTGCACTTCAACTGGGAGTGGTGGATTATTTTGAGCCATTTGATTAATTCAAAAAAATATTTATATTTATAATCAGGGTGTCTTGGACTTGTCACTTTATTCTTCATGAACTTTCTATTTTTTGAATACTGATAAGAATGCCAGTAGTGTTAATATGAATGTTCCTGCAGCAAATATAGTTCCCCAAAAATCTGTGACTTGAAGCATTATTATAATAAATAATCAAATTGGATCAAAATTAGAATCAAAAGCTCTGCCTCTTTCTAAATTAAAAAATATAAATTAATGTTTTGCCATCTCAGTGTATTTATTCTTGATTTCATTCACATTTTCAATGAGTGGGATTTCGTTGAATAATGTATTTATTTATGACTTTGATATTGCAAAGCTCACCAATACATTGATTGTTGATCTTATCCAAGTGGGGACAGTTGTCAATTTTTGACTCGTAATTATGATTGATATTGTTCCTTTTTTCAACTCATGTCGTCGATTGAAAAATAGTTATTGAAGTCTTGATCTCAAAGAAGAAGGGAATTGAGAAACTACATCGTCCATAATTATCAGCATATTTTATGCCCATCCATTGCATTACTGGATCTTTTTTTAAATAAACTTAATGTCAAGAGATGGTGAAGTGTTATAATCATCATGGATGACATCAGCATATCTGGTAGGACCAATATAAATTATTCGATCGAATTTGTTCCTGTAAAAATTAGGTTGACCTATAATCTCTGAAATAAAGTGGCTTTTCCCTGATCCTGGTTTTCCTAATATAAGCATACAAAATGATGGGAGCAAAATATCTTAAGTCCCACTTGTAAGGGTAACTCCTTATTGTTTGAACTCCGGGCGACGTATTTCAAGAACTTTCGGTTGGTATGAAGCTGTGACTTCTTATTTATCAATATCTTTAAAAACAAATTTGGGGTACATATAAAATCAATGTATAATTGGCTGGTTATTCTAAGTTTTTTTTTTGAGGTCTAAGTTATTATTTTAAATGAAAAAGTCGGTGAATTTCTCAAGCCCTTATTTCATAGAGTCATATTTGTTGGTCAAATGTGCACTCCAGTAGTCACAATGAAAAGGATTGTCAATGTTTTTCATTTTTAATATTCTCTTTAATCTTGAGTCCTTGTCTTTTGTGAAAACATAGTCATTTTTATCCCCAAAATAAACAACATGAGATCTCTTCTTATTTTTATCATCATTGTATGTGAACTTTAGTTTAAAGATCTTTTTGCTTTTTGGATTACTAATGACCTCTGGTGAATTTATTGATGTGAGTCTAAAGCCTTCTTTCCAAACCTTCGATTACTTAGGTTGAAGCTTTTTTTGCTCAGGGTGAATGTCTAAATGTTTTGTAATTTATTAATTTTTGTTGACTGCTGGCAGCATTATAATTAAATGTTTATGTTTCAAAAGCGCTAGAATTCAAATATGTCAATCGAGAAGGACAGTCGAAGATCAAAATCTCCATTCGACTACAAGCCTGATCCTGTTGCTAAATAGTCATTGCAAGGAACTAATCTGGTTTAAGAAAATTATTCATGGGTAATCCAATAACCATTCACTCAAGATGATCCAACAATAGCCCTGGAGTTAAACTTAACGTCTCTGCCAGGAGAAAAAAAAAGGTTTATTGACATCGAATAATTCTCAACAATATTGTTGAACTACGGAGGAACAGACTTCCCATCAAGTGTCGCATTGTGTGTACAAGAATTAGCAGGATTTTACGATAACGCGAAAAACAATACACATGCTATTTGCTATTCAGTTCCAGCCAATATGTCAACAGTTATCAACCCAGGAGGAATAATTGGATATAATGTGCTTTACAAAGCACCTGCAAATAATCCAATTTGGGAAATTACAGGAATAACAACATTGACTTTCAAAATCAAAGTCGGAGGAGATTACCAACCATTGCCATCAGCTCAGCAACTCTTAGTGCATTGTAAAATAACAAGAGTAATCTTTTGATTCAAACATCATTTAACATCCATTACTTATCAATTGGGAGTTCTCCTTTGTGTTTTTTTGTTTGAGCTTCCATTTTATACATTTTTATGAATTCGTTAATTTGGGTATCGTCTAACCACGGCGTGTGTTTCTTATGGAAATTATACACCTACTTCCAACTATTTGTCATGTTGAATTCCTTAATGTCTTAATGTGATATTTAAGTCATTTTTTTTAGAACTTCCTTTCTATTCCCGCGAGGATATGGGCTATCCTACATTTCTCCCAAGTAATCCGCTATTTTCTAGCTTGCTTTTGTATCCATGAAGTTGTTCGTTTAATCTCTATGCAAAAAAATTATCCATATTATAATATTTGAAAATTATGACCTTTCTTGACAAAAGATAACAAAAAGCAGTTTATGAAAGGAAAGTAAATCGATAAGTGAAGTTCTAGTAAGGCAGAGTAACATCTTCATTTTAAAAGTAGCTTTAACAAGCTTCAATTGTGTCACCATAGTAAATCACATCATAAAATCAGTAGATTTTAGAAACAGGAACATTTATCAAAGAAAATGAAGATATTCAGAAGCGCTAAAAATAGCTATAAAAGTAGAATGATTCTGAACTGGCCACCTTATAAACGAATGTTATTACATAAATAGGTTCAGTCGGAAAATAACTTGAAGATATCAAACAAATAGCAGCCACTGTTGTTGACCCTGTTTAAGCTGCTGTCAAGGTAGTCGAGAAATAGGAAGTCGATAAAGCTAAATAAAAATAGATTGAACGAGTGATTGACTCTCAACCACCCAATGTGTCAGAAGAAAAAAAGGAAGAGATCAAAGCTAATCTTGAATAGCAAGTTGGTATTTCAAGGCCTTTTTTAGACACTGGTATCAATTTTAGCCGAAGAAACTATAACTCGATTATTAGAACAATAATTTAGAGAATGAATGGATATCCTCAACATCTTAAAGACTAATTGTTTGAAAAATATAGATTAAATCCGACTAAAGGAAGTAAGCTGTTGTCCTTGAACGCATTATAAAATAGAGCAAAAATTGTGTTTTCGCGCTATTAATCGTGGTTAAAAGGACACCAATAAGTAGATCTTTATCTCGATAGAATCAAAGCATAAGAATAATCCATGAATAATAATGAGAAAAGATGGTATTTTTGGTATCTTACCCATTTCCTGCACTTAAAAAAGGATGGG
>Ga0209063_1001824_pt1 | contig 10575 bp, 6 predicted proteins | sample KloWWTmeKNB19Kit_FD_187177 | JGI IMG/M metagenome (GOLD analysis project Ga0209063, IMG submission 187177) | Active sludge microbial communities from Klosterneuburg, Austria, studying microevolution and ecology of nitrifiers - Klosterneuburg... | ecosystem: Engineered > WWTP > Aerobic digester >...
CTGGTTAGATGGGAAACGATAAGAAGTCTGATAAGAAAGACGGATATTATTATCCTTTGCAATCTTTATTACTGCTGCCAATCTTGGAGTAAATTTACCTTTATAATTTGTTTGCTTATCAAAACGACCAGAAGCTGTTAAAGTAAGAATATCATTAAATAATTTCTTTTTTAATTGAAGATAGGTTCCATATTCATTAACCCTTATTGGTTGTACGGTATCTGCAAATATTGTTCCGTTAGAGTTTAGTATCCATTGTTTCCAAGCAGCACCGCCAATTACTTCAACAAAATTTGAAAAATTTCCAATGTCAGAAATATTCAATTGCAATTCTGTTGCCCATAATTCAGACCTGTCTTCAAATTTAGAGCCACCTGCTTTATTTATTGGTGTATTTTTAATAGAATTGGCGGCCGAATTGAAGCCAGCTGTGCCTGGTTGCAGTCTACCAATTTCCGCATTAGCTCTACTAATTGTATCTAGTCTTAAAGCAGAAAAAGTGCCATTTGATTGACGGGTTCCTTCAGAGAAAGCAAGAATATATTGTGGGAACCATGATGCTGCCAATCCTGGCAAACCTCCAGTTTGATTGACACTTGGCTTCCATGCCTCATTAACAAAAGAACCAACCGCATCTCCAATATAAGAGTCGCCGGAGTTTTCCTGTGTAGTATAACCTCTTACAAACCAATTTTTGGCTTTAATCTCTAATTTATGCTGTGCCAATTTAAAATTGCGGAGAGAATACCTGTTAGCACCAGTATAAACTGTTGTACCAGATCCAAAATATGTGTTGATAGATGCTTCAATCTTATCATTTATATTCCAATGAAATCCAGCATTAATTTTTGCATTTAAGGTATTGTAATCAACAAGGCTTTTCTCTTGATAACCTGTTCTTGTAACATTGGTACTTGTTCCAAAATAATTTCTGGTAAGGCCCAAATAAATTGGTGCGTATAATTGTGCTGCTGGCTGAAGTTGGGCAGGGAACAGACCAACAAAACCTGCTACTTGAGCATTTGTCGGATATTGGGGATTCCCTAGAAATGTGCCAAAATAATTGTTGGCTGAAGTTTGCATGTTTACTGTATTGAAAGATGCTGCTAATACCCCACCAACAATTGTTTGATTTAAAACACCTGCAAGTTGTCCAATATTGATACTTCTTTCATCACCATAAGTATTTATTCCATTATAACTTGGCGTATTGCCGCGGTTACCCGCTGCAACATTACTAATAATACCTACTTGTTGTTTATTATCATAATCTTCTGCTTGCCAATCGCTACCTCTGATAAGCTCTGCTGAAATTCGGAATGCGAATTTATTATTAAACTGCTTTGCCCAACGCATCGCAATATTATTGTAAGGTGCCGGCTTTCTTTGCTTACCATCGGTATGAGAAATACCTTGTTTTACATTGAAACTAAAACCGTCATATTTAAAAGGGTTTTTACCGGTAATTAATATAGTTCCGTTCATTCCACCAGATCCATACAATGCTGATGATGCTCCAGACAGAACTTCAATATTATCAATATCAAGGTCTGTAAGGCCAGCAATACTGCTTACAGAAAAGTTAAGACCGGGTGCCTGATTATCCATGCCATCAACTAACTGGTTCAACCTTGTGTTACCACTGCTAACAAATCCACGGGTTGTTACTGTACGGAAAGTTAAACTGGCAGTATGCACATCCACTCCTTTAAGGTTGCTGATTGCTTCATAAACTGAAGGAGCGGCAACGTTTTTAATAAGTGATTGACTCATCCGCTCAACCGTTACCGGCGATTCCAAAATCTTTTGAGGAGCTCTTGTCGCTGCGATAACAACTTCCTGTCCTAAAGCATTATTTACTTTAAAATCTACATCGATTGATTTCGAAGCATCAGAAACAGTAATATCCTGACTCTCGAACCCGATAGAACTAAATGTAAGAACTACTGGAAGTTTATTGACTTTAAGACTGAACTCACCGTTTGAATTGGTATAAGTTCCTTGCGTAGTTCCTTTTACAACAACAGATACTGCTGGAACTATTTCCTTAGAAGTATTGTTTGTTACTTTACCAGATATGGTAAAAGTTTGAGCATTAGCAGTAATAAAAGACATACAACTAATGATAATGGCAGCTAAAACGTTATAACGTTTTCTCATAATTAGGGATTTAAGTTTTGGAATTAGGCGGAAAAATAAGCATTGTAGTGTTTATCTAAAAATTTAATTTTTAAGGGTATATGGCCAAAACTTTTTTCAAGCTTGGGTAAGTTGTTGAAACCTCAGAACTCCGTAGATTCGCTTTTCTAATCATTTCACATTTTCTGGTATGAGTACATTTTCTTTCCCCGGTCAAACAGCCTTTTATAGCGGAAAAGTAAGAGACGTTTACACCATAGAGAATGATTTATTGGTAATGCTCGCCTCCAACCGAATTTCTGCCTTTGATGTCATTCTGCCTCGAACTATTCCTTATAAAGGACAAGTTTTGAACCAGATTGCTGCATATATGCTAAGAGCAACTAAAGATATTTGCCCAAATTGGCTAATTGATGTGCCAGCACCGAATGCTTCATTTGGCAAAAGATGTGACCCTTTCAAGATTGAAATGGTGGTAAGGGGAAACCTTACAGGCCATGTCTGGCGAACTTATTCATCGGGAAAGAGGGTTTTATGCGGCGTCGAAATCCCGGAAGGATTAAAAGAAAATGACTACTTCCCTACCCCAATAATAACACCAAGCACCAAAGCTTCTGAAGGACATGATGAAGATATATCTGCTGAAGAAATAATAAAGACAGGCTTAGCTTCTGAAACAGACTGGAATATTTTAAAAGATTATACACTCAAGTTATTTGCAAGAGGTAAAGAAATTGCGGCAAAACAAGGGCTGATATTGGTAGATACAAAATATGAATTTGGGAAAATTGGCGATGCTATTTATTTAATGGATGAAATACACACCCCAGATTCTTCAAGGTATTTTTATGCGGAAGGGTTTGAACAAAGACAGGCAAATGATGAAAAGCAAAAACAGCTGAGTAAAGAGTTTGTAAGAGAATGGCTTATTGAAAATAATTTTATGGGAAAGGAAGGGCAATCAGTTCCTGAAATGAGTGATGAGTGGATTGACACTATTTCAAAGAGATATATAGAATTATATGAAAAAATAATTGGTGAAAAATTTTTGCCGGTAGAACTAAACGACGATGAAACATTTGAGCTAATCACATCTGCACTTAAAAAAATACAGTATAAATAAAAGCCGCCACCAAATTATGGCAGCGGCCTTATTCTTAGTTATCAGGGTTATTTCTTTTTGATGGATGACACTTTGAAAACTCTTTTTGCACCATCACCTTTTCCATAAATAGGGCAATAATAATCCAGTGCATCCTGAGCTTCTGTATATGTTAACCAATAGTCAGTAACAGTACCAGTGAATACAAAGTCGCCGGAGTAATTGTACATATCTCTTGTACCTCTGCTGCTGAAGTTGCCATACACAATTGTTCCTTCAGAAGGTTTGTAACCTCCATAAGAACGAATAACGTTGTAGCCATAATAGGTTTCTACAATATAATAGTTACAGTAACTATCACTATAAACTACTTCGCCTTGCTCCTTGTTTAACCAGTGATTTTGATTACCGGTAACAATTGTGTTATCTCTGTAGCAACTGCTTAATAAAACGATAGCCAGAACAAAGACTGAGGAAAGTGTAAATATTTTTTTCATAACGGTTCGATTTAAATTGTAAAAAATGTTTTGTCAGTTAACTAATGATAAGATTGTGCCAGAACTCCTAAAAGTTGATTTCAGTTTTGTTAAAATGATTTGATTGCCGATATTCACTTTCTGAAAGTTTAATATGAGATATCTTATTTTATTTTTTTTAACACTAGAATTGACTACTTCGAATGCACAAGAGCACTACTTGCTTGTGGGTACATACGACTCTCCAAAGAGTGAAGGCATCTATGTTTACAAGTTCAATACTGAAACAGGAACAGCAAAGGAAGTAAGTCATATCAAAACACCTAACCCTTCTTTTCTGGCAATTTCTCCAGATGAGAAATTTGTGTATGCTGTTGCAGAAACAGCACCTCAAGATGGAAAGGGTGGAGACATAGCAGCATTTTCTTTTAACAAAGAAAAAGGTACTCTTACATTTATTAATAAGCAACATTCGGGTGGAGATCATCCTTGCCATGTAGAAGTTGATAAAACCGGAGGATGGATATTTGCCTCAAACTATACCAGTGGAAGTTTATCTGTATTACCTGTAAACGAAGATGGCGGTCTTGGCAAGGCTGTTTCCTTTCAACATTATGGAAGCGGCCCAAATGTTCAGCGGCAAAAAAGTCCACATGTTCATGGAGCTATTATTTCACCCGACAATAAAACGCTGTTTGTAACCGATTTGGGAATTGACAAGGTAATGCTTTACGATTTCGATGCTACAACCGGTAAATTATCTCCATCAAAAAGACCGTTCATTCAATCTGAATCTGGCTCGGGGCCAAGGAGTTTTACTTTTCACAACAATAATAAGTTTGCTTACACAATTGAGGAACTTTCCGGTAGAGTTGTATTATATCATCAAAAAAAAGGAAGTCTGAAAGAAAAACAACGAATCAGCACAATGCCTGCAGATGACAAACGGTTTCCGGGAAGTGCAGATATTCATGTGTCACCTGATGGAAAATTCTTGTATGCCAGCAATCGGGGTGAAGTGAATACGATAGCCATATTCAGTATCAATAAAAAAAACGGACAGCTAACATTAATAGGGCATCAATCAACTTTAGGCAAAGCTCCAAGAAATTTCAACTTTGATCTTACTGGCAAATTTTTATTGGTGGGCAATCAAAATAGCGATGAGATAGTAATCTTTAAAAAAGATTCAATAACAGGATTGCTTATAGATTCCGGTAATAGAATTACAGTTGGCAAACCGGTTTGCCTGAAGTGGATAGCTAATTAATATCCTCCAGCCTTTTTTTGGATTTGTTAAATACATTTCGGCCTTTGTCTATTCCGGAACGAAGCTTTTTCTGTTCTTCCTCCGGGAGATGGATAAATGCCAAACATTCCTTACTACAGGTTGCTTCCATTTTGGTTTTACATTCCTCGCATTGAATAAATAGCAAATGACAGGCATCGTTTACACAGTTCACATGAGAATCGGCCGGTTTCCCGCATTGATGGCATTTTGAAATGACCTCCTCCGTTACCCTCTCTCCCAGCCGTTGATCAAAAACAAAATTCTTTCCATGAAATTTATTCGGTAATCCATTTTCTTTTGCCTGATTTACATAGTTGATAATGCCTCCTTCCAGATGAAAAACATTTTTGAATCCTTGGTACTTCATATAAGCAGAAGCCTTCTCGCAACGAATACCACCAGTGCAGTACATGATAATATTCTTCTCCTTATCAGTCTTCATCATTTCAACAGCCATGGGCAACTGCTCCCGGAAAGTATCACTCGGCACTTCAATTGCTTTTTCAAAATGACCAACTTCATATTCATAATGATTACGCATGTCTATGACAACAGTATCCGGATCATTAGTAAGTTTATTAAATTCTTCAGCATTTACATATCTGCCTCGGTTTGCCATATCAAAATCAGGATCTGAGATTCCATCTGCCACTATTTTATTTCTAACTTTTACATCCAGCACATAAAAGCTTTTACCCCGTCCTATAGGTTTTATTTCAGTAGTGGCCGGGCAAGCATCATCATCAACCGCCACATTAAGCCGGAGACCATCGAGTGGTTCATGTGAGTAGAGATAGGAACGAAGCATTTCAAATTTTTCTTCCGGAACACTTATTTGTGCATTGATGCCTTCATTTGCCAGATAGATTCTGCCAAGCACATCCAATGCCTTTAGCTCCTTGTACAGCTGATTACGGAAAGTCTCAGGTTCTTCAATACTGAAATAGCAATAAAATGAAATGGTAATTCTTGGAGTTGGGTCGTTAAGGATTTTCTCCTTCAACTCCTTGCGGGAAATGCGATTGTGTAGTTGGGCCATGATGTTTAAATTTTATTCCGCCTTTGGCGAAACCCAATTTCAGGTTGGGCAAAATTTGTAAAGCATGGCAAAGATAAGTGAAGAATTAAAAAAACTATGGCCAATCGTCTCCTCTTCTTCCACCTAGTCTGGTAAGCCCTATCCGGAAACCGTTTTGCCAACGTCTTCCGTTAAGATATGATTGAACAAAATCTACCCGAAGCTGTTTAAAAATATTGTCAAGACCCACAAACACCTCATAATAATCCCTTGAATTATTTATATAGAATCCATTACCGCCAGTAACAAGGTAAAGATTAAGTTTTCTGAAGCCGGGAATCTTATTGGTAATAAATCCTTTTAAATTATATTCAATATGTGCCAATGAGTAAAATTTAGCTGTATTGCTAAACTGATATATAGGTAATAATTGGAAACTGTTCAGGTATTCTGTTGCCAATGTTGAAATATTTCCATTAAAGTGATTGTAGTCTGGCAGTTCAACTTTCTTGTTACTTAAAAAACCGCCAACGCCTATCCTATAATTCAAAACACCTTGTAACTTTAAATTAATATCATCTTTTATATTAAACTTCCATTTGCTGAAATCAACATCACTATCAAACAGTTTTGGGAACCCATAAGTATACTCAACTGAAAAAACAGGATATTTTGAACCGATACTTATTTTCCTGTCAGGTAGCTCAATATACTTTGCTCCGGGTTGCCAGCTTAATCCAAATAATGCTGTAAGAGATTGATGTCGCTTTATATTCTCTGACACTATTTCAAATGGGTAATTTGGAGTGTACTCCTTGTTGTCTTTCTTACTCCAAGTGTAATCGGTCAGGTTATTCAAAGGGGATCTGTCTTGGTATTGAAACCCTGCTACAATGGAAAAACCATCGCCTACATTCTTTCTATAACTTCCTCTGAAGTAAGCGGCTTCATAACTTTTAATTCGATTCTCTTCACTAAGTAAACTACTAATAGTATTTCCTCTTTCTCCAATCGGGCTGTTATTGTTGAATTGAAAAACTCTTTTGCCTCCTGATAAACTTATTGTGGAAGCATACTTTTTACCATACACATAGTTCAACGTAAGATTTGGATTAAAATGCTTATTCAAAAAACCATATCGAAGATTAGGTTGAATTGAGATTTGCTTCCTGCCAAATGAAGTACTATCCAATTTTTTTGTCCATTTGAATCCTCCACTAAAAACTAATCCCTCTGCTGGATTAAAGTTAACCTCCTCAATCAATGGAGGAATACTAACTGAAATTCTTTTTCTTTCTTTTGTAAAAGTTTGGCCTACCAGCAATACACCGGCAAGAGTAAACTTATTCCTTCTTTTATCTAACGAATCGACATAAGCCGGGTCTTTTCTTAATTGCTCAAGACTATCTTTTTTTCTATAATCACTTTGTTCATCCGTCAATAAAGGCAACGGTCTATTTTTCTCCCAATATTCTTTGGTTCTTTTATTAGAGCTGTCGGTGTATTTTAAGATTGTGTTATTAAAAGTCTTTTTAGTAAAAGTTGGATCGACATTTATATCAGAGTAAATGTTTACAAAACTTCCGTAGGCATCGAAACCGAAAATTTTAATCGAAGGATAAATAACCTGACTACTGATAAACCATGTATCCTTGTCGATTGGGATGTACAGTTGTTCAATACGCAATGTATCTAATATCTCCATTTGCGATTGTTTGGTTAATTCTAATTGCACAGAATGTATTCTCCAGTCATCTTCTACAATGTTTATGTAACCACTAAAAAGCGGCTCGTATTTCCGCTTGGGAATTACTTTTATACGACTGATAATAATATTATCTTCAAAAAAACTTCCTTCAAATTTATAGCGATAATAATTCAACGCATTATCAGAAATAGGAGAAATAAAACCTCTAGGATTCAAATTATTCCCTATGGAAATATTATTCTCATAAAAAGAAAAAAACTGTGGTGCACTTAATCCATACCCATCACTCTGTCCGCTTACTTTAGAAGAAACAACTTCTACTTTTACTTTATCCGGCGGGCGGGATGAATATTTAGAAATCGTTTCAGACAGGTAAAGCATTTTTCTTTTACTTGTATCGCCATCTTCAAAATCAACAGTTCTTCCTAATATTTTGTTGGGATAATTTCTAACCCGAAGCTGGCCTTTTGTGTAAACCATACATTCATAAGCTTCAGGCTGATTTAAATAATAAGTTCGCTTCTTAATTGCATTCCTGATAATCTGGTAAGCAGGATCTTCTCCATTTTTTAAAACAACTTCGCCCAAAACAGTTTCCTGTACTTTCAATATGAAATTGACCTCTAGATCATCATTATTAATTGAAATGGATATTTCTACTTTTTTATATCCTACATATTGACAAGCCAATGTGTATTTACCAGGTGCTAATTTGAGAGAATATACGCCTTCGCTATTTGCATTGGTTCCTTTGCCTGTATTTTTAATAAAAACTGAAGCAAATGGCAACGGATTACCTTCAATATCTGTAATTTTTCCTTTCACTTTTTGTGAATAGGCCGTTACAACAGTGAAGACCAATAAAAAAGGAATCAAGTATTTTATCATACGAAACAGATACGGAAAGATAGCATCATTAAGTTTCCTAAAAGATAAACGGAAATACGTTTGGAAAAGTTTTAACGAATCGATTTAGCTGAACGAAGAAAACTGCCGCTCATAGCGGCAAGTCCTGCTACTAATCCACCTACGAAGCCTGTTGCCATTATTAAATAAATGGTATTGCCACCTAGTGGTAACACATTTGCAATTTTTTCAGATAACACTCCGTTATTCTTCATATCTACCCACCAGGCTAGTCCTGCCCATAATAATTGTAACCCAAGAAAGCCAGCTAAAAATGCTTTTCCAGCTTTTTGATGAACTAATACGGCAACCAGTAATGAAGTAACTGCAAATCCCCACCACGGAGAAAAAGATAATAACCCTGCAATAAAAGCCAACACAGCGGTAAGAATTGTTGCTACTAAAAATTTCATATCTATTAGTTAATTAGTTAAAAGGTTAATTAGTTAAGAAGGCCATTTTAAGAAAATCGCCTTCCTCAAAAAATCAAACTACCCTTTTTTAAATTTCATTGTCCATTTAATATTCTTGTCCATCCTGTCTCCATCTCTCATAAACCAGAGCTTATTATATTTTCCTGCTACCCAATTATCGATATAGTCATCATAAAATTTACTGCCGGGATTACCACTTTGCCCGCCGGGATAAACTCCATAAGCTTCTGTTGGTGTGCTCATTTGCACAACCATTCGCCAGCTTGGGCCATGACTATGTGTAACAGCATTAATGATATTATTATTACCTCCAATATTCAACCCCTTTCTAGCGAAAGCTGGTAATGCATCTTTCAATAAATGATAAACGGTTGGATTTTTGAATTTTGTCCACTCCAATTTTCCTTCTGCTTCTGCTTTTGATAATCTAATAGACGCATTCTTTAAAGCCACAGTTACAATATCATTTAATGTTTCTACTTCAGGAGTATTTATATCATCTATAAATTTAAACGCTGTATCTCTTTTCAACCATTCCATTGTAGTTTCCTCATTTGGCCATGGCAACATGGGTTTCACTTTCGTCAAATCATCTTTCCAGATTCCTGCCTCCAAATTCTTAAACCAGCTTTGAAATACGGTTTGTCCTTTTGAATCTGGCGAAGCCATCAAATCCCAATTCTTAAAAATGTCTAGGTATTTTCTCTCCACTGCGTTCAGGTCTGCTTCTCTTACAAAACCTAGCAAAATACTTTTTGCATCTTCTGCCAATGTATTAAAATAGTTGTTCTGCAACTTCATCATATCATCCGGCGTAATATTATTCATTCCGCTCAGGTAATGCTCAATAGTAACTCCTCTTTCAGTAATATAACTTCCGGGAATAAAATAAGGATAGGTAGAATCAACCGGTCGCTGATTGGCACTTTCTAAATAACCTCTTGCCGGATTTTTACTATGTGGATTTTCAGCCTGCGGAATAAATCCCTGCCACATAAAACTGCTGTCTTCTCCCGGCATTACATACAAGCCCTGCCTGTCCCATCTTGCAGGAAATTTTCCTTGTTGCCAAATGGCAATATCACCCGACTTGGATGCAAATACAAAATTCTGTCCGGGAGACTCAAATGTTTTTATCGCCGTTTCATAGTCATCATAATTTTTTGCCCGGTTCAATTTATAAAAAGTCATTCCTTCATTGCTTGGGTCATGTGCCGTCCAGCGAACTGCAAGATTTCTGTTTCCTTTAGTAGTATCCTGAAAACTTTTATCAAACATTACCGGACCAAAAACAGTATAGGCAACAGTATCAAAAACATCTTTACCGTCTTTCACCTTAATTGTTTCAACTCTCAAGTCTGATTTTTTCCACTCGCCATTGAACCAATACTCGGCTTTTGTTTTATCATCTTTAAATTTTATATCGTAATAATCCTTTACATCTCGTTGAGCATTGGTAACACCCCATGCAATACTATCATTGAATCCGATAATGATAAAA
>Ga0209063_1001826_pt1 | contig 10571 bp, 9 predicted proteins | sample KloWWTmeKNB19Kit_FD_187177 | JGI IMG/M metagenome (GOLD analysis project Ga0209063, IMG submission 187177) | Active sludge microbial communities from Klosterneuburg, Austria, studying microevolution and ecology of nitrifiers - Klosterneuburg... | ecosystem: Engineered > WWTP > Aerobic digester >...
GATCACGCGGGTGCCGCCATCATCACCAACATCAGCGCCGATCATTTCGGCGAATACGGCATCGACGATCTTGATGGACTGACCGCAGCGAAAGCCGTGGTTGCGCATGCGCTGAAGGATCACGGCGTGCTGGTGCTCAATGCCTACGACGCGCAACTGCTGCGCCACGCACAAGGCTTGAACCACACGAAGGCCTGGTTTGCGCTGGATGATGCGCATCCACAGCTGATCAACGCACGCAGTCGCGGTGAGGCTACCTGCGCGGTCGATGCGGGTGAGCTTGTACTGACTCTTGCGAATCAGCGTCATGCGCTCGGTGTCATCACGGACATGCCGCTCAGCTTGAATGGCCTCGCCCGCTACAACATCGCCAACATGGCTGGTGCCAGCCTGCTGGCCGCAGCGCTGGGCATCTCTGCCGCCACCATCGCCCAGGTGCTGGCGCGCTTTGGCAGCACGGGCCTCGACAACCCGGGGCGGCTGGAAACCTGGCGCTTCGGCGGCATCCGCGTGATCATGGATTACGCACACAATCCCGACGGTCTGCACGGACTGCTCGACATCGCACAGGCCTTGCGCGGCACGGGCCGGCTGGGCTTGATGCTCGGTCAGGCCGGCAATCGCGGCGATGCGCAGATCCGCGAACTGGCCGCCGTTGCCGCTTCCTTTTCGCCCGAGCTGATCGTGCTCAAGGACATGGAAGGCTATCTGCGCGGGCGCGAACAGAACGAAGTGGCCAGCCTGCTGCGTGACGTCTTGCGCGAGCACGGACTCGCGGATTCGCGGCTACCCATGCGCAGCACCGATCTCGACGCCGCACGCCACGCACTCGAATGGGCGCGAACCGGCGACGTGCTGGTTTTACCGGTGCATGCGCGCAAGGCCAAGGACGAGGTGCGGCAACTCCTGGAGACTTTGGCCAGCAATGGCTGGTGGGCGGGTGAGCCGATTCCTCCCGAATTTACGCAGGAGTAAGCTGACAGTCGAACCAGAGGGGGTCAAGCCATGTTCGAACGCAATCGTTTGCTTGCCGTTGTCCTGATGTTGTCACCCTTGTTGGCTTCTGCGCGTCCGCCCGATGGCGGTGGCCGTGCGCCGATGCTGCCGCATGACGAAATATCCGCCGAACAGCGCGCAAGCATCGACGCCATGCTGGCGCACAACGTGGTCGAACTGGAGCGTGCCGGACTTCTGCATCGCACGCCTGCGCTGCTGATGCCGCAGCAAAGCAACCTGGCCTGGCCCTTGCGTGCGGTGGCCAGTTACACCGCAGCCGGGTATCACGGCATTTCCAATTTCGTGGACCTGAATCCGGCTGGACCCAACCAGTTGCTCGACTACAACTGCGGCACACGCACCTATGACCTGGCCAGTGGCTACGATCACGCCGGCATCGACTTCTTCACCTGGCCCTTCGGCTGGCTGCTGATGGACCAGTTGGCCATCGACATTGTCGCCGCCGCGCCGGGCACCATCATCGGCAAGCAGGACGGTTTCGATGACCACAGTTGTCCGAACAACTATTCGGCGGACTGGAACGCGGTGTACGTGCAGCATGCCGACGGCACCGTGGCCTGGTACGGGCACATGACCGAGAACTCGCTGACCAGCAAACCGGTGGGCGCAACGGTTGCTGTTGGCGAATTTCTCGGCAAGGTCGGCAGCTCCGGTTTTTCCAGCGGCCCGCACCTGCACTTCGAGAATCATTCGGCAGTCAGCAGCTACACCATCCTGGAACCTTTCGCGGGCGCCTGCCGTGCCGGAGCCACACTGTGGGCGCAGCAGAAACCCTATTACGACTCGGCCATCAACCTGCTGGCCACGCATTCCGCACCGCCGGATTTCCACGGCACCAACTGCCCCAACCCGATTGCGGAAACACCGAATTTCGACAATGCCTTCACCGGAGGGCAAACCGTGTACGTCGCCGCCTACTATCGCGATCAACTCGGGCCGCAGCTGACCTCGTTCACCGTGCGCCGCCCCGACAACAGCGTGCAGTGGCAGTGGCAATTCCGCATGTCCGACGCCACCGGCGATCCGTACTACTCGGCATCCTACTGGTACTGGACCTGGGTGCTGCCGGCCAACCCACCCAGTGGAACCTGGCGCGTCGATGCGGTCTACGAGGGCGTGACCACCAGCCACACCTTTGTGGTGGGCGATATGATTTTCGCGCACGGGTTTGATCCCTGAGGCCACAGCCCGGAGCGCGCTGTGCTCCAACCGATCCAAGAATCCGAAGAAGCCGCGATTGGGAGGAATCCGCGCCTGCGCAATCAGGGTTTCATGTGATGAGACGCGGCAGCGCATACTCGGCGCATGTCCGATCAGGATCCAACCGATCTCAATCGCCCGCAACGCATCAAGGGGCGCGGTGCGGCCAGCAATCGCGAAGGCCGCTTCGAGGCGTTTGCAAAATCCATCGAGGACGATGGCTGGCATCGCGAGGATGAAGGCGTTCATCGGCCAGCCACCCAGGTGCGCGTTGAGCAGGCGCGCTCCATCCTCAGCCACAACGAGTCGCCGGATCTTCCCTTCAGTCTTTCGATCAATCCGTACCGCGGCTGCGAACACGGTTGCAACTACTGCTATGCGCGGTCGAGTCATTCGTACCTGAACCTGTCGCCGGGACTGGATTTCGAGACGCGCCTGTTTGCCAAGACCAATGCCGCCGAACTGCTGCGCGAGGAACTGCGCAAGCCCGGACACGTGGTGAGCCCGATCACCCTGGGTGCCAACACGGATTGCTATCAGCCGATCGAACGCGAGTACCGCATCACCCGATCGATCATCGAGGTGCTGGCCGAGTGCAGGCATCCGCTGACCATCCTGACCAAGAACGCGCTGGTCGAGCGCGACATCGACCTGCTCGCGCCGATGGCCGAACAGCGTCTGGTGCAGGTGTTCGTTTCCATCAATGCGCTGGACAACCATTTGGCCAGCTCACTGGAACCGCGCGCCAGCGCACCGCACCGGCGCATGCAGGCGATTGCCGCGCTCAATGCCGTCGGCGTGCCTTGCGGCGTGCTGGTCGCGCCGGTGATTCCGGCGGTCACCGACATGCACATCGAAGAAGTGCTGAAGCAGGCGGCCGAGTCCGGTGCCAACATCGCCGGTTACACGATGTTGCGCCTGCCCCATGAATTGAAGGACCTGTTCCGCGAATGGCTGGAAATCCACGTGCCGCAACGTGCCGAACACGTGATGAGCCTGATCCGGCAAATGCGTGGCGGCAAGGAAAACGATGCTCGCTTTGGTTCACGCATGCGCGGTGAAGGCGCTTATGCAGAAATCATCGCCCAGCGATTTGCCTTGGCCTGCCGCAAGCATGGGCTGGGCCGCTCGCGGCAACTGGATCTGGATTGCACGCGATTCGTTGCCCCGCGCAAGCCAACGGCACAAGGCGAGTTGTTTTGAATCGATCACGCCAGGAGCCTTGCGCATGTCGGTTCCGCAGCTGCGCTGCTTGAACCGACCTACGGCTCCGTTCGAGGTGAGCCAGAGCCTGTCCTGAGCTTGTCGAAGGGAACCATGAACGGACACATGCCAACTTCCGCGCATTCTTCGAGCGGCCAAGAGCGAAACCCATCCCCGATTGCGCAGCGCCTCATTCGGGCTACGCCACTACTTTTGGAGAATCATCCGGAGAAAATCGCGACACACGATGGCTTGAGATGACTGCGCTACCACCCTCACCCCAGCCCTCTCCTTCATGCCCTTTTGGGTACGCCAGCGGGAGAAGGTGACACGACAGCCTGCATGTCGGCGAGTTGCGGCAGGAACGGCTCATAACGTCGCCAGCGTTCGATCGAGCGCGTGTGTACCTGCTGGCGCGCCTGCCAGACACTGGCCGTGGCAATCGCAGCAGCGGACTTCGAAGTTGACGGACTCTCGTCTGCCCCAAGATCGAGAAAGTTGCGCACGCCAGCAATCACCGATTCGGGTTCGCGCGCCAGCGATTCGTAGTCCAGCTCATGGATGGGCAGCGGCGCGGTTGCCAACCAATGCGCCATCAACTGTTGGTAGCCATGCGCAAACCTTGCGATGTCCTCGAAGGAATAGCTCCAGGCCATGGATTCATGGGCGAAGTGCTGGCTCCACAGGGAAAGCGCGGTGGCGCGAATGTCGCGACGACAATGGATGACGCGGGCGCGCGGCAACATCGCCGCAACCAGTCCGAGGTAACGGAAGTTGAGCGGATTCTTGTCGATGTAGATCGAAGCCGGGGCATCATCCTGGCGCAGTTGGGCCAGATAGAACTCGCCCGCTGATTGCAGCATGGCCGTGCTCGGCTGTGGACCCAACTTGCGCGCCAGCGCGTCGATCCAGTTCAGTTCGCCGCGACTGCGCAGCGCAGGATCGCGGCACAGCAAGGTTTCCAGCAGCGTGGTGCCCGCGCGCGGCAAGCCGACGATGAACAGCGCGCTCGCGGAGTGTGCCGGCTCCGCGCTTTCTGCTCGTGACGGTTGCGGCGGCTGATCCACCTGCGCAAGAAATGGCGCCGCGTTCCACGGATGGCTTGCGCGCCAGCGTGCGTTGGCTTCGCCCAGCACGCGGCTGGCTTCCTCGATCTGATCAAGATCATCCAGTGCCTTGCCCAGCGCAAAGCCGACGGCGGATTGCGCGTCGGCGCCCAGATCGACACGCGTCGCCGCTTGGCGCAGGCGGATCAGGTCGGGCTCCTGCTCCGACGCAAAACGATGCGTGTGGGCCAAGCGCAACCACGCCGAGGCCTGATGCGGATCGCGGTCCAGGCTTGCGTTCAGATGATCGCGTGCCGCATCGAAGTGTCCCAGCACCAACGCGATTTCACCGGCCCTGCGCAACAACTCGGCCTCGTGCGGATGCGCCTCCAGCATGGCTGGCAGGATCTGCCGCGCCTCGCTGAATCGTCCGCACTCGCAAAGAAAGGCCAGCGTGCGCCGGTCGGAATCCAGGCTGCGCGGTTCGTTTCGCCACAAGTCCAGCATGACGTCGGCCAGCGCCTGCATGCGACCCTGCTCGCGCAACAGGAAGGCCAGCGACAGGCTGGCGTCCGCATGCGCGGGCTGCAAGGCAATGGCGCGGCGCAAGGCGATCTCGGCCATCGCGGGTTCTGCGCAAAGGCGAAACGCGTTGCCGAGCAGGTAGTGCACATTGGGGATGTTCGGCTGCAGCTGTGCGGCGCGCTCGAGCAGGGCACGCGCCAGGCGCGGGTCGATGCCCAGCAGCTTTTCGCCCGCGTTGCACCACTCCTCCACCGTTGCTGTCCCGGCGCGCAGGCGCTCTACCTGTTCGACAGGAAGGGTGGCGTCCTGGGCGAGTCGGGCAAGCGCGGTGGGGAACAATGTCGGACTCACTTATATACCTGCTCAGGAAGACAACGCCTCGCGGTTTTCGTTTGCATCACACATGCCCCCGCTGGCGCTAACACCCCGACAAACTTCGGCGCCTCGAAATTGTCATGCTGCGCGCAGCAAAGCGCAGTCGCAGCATCCATGCCAAGCAACCGCCGAAGCGCGAATGGATCCTGCGACTTCGCGCAGGATGACATGACATCCCGACATCCCCACCGCGGCAATGCATCGGTGAACATTCCTGGCCAGAGGCAGTCGGCCCACGGGACAGGATCTTTCAACCGCTGAGGGTGCTCCATCGCTTTCGACAATCAGGGGCGAACTGCACAGAAGAAATCCCAGTTGATCCGTGACGCATTCCTCGTGTGCTTTTCATTATGCTTGCATCTTTGCCCGCCCGGAACCGCGCATGCCCGATCTCGTCAACGTCATCCTGCTCGGCATCATCGAGGGCATCACCGAATTCCTGCCGATTTCCAGTACCGGTCATCTGCTGATTGCCCAGCACTGGCTGGGCGCGCGCTCGGATGCCTTCAACATCGTCATCCAAGCCGGCGCCATCCTCGCGGTGACGCTCATTTACTGGAAGCGGCTCTGGCAACTGGCCACCGGTTGGCGTGATGCGGACAACCGGGATTACCTGCTGAAGCTGCTGGTGTCGTTCCTGATCACCGCCGTTCTGGGTCTGCTGATTGCGAAGCTCGGCTTTTCCCTGCCCGACGAAGTCTGGCCAATCGCCATTGCCCTGGTGGTTGGCGGCTTCTGGATTTTTGCCGCCGAACACCTGAGCAGCAAACGGCCTCCGAGCACGCGCATCACCTGGACCGTGGCCATCCTGGTCGGGCTTGCGCAGATCGTGGCCGCCATCTTTCCCGGCACTTCGCGTTCGGCAGCCACCATTTTCACCGCCATGCTGGCCGGCACCAATGATCGTCCGGCAGCGACCGAGTTTGCCTTCCTGGTCGGCATTCCGACCATGTTCGCGGCCAGTGGCTACGAGATACTCAAGCAGTTGAACCAGCCGGGCGTGCATGAGGATTGGCTGGCCATTGCGATCGGATTTGCTGCCTCGACCGTCACCGCCTTCGTCGTCGTGAAATGGCTGCTCGGCTATATCCGTACGCACACCTTCAATGCGTTTGCCTGGTACCGCATCGTGTTCGGGCTGGCCTTGCTGCTGCTGATGCCGCGCTAGGAGCCTGCGCGGCAGAATGAATTCGAAGCGAAACGACGCTGACGCGATTCAGTGGATCAATCGGAAGGTGCGCATAGCGGGCACTATGCAACCCTGACGATTGACCCAATCAATCGATGGCAGCGGCGTTGCAGCCGGATGGCTTCTGCCGCGCAGGCTCCTAGCCCGCTTTATTCATGAGCGGGCGCGGATGATCGCGGAGGAATTCTTCTGTTCCACACTCCATAACCGGTGGATGCGCTGCGCTTATCCACCCTACGAAAGCCCTTTCCACCGTTGTAGGGTGGATAAGCGCAGCGCATCCACCAGGCTTCAACCGGCACTATTCATGAGCGGGCGTGGATGTTCGCGGCAGACATTTCTCACCAGACGCTTGCCTTCTCGGAATGATGATTTTCGGGGTCACTCGGGACACTCAGGCGTACACACTGTTGAATCCATTGATCGTCGTAATACGTTGTCACACCTGGGCTTCGACCGTTTTCCCGCGACGTTCATGAATAATGCGGGCTAGGAGCCTGTCCAAGGCAACGCCCAACAATTTGCTGCTGCCGTCATTCCGGCGCAAGACGGAATTCATTTGGGCTTTACAAACTTGCCGTTGAAATCAAGATGGATCCCGGCGTTTGCCGGAAAGACGATTTGATCCGTGTTGCCTTGAGGAAGGCCTTAACAAGTGTTGTCTCGAGCAAGCTCGCTCCCACCATTGCTTGATTTTGTGGGAGCGAGCTTGCTCGCGACGAATGAGTTCCGTACTTGTTCAGAGTTTCCCTTGGGGAAACAAGTCCTATCGCCGCAGCGCGGCATTCAATGTGTAGGTGCCGACCACTTCCGCCGAGCCGAGCTCGTGGCCCTGCATCGCCTTGCGCACGGCGGTGATGTCGATGCGACCCTCCAGCCCGAGCGATGCGCAATCCAGCGCATGCACACGAAAGTGGTAGTGATGCAGGCGATCATCATTCCAGGGTGGACACGGGCCATCGTAGCCAAGGTATTCGCCCTTCATGTCGGCATCACCGGCAAACCATCCCGTGTAGTCGTTCACGCCCTGGCGGGATCCCGGTGGACCGTGCGGCGACTGCTTGCCGCGCGCCACTACACCTTCCGCACAGGCGCCTTCGCCCAGCTCACGGAACTCGGCGGGAATGTCGATCATCAACCAGTGCACGAACTCGCCGCGCGGCAGGTCTGCGCGCACGCGACGACCGGGTTGGTTGACGTCATCGCCAACCGTCGGCACATCGGAATCGATGCAGGTCAGCACGAAGGAACGGGTACCCTCCGGCACGTCGCCCCAGATCAGGTGCGGATTGCGGTTGTCGGAAAACACGCAGGGCTCGCCATTCGGCCCCGGCTTGCCGAAGGCAAACTCGGCCGGGATCGGTTGCATGTCGTGAAAGCTTTTGCTGCGGATGTACATAGCTGTTCCCCCTCCTGAAGCGGTTCACCTTCAACGTTGGCCAATGACGGCAAACGCGCCGCATGCGCACTGTAAGGTGCATCGTGCTGCCGTGTGAACTGCGTTTCCGGCCGAAGATGCGAATCTATGCACCTGCAGAGTCTGCCTAGCCCGCATTATTCATGAACGGGCGCGGATGATCGCGGAGGATTTTGCCCCAAGCGCAAGGCGCGCGGAGCCGCAATGGTGGTTCCATTGGGGCGACAAGCAACGCAGCGCTTGGGACAAAAGACCCGCGAGGGCCGTGCCGTGCCAGCAGGAAAACGCATCCAACACCTTATTGAATTTGCGAATTGCCAGATTGCATTGCGTCATCAAGCTCACGGGCGTTTTCCTGCGACGTTCATGAATAATGCGGGCTAGACCAGTCGGCATTGGAGCAGTCCCAATGCGGAAATATCAGGCAAGATGCAGCGCACCAAGCACACAAAAGGCAAACCCAAGATAGGTAAATCCGACGAAGGACAGCCACAGTCCCTCCCTGGGCAAGGCAAAGAACCAGTGTCCGGGCAGCAGCAAGGACAGGACACCCCTCGTGAAGCTGCGGCTGAACAAAGCGACGATGCCCAAAAGATAGATCGACCACAATATGGCGATTCCTCCGAGCACCAGGGATTTCGGAACCAGAATCGAAGCACTTTCGCCAACCGCGTTACCGATTCTTCCGCTATGCAGCAGCGCATACGGCGTGATGACACTGAGCAATGTGAGCAGGCTCGCAAAAGTGATCCAGACTCGATCTGAAGCGCTTTCCGGGGTCCGCGTGAGCGAGCGCCCGCCAGAAGCGTCGGCTTGGAGAACTTCGTCGATGTCACCCAACGTGGGTTCGATACGCTTCACCGCGGAGCCTTGCCATGCGGCAGACCATAGCTGAACTCGTAGCGATGCTTACCGCCCTCGATGATGATCTTGAAATCACCTTCCAGTCCTTCAAGCTCCCCGGTCCCCGAATCCGGAATGACCGCAACCGAGAGTGCCGGCACTCCGCGATTCATGAACCCGTTGTGCTGGAGAACAAACGTGCCCTGTTTTCCATTCAGCACACCGGAAACCCGCTCAATCGCCACATAGCCCGCGGATCCAGCGGTATCGGTCATCGCGCTGAGCATCTGGCCCTGGCTCGTTGCGACCAGATCGCCGCTGAACTGCTTGTCGATGGACATGCGCCCGAGCTTCCATTCCGGCTCCGCGCCCTCGAATGGCAAGGGTCGCAGATGGACATCAAAGGCTCCTTTGGCAATTTGTCTCATCGTGATTCCTTTTTGAATATCGCTGTCATTCCCACGACTTGCTCACAACCTGAAGATAATCAGTTTGTCACCATGCCGCTTGAATCTCGGCACGTCGAGATTCGGATACTCCATGTTGTATCCGTTGAAGGTGAATTCGCCGTTCTTGATGGCCCGTCCGGCATAGTCGTAACTGACTTCGCAAGCCGGATCCCAGTATCCGCCCAGCCATGTTCCACTGTCATAAAACTCAGTTAGGATTGATCGTGGTGCCTTCTTCTCCAGAAGCTCACAACCGAACCGGGTGCTTATGCCCCAGTAGATGAACGCATCCACCTCTTTCGAATAGGCAATCTGCTCGGGATGCCAGACATGCGCATCAAGGCTTGCGATAGAGCGGAGTTGTTCGGCATTTGGGCGCAGGATGAACACCGGTCCAACTGGAGTTTCCACGATCTTGAGCACGCCGGGTCGAAGATCGGACAGGTCAACGACAAACTTGGCATTGGCTTTGATGGAAGAGGAGGGCGACATAGAGCGGAAGAAGGGTATTGTGGCCAAGCCAATGCCAAGCAAGCCCATGACTGTGACGACCCACCTCAGCAGATCCCGCCGTTGCATGCCTGATTGTCCCCATCCCATTGATGCGGCTCACGCCATCACGTCACTTGTGAAGACATCTGCTAAGAACCAGCTCGAATAGTTCCATTGCAACTTGGCCCATTTTTGAATTGACCGCAAGATCAATATTTCGGATCAATGATGAGCCTGTTGCGCAACTCTGGTCAATTCATTGAATGGCGATGGCCGCGCTCGATTTCCCCCGGGATTCTCAATGCACAGGCGGCCAAGCGTTGTGTATCGCGGAAACCCGGAGGCTCGTCGCCGCTCGACAGACCCTGCTTTCGAATTCCCGAATTGAGGGTAGGGTCTCATTACGTGTCCTGTGGTCCACGCGGGCGGGGAATCTTCCTCTCGGATCCCTGCGTGAGTGGTGGATCTTGAAATCAGTTGTCTAACCGCTGATCACGATCAACACGAACGCGGCAAGCGCAATGGCTGAAAGAGCCAGCAAACCGATGAAATTCAATCCGCCCGCGCAGTCCGCGCACCACATTCTCGAATCGAACCACGATCCCACAAACAAGCGACCGTACCACTTGAGCGCACCTCGCACTGCGGTCCGTTCCCCACACTGCGTGCAACGCTCAGCCATCGGGAGATTCCGCAGTGCGTGATGCCCGTCAAACAGGCAGCTTGGCGAAGGGTTCCGCCAGGGCTTCGGCATAGGCCTGCCAATGATTCTTGGCAAAGCGCGCCGGCATTCCGCCGAGGCCGCTTTCGAAACT
>Ga0209063_1001827_pt1 | contig 10566 bp, 5 predicted proteins | sample KloWWTmeKNB19Kit_FD_187177 | JGI IMG/M metagenome (GOLD analysis project Ga0209063, IMG submission 187177) | Active sludge microbial communities from Klosterneuburg, Austria, studying microevolution and ecology of nitrifiers - Klosterneuburg... | ecosystem: Engineered > WWTP > Aerobic digester >...
AGCAGGCTGCTATTGTAAACTTGTTTTACATGAATAACCTGATGCATGATATGGCATATACGTACGGGTTTGATGAAGTAGCAGGTAATTTTCAGAATGACAACCAGGGCCGCGGTGGTGCTGGTGTTGACTATGTAATTGCCGATGCTCAGGATGCCAGTGGTACGAACAATGCCAACTTTGCCACACCAGCTGATGGCTCCAGGCCAAGAATGCAAATGTTCTTATGGACAGCACCCAATCCTGACAGGGATGGTGACTTAGATAATGGAATTGTAAGTCATGAATATGGACATGGTATCAGTAACAGGTTTACTGGTGGACCAAACGTGGTTAACTGTCTGCAAAATGCCGAACAGGGTGGTGAAGGATGGAGTGATTATATGTCTTTGATGATGGGAACGAACTGGGCTACTGCAACTATAAATGACGGACCGATCAGGAGAGGTATTGGCACTTACGCTTTAAATCAACCTATAACCGGAAATGGTATCCGGGCTCAGCCATATTCTACAGATATGTCTATCTTCTCCCTGACCTATGCTAATCTGCCGGGTCAGGCAGTACCACATGGTGTTGGTACTATATGGTGTGGAATGCTATGGGAAATGACCTGGGAGATCATCAAACAGGATAATTTCATTGAACCAAACTTTATGAGTCCTCCGGGTGCGGTTTCAACATGGAGAGGCAATGCAGCAGCTATGAAACTGGTTATGGAAGGAATGAGGTTGCAGCCTTGTAGTCCGGGTTTTGTACAATCCAGGAATGCAATCTTACAAGCTGACCAGGTTTTCTTTGGTGGTCGTTATGCCTGCTCTATCTGGAAAGCTTTTGCTAAAAGAGGATTGGGACGTAATGCATCTCAAGGTTCTAACACCAGCATCTCAGATGGTGTACCTGATTTCTCTGTTGATTCCGGAAATTTTGGCCTTAATCCAAGCGGTCCTTCAGTGTTTGAAGGAACTCCTCTTACATATACAAACGTTGTAAGTGCAGGCGAATGCACACCGATGGCAAACTATGTATTGAGGGATACATTGCCAACTACTGTAACCTGGGTTAGCGGTGGTGTGTATACCCCGGGAGACAGGGTAGTAACATTCAGCTCGATCAACCTTGCCATTAACACTTCTCAGAATTTTCCGGTGACTGTTAATGTCAATGCAGGTACCTATTTTGCACCGGTAGAGCATATCAATGATCCGGTTACCGCCATTGCACCTAACTGGACTGCGACTTCCACTTCAGCTAGTGTATGGGCTACATCGGGTGCTTCGGTAAGAAGTGCACCGCTGGCTTTCTTTTCACCTAACCCAGCTGCGTCGTCTCAACAGATTTTAACGACGACAAATCCAATTGTGCTGACTGCTAATCCTTCAGCCTTCACTTCGCTTAGTTTCTGGCACAGGTATGTTACAGAAAGCGGATTTGATGGTTGCGTGGTTGAGATCAGCACTAACAGTGGTGGCACATGGACTGACCTTGGACCATACATGTCAGGAGCCCGGTATAATGGTACATTATCAGCATTGAATACATTCCTGGGAGGCCGCCAGGCATTTACAGGAAACGTAGGGGCTTCATTTGTTGAAACAAAAATTAACCTGGCAGCATTTGCCGGTCAAACTATATTGATAAGATTCAGGTTTGCATCTGATCCTTCAGTGGGTGCAACAGGATGGTATATTGATGATATTTTGCTAGAGAGCAAGCCTTTTGTTTATACCAAAGCAGGTTTGTATGATAATACAAATACCAGGGTAAGTTATAAAGACAGTCTTACCCCGATCATTCAGGCACTTTGTGCAGACCCGCCTGTGGTTAATGCTCCAACCGTAACACAGCCAACCTGTGGAGGAACCTTAACAGGAACAATTGTTGTAAATGCAACTGGCGTTAGTACATTAGAATATAGTATTAATGGTGGTACGACATACCAGGCTTCAAATACATTTACAGGTCTTGCAGCAGGTAACTATGATATCGTAGTTCGTTTGCAGGCCACACCTTCGTGTGTGACCACCTACAGCAGTAACCCTGTAGTGATAAATGCACTGACTGGTACTCCATCCATTACTCCGCCAACAGTAACTCAACCGCTCTGTCCAATATTAACCGGAACAATTGTTGTGAATGCAACGGGTACCGGTACATTGGAATACAGTGTAAATGGCGGCACTACTTTCCAATTATCTAATACTTTCAGCGGATTAACTCCCGGCAATTACAATATTGTAGTAAGGGAGCAAAGTAATCCTGGTTGTTCTACAATCTATAGTGGTAATCCTGTAGTAATTAATACAGTGATACCTCCTGTTGTTGTTACACAACCTGTAAACAGGATAATATGCCAGAATGGAAACACAACTTTCACCATTACAGATAACGCACCAGTTCCGGCGCCAACATACCAGTGGCAGATCAGTACCAACGGTGGTACAACCTGGACCAACCTGGCTAACGTAGCTCCTTTCTCTGGTGTTACTACAACCACACTTACTGTTACTTCGGCAGGATTAGTATATAACGGTAATTTGTTCCGTTGTGTAGTTCAGAATATCTGTGGTCCTACCAATTCCAACTCTGCATCACTTACTGTTAACCCGATACCAACTGTTAACTCAGGCCCAAGTGGTTTGTGTGCACCGGTAACTCTAACTGCTAGTGGTAATGCTGATACTTATGCCTGGACACCTTCAGGTGGTTTAAATACAACAACTGGTACAACTGTAATTGCTACGCCAACTGTTACAACTGTGTATACAGTTACAGGAACAATTACTGCTACGGGTTGCCAGAATTCTGCTTCCGTAACTGTATTAGGTACTCCGGCCACGCCGGCTATTACCCCTGCGGCTCCGGTTATTTGTGCAGGAACAATTCAGCCATTAACAGTGGCACCAACAACCTTTACGGTCACTTATTCAGGTGCTGCTCTCACCATACCCGGAACAGGAACAGGTGCAGGAACAGGTGCCCCTGCCAGTGTTTATCCGGCTGTGGTTAATATTTCTGGCTTACCAACTTCTGGTGTAAGAGTTAAATCAATTGCAATAAATGGTCTTTCACATACATTCCCGTCAGATATTGACATGGTGGTTCAATCGCCAACCGGTACCAACGTGGTGATCATGTCTGATGCTGGTGGTGGAACTGATATTGTAAATGGTAATCTTGTGTTTGATGATGCTGCTGCATCATTGTTACCTGCTGCTATTGTGTCAGGAACATACAGGCCAACCAATGCGGCTGGTCCGGATGCATTCCCTGCTCCCGGTCCAGGCTCAATTACCCAGGTAAACCCTCCATTGTCAAACTTTACAGGCAACTTCAATGGTAACTGGAATTTATTCGTTGTTGATGATTTGGGTGGTGATGCTGGTTCATTGACCAGCTGGACTATTACTTTCGAAGTACCGACTGCCATTTGGTCTCCTGCAACCGGATTATTTTCTGATCCTGCTGCGACTGTACCGTATGTGGCCGGAACAGCTGCTTCAACCGTTTACTTCCTGCAATCACCTGCTGTTACTACTAATTATACCTATACTGTAACGAATACATTGGGTACATGTAGTTCGGGTCCTGCAAGTGTAACGGTTACAGTTAATCCTGTTCCAACAATTGCAGTAGGTCCGAATAACCAGTGTGGACCTGTTACGTTAACTGCAACCGGAAATTCTAATTCTTATTCCTGGAGTCCGGCTGCTGGTCTTAATACTACTACCGGTGCGGTTGTGATCGCCAATCCAACTGCAAATACGGTGTATACGGTTACCGGTACACTTACTCCTTCGGGTTGTACCAGTTCTGCATCTGTTACAGTTAATGCAACACCTCCGGCACCAGTAGTTACTCCAAGCAGTGTTTCGCTTTGCCTTGGAAATATAGCTCCTCTGTCAGTACCGGTTACATTTAACTCTGCAAATGGAGGTGCAATAACAATCAATGCTTCAGGTGCTGGAACACCTTACCCGTCCACAATCAATGTGACAGGTGTACCGGCTGGAGCAAGAGTTAAATCAGTTCGTATCAACGGGTTTGCACATACATTCCCTGATGATGTAGATATCCTGCTGCAATCACCCGCCAGCACTAACGTAGTAATAATGTCTGATGTAGGTGGTAGTGCTGATAATACCGGTCAGAATTTTGTATTTGATGATGCAGCCGGATCATTAATGTCTGATGGTGCCTTCAACGCATCTGGTACGTACAGGCCAACCAATTATGTTACACCTGATACATGGGCAGCTCCCGGACCTGGCGCCATAACACAGGCAGTTCCAACACTATCTTCATTTACTGGTAATATGAATGGTACCTGGAACTTGTTTGTAGTCGATGACCTGGGCGGAGATGGAGGTGCTATTGCCAGCTGGAGTATCACTTTTGAAGTTCCCGGACCGGTTTGGTCACCAGCTACCGGACTGTTTACTAACGCTGCCGCCACTATTCCTTATGTAGCAGGTACCCAGTTGGCAACTGTTTATGCCAGCCCGGCCACCACTACAACATATTCCGTAAATAACATTACACCAACCTGTACTTCACCGACAACAACGGTAACTGTTACTATTTATCAGCCCATTGCAATCACAACACAGCCTGCCAGCCAGACTGTTTGTGCCGGTGCAACAGTTACGTTTAGTGTAGCAACTACCGGTAACTTCCAGACATACCAATGGCAGTTAAGTACAGATAACGGCGCTACCTGGACCAATATCAGTGGTGCTAATGCAACATCATATGTAGTGGCTAATACAACTACTGCTTTAAGCGGCAGAAGGTATCGTGTGATTGTAACTAATAGTTGTAATACAGTTACTTCTAATGCGGCAACATTAACAGTAAATGCTTTACCAACTGTTGTAGCGAACGATCTGTTCAGCAGGAGGATCTGTATCAGTGATACATTGGTTCCATTAATTGGAACACCGGTTGGTGGTAGCTGGAGTGGTATTGGTGTTTCTGGTTTCAACTTTATACCAGGTGCCACTGCTGTTGGAACATATACGCTTACTTATTCATATACTAATGCTGCCGGTTGTACATCAACTGATACAACTACAGTGAAAGTGAGTGATTGTCCTGAAAGAATCAGGTTATTGAGAGATAATGCAGTAATACTGTTCCCGAATCCGAACAACGGACAATTCAACATCCGGATGAACAGTGTATTGTATAATTATCTTGGTATGAAAGTGTACACAGCTGCTGGACAACTGGTACATACACAACAATGGAGTGGCTTGGTTTATGGCCGTGTGATACCAATTAACCTGACTCATCTGCCAGCTGCAGTTTACATGGTAAGGTTCGTTTACGACGATGGAATCAGAACATCGGAGAAGACCTTCAAAGTAATAGTAGGCAGACAGTAAAGAAAGATTCAGTTTATAATTATAAGGCATCCCGAAATTATCGGGATGCCTTTTTTCTTGTCAGCTGTCCACTTATCTTTAGAGAATGGCATCATTGAACATTTTGCAGGAAATACACAGGTACCAGGCAGCTTTTCATCCTGTGGTGGTATTTGACCATGTAAAGGATAAGTTGCTTCCATTTGATTTTACAGCTGCTAATAAAGAACTGACAGCGGATATTTTACTCAGCTCTAACCAGTTTATCGCTTATATCAATGATAAGTTGAACAAAGCGAATGCCCGGTATGGTATTGGTGGGTACGCAGAACACAGAACAGTCTATAGTAGCAGCAAGGTTTTTGACGGTAATACACCCGGGGAAGAGCCCCGGCGCCTTCACCTGGGGATTGATATCTGGGGCCCACCCCTAACGGCTATAATGGCGCCACTGGATGGGATTGTTCACAGTTTTGCATTTAATAATCGTTTTGGTGATTATGGCGCTACTATTATTCTCACCCATTTACTGGGAGGCTTCACATTTTATACTTTATACGGACACCTGAGTTTACATTCAATTAAAAATCTCCGGGAAGGAGAACTGGTAAAAAGGGGTGAGGTATTTGCAGAATTTGGTGTCCCCGCTGAAAATGGCAGCTGGCCGCCTCATTTGCATTTTCAATTGATACTTGATATAGGAGAATGGAAAGGTGATTATCCCGGTGTTTGTAAATTTTCAGAAAAGGAACAATGGGTTGCCAACAGCCCTGACCCGGATATTATTTTACAGTTGAACCAGTACTTATAGATATGGATCTGTTTAGGCCTTCAGTAATTTAAAAGCATGCTTCCACTGATTCCGGATAAAGCCCGGAATGCACCATAATATACAAAGGGGTTCAATGGCTCTCGCTGCTTCCACTCCTCCCATATTTTCTGTTTCCCATCCAAATGAAGTTAAAATACCTGTTACTGTTTTCTTAGCTCCCTCATCATTTCCGCATATGAACATAGTGGGTGTACCACCGGCAAATTGTGGTTTATACATAAATGCATTACCAACACTATTGAAAGCTTTTACCAGTTTGGTGGCATCCGGCAAAATCTTCTGGATCCTTTCCATAAGTGAATCTTCAAGTGTAGTGAAATATTTGAGTACTCCATTATCGGGCGGAATTGCTGCAATAGGATTGGTAGTATCTATTACTGTTTTTTCAAAAAAATGTTCTTTGCCTGCCAGCGCAATTGCATCTTCAACAGCAAGCCCACTAACAGCAAGAACAATAATATCTCCGAACTGGGCAGTTTCCTGGAAAGAACCTGCCAGGCCATCAGTATTTTCCTTTTGCCAGTTTACCATTTCTTCCTTTGAAATATTTCGGGTACCCAGTATTACTTTATACCCTTCTTTTAAAAAAGCAGAGGCCAATACCCGGCCTACAGGTCCTGAACCGATGACTCCGATTTTCATAACTGTCCGTTTTTCTTTTTTAATAATTAGCTTTACAAATATTAAGAAAAAAAATTGATGGCTAATCCTAACCTCAATAGTGATAAGCAGGGCCTGGCGGCGGTGGACAAGGAATTTGAAAATAATATCCGGCCTGCTGCTATTGCAGATTTTTCCGGTCAGGACCAGATCATTGAAAATCTGCGCATTTTTATTAAGGCTGCCAAGATCCGTGGCGAGGCATTGGACCATGTTTTATTTCATGGGCCTCCCGGTTTGGGGAAAACAACGCTATCGAGAATCGTAGCCAATGAACTGGGGGTGAATATTAAAGAAACTTCAGGTCCGGTAATAGAAAAGCCCGGTGATCTTGCTGGCCTGCTTACCAGTTTGGAAGCTAATGATGTTCTGTTTATTGATGAAATACACCGCCTGAGCACAGTGGTGGAAGAATACCTGTATGCAGCAATGGAAGATTACCGCATAGATATTATGATTGATTCCGGTCCCAATGCAAGAAGCATCCAGATCAATCTCAATCCATTTACGTTAATTGGGGCTACTACCAGGAGTGGGTTGCTCACAGCTCCATTATTATCAAGATTTGCCATTAAATCAAGACTGGAATATTATACTTCAGCAGTGCTGAATAAGATCATTCATAGATCTGCAGGGATATTAGGTACTAACATTTCAAAAGAGGCGGTGGAAGAAATTGGCAGAAGAAGCCGGGGCACACCCAGAATAGCAAATGGCTTGCTCAGGAGGGTTAGAGATTTTGCCCAGGTATTAAATGACGGTCAAATTGATTTTGGTATCACACAACATGCTTTAAAGGCATTGAATGTGGATGAGCATGGGTTGGATGATATGGATAACAGGATACTTGCCACCATCATTGATAAATTCAAAGGCGGGCCTGTCGGCATCACCACCATTGCCACAGCAGTAGGAGAAGAAGCGGGTACATTGGAAGAAGTGTATGAACCTTTTTTGATACAGGAAGGTTTTTTACAACGAACCCCAAGAGGCAGAGAAGTGACAGCGAAAGCGTATGAGCATTTGGGGAAATCCCGTCCGAACACCCCCGGTTCATTATTCTCCTAAAAAATGAATGCCCTGGTCAGGGGCACTCATTTGGGTATATTAAAAATTTTCTAATCAGCCCATTTCTTACTGCACTACCAGCCTGAATCCATTACCATGAATATTCACAATTTCAATCTTCTCATCATCTTTCAGGTATTTTCTTAGCTTGGCAATGTACACATCCATACTGCGGCCATTGAAGTAAGTATCGCTGCCCCATATTTTTTTCAGGGCTGCTTCTCTTGGCAACAGATCATTCAGGTGTTCAGCCAGCATTTTCAGTAACTCATTTTCTTTGGGAGATAATGTTTGTGTTACTCCGTTATGAATCAATTGACGCAATTTAGGATTGAAGTGATAACTGGACAGGTCAAACTCTTTGTTCTCACTTTCCTTATTCTGCTCTTCGTTCCTTTTCAGGATAGCTTTTATTTTCAGGAGCAGCACTTCACTGTCAAACGGTTTGGTGATATAATCATCGGCGCCGAGCTTATAGCCTTGTATCACATCTTCCTTCATTGTTTTGGCGCTGAGGAAGAAGAGCGGAATATCAGGGTCCACATCCCGTATTTCTTCTGCAAGGGTAAATCCGTCCATATTAGGCATCATTACATCCAGCAGGCAGAGTTCAAATTTTTCCCGTTGAAAAGCAGCCAGGCCAAGCCGGCCATCTCTTTCCAGCGTAACATCATAGTCATTTAATTCCAGGTAATTCTTTAGAACACTTCCAAGATTCGGATCATCTTCGCACAACAAAATTTTAGGTTTCTTAGCTTCCATTGTCTGGTGGTTTTATATTAGTGACAAATAAAGTTAAAGCATTTCGGGGGTTCAAGTATCCGGGCTGAATATTTTGTTAAAACACCGTTGTTTCAACCCCTTTGCTTTCTACTTTTGCTGTATATAATAAAAAACTGTGCCATGCATATCACTCCTGACAACAGGCTGAAGAAATTAATAGTAATTGGCGACCGGATGCTGATAAAACCCACCCGGCCAGATGAAAGAACTGCCAGTGGACTCTACCTGCCACCAGGTGTACAGGAAAAGGAAAAAGTGCAGCAAGGTTATGTGATAAAAACGGGCCCCGGTTATGCTATTCCTATGCCGGTAGAAAATGAAAGCTGGAAAGGCGAAGAGGAACAGGTCAAATACGTACCCTTACAGGCAAAAGAAGGCGACCTGGCTATTTTCCTGCTTAGCGGTGCTACCGAAGTGATTTACGAGAATGAAAAATATTTCATCGTGCCGCAAAGTGCTATCCTGATGCTGGAAAGGGAAGAGGATCTATAACAACTAAAACTTTTCGATTAACTTTCATTCAAAATTATCCAAATGGCAGATAGTACAAAGTTCCTGGAAGTGGTAAAAGCAGGTTATACATTCAAAGGTGAGGCATTCAAAATTGGTTGTGCGATGCTGGATGGTCATGTTGTTACCGGGGCAGATGTATTACTGCCTTTTAAAACACTAAACCGGCATGGATTGATTGCCGGGGCTACGGGTACCGGTAAAACCAAAACATTGCAGGTACTGGCAGAAGGGTTAAGTGATGCCAGTATACCAGTATTGATGATGGATATAAAAGGTGACCTGAGTGGAATTGCCGCCGCAGGTACTGTAAATGATAAAATAGCAGATCGTTGTCAGAAATTAACTATTGAGTATAAGCCAACTGCATATCCTGTTGATCTGCTTACATTGAGTGAACAAAAAGGAGCAAGATTACGGGCTACAGTAAGTGAATTTGGACCTGTGCTGCTTTCAAAAATTTTGGGACTGAATGATACGCAGGGGGGCTTTGTGGCAATGATCTTCAAATACTGCGATGATAACAAACTGCCTTTACTGGATTTAAAGGATTTTATAAAAGTGCTGCAATTTGTAAGTGATGAAGGAAAAGCAGAATTGGAAAAAACGTACGGGAAAATATCCACCACTTCTACCGGTACTATTCTTCGCAAGGTCATTGAATTGCAACAACAGGGGGCAGATGTGTTTTTTGGAGAAAAAAGTTTTGAAGTTGAAGACCTGATGCGTATCAATAATGAAGGAAAAGGAATGATTTCTATTGTCAGGGTTACAGATTTGCAGGATCGGCCGAAACTTTTTTCTACGTTCATGCTGCAATTACTCGCAGAACTTTATGCCACATTACCTGAAGAAGGTGATATGGATAAACCAAAACTGGTGATGTTCATTGATGAAGCGCATCTTATTTTCCAGGAAGCAAATGAGGCCTTATTACAGCAGATTGAAACCATCGTCAAGCTTATCCGTTCAAAAGGAATTGGTATCTATTTCTGTACGCAAAACCCGATGGATGTACCAGCTTCCGTACTGGCACAGTTGGGATTGAAAGTGCAACATGCTTTAAGGGCCTTCACTGCGGCTGATAGAAAAGTTATCAAACAAACTTCGGAGAATTACCCGGAAACAGAATTTTATACGACAGAAGACCTGATCACTCAATTGGGAACTGGTGAGGCATTGGTAACCATTCTGAATGAAAAAGGAATTCCAACGCCATTAGTGCATTGTATGATCCGTCCGCCTCAAAGCCGGATGGATATTTTAACTGATACCGAAATTGATGCTCTTGTAAGCAAATCTAAAATAGCTGCTAAATACAATGAAGTGATCGATAACAAGAGTGCT
>Ga0209063_1001828_pt1 | contig 10562 bp, 10 predicted proteins | sample KloWWTmeKNB19Kit_FD_187177 | JGI IMG/M metagenome (GOLD analysis project Ga0209063, IMG submission 187177) | Active sludge microbial communities from Klosterneuburg, Austria, studying microevolution and ecology of nitrifiers - Klosterneuburg... | ecosystem: Engineered > WWTP > Aerobic digester >...
ATTGTCATTACTGTATAAAATAGGATAGGTTGAACTATTGGCTTGCCAGTTGTATAACCCAATTGAAAATAAATACCAGCAGTTGCACAACTTATAATCCAAAGTAAAAACCAGGCAATTGAATTCAAAATCTTGATAAAAAATTCTCTAACTCCTTGTTGCTGATTTTGTTCCATAATAAAAGTTAATCTATTAACAGATTTTTAAAATCGGTAGAGTCTCCATTAAAAACATTAAAATCCACTTTCCCGTTAATTCCGTTTACTCTTCCTTCATCACTATGTTGCCAGAAACTCCAGCCTCTTTTTATGCGGGGATGAGATGGCTGATAATAATGTGCCACCCATAAAGGATAAGCATCAAACTCATCTCCCAAATTTCTTGTGTAAAAATCGACATTGGTATAAATTATTGGCCTTACTCCGTAATGATTTTCCACTATATCTAAAAAAACCTTTGCTTCTCTTTTTAATTGAGTAACAGTAGCACCATTTAATTGTTCAACATCCAACACCGGCGGCATATCGCCAGTTTCTAATTCTACCCGTTTAATAAAATTTTCAGCTTGCATTCTTCCATCTTTTGATGCTATAAAAAAATGATAAGCACCCCGAACAATTCCATTGTCTTTGGATTTTTTCCAGTTTCTTTTAAAAAGTGGGTCTGTATTTCCAATTCCCTCTGTGGCTTTGATGAAACTAAAACAAAGCTGTATCTCTTTTATTTTCATCAGCTTTACTTCTTCCCAGCTAATTGTAGATTGATATTTAGAAATATCAATGCCATGTATTGAATAATTTTCTGGTATCGCAATACCAAATTCCGGATAACGTACAAATCCGGGTTTTTTGTAAAAAAGGGTTTGAAATAAAATTAAACCAGTTGTAATACTAAGAGCAGCCACTACAATAATGGTAATTATTTTTCTTGATTTACTTTTCTGTCGGCTAGATAACATGTGGCGATTATGTATTTGATATTGTTTCCAGCAAATATAATTATACCATATTTTGCAGGTTGTTAATTCTGACAACAATGATTTCTGTTTTCATGGGAGTTTACAATACATTTACCTATATTCAATTGTATGACTAAGTTCTTCTGGAGAATATGGTTTAAACTGACTGGTTGGAAGGTTAATGGCACCTTCCCTTCAGAAATAAAAAAAATGATTTTACTTGTTGCACCGCATACAAGTTGGAAAGATATTCTTGTAGGTCTGGCAACCCGATCTAAGCTAAAGATCTATAAAGCAAAATTTCTTGGAAAGAAAGAATTGTTTGACGGGCCATTTGGTTGGTACTTCAGATGGCTTGGCGGTGTTCCCGTAGATAGACATAGCAAACACGGAATGGTAGAGCAGGTTGTTGAAATGTATAACAATAACGAAGAATTTATAATTGCCCTTTCACCCGAAGGAACCAGAAAGAAAGTAGATAAGCTACGAACAGGTTTTTATCATATTGCCAAGCAAGCTAATGTTCCGATTGTAATGGTGGGTTTTGACTTTAGTAAAAAAGAAATTATTCTCAGCCAAACTTTTTATGTATCTGATGATGAAGAAGCAGATTTTAAAAAGATTATTGATTTCTATGCTCCAATTAAAGGTTGTCATCCTCATCTGGGTTTGGCTCATCTAAAAAATGATTAAAGGGTAAATTTATCAGTTGGAATATTATTAGATTTATTAAACACACTAACTTTTAAAAAAAGAAAATGAATTATATTAAATCAGGCCTTTTTGTTTCTTTCTTTTTTGCATTGGTAAGCTGCTCTTCAAGTAATGATGAAAAGAAAGAAGCACAGAGTGTAAATACAACTAAAAAAGAACCAGTAGCATCTGTTAAAACTTCTAAACATGTGCAAATACCAAACAGCCATTTGTACATTATTCCACCTGCAGGATTTGCTGTAAACGAAATAGCAGGCTCTATAGGAAAAGGAGAAGAGTATGCCAATTTTGGCGTTATGAAAATAATTAGTGGCTATACTCCCGAAAAATATTTTTCAGAACTTAAAATCGAGGCGGATAAAAATTTTCCTGGTAGCTGGAAGCAGGATGATATAATAGCAGATGGCCATAAAGCAACAATATACCAATATAAAACAGCTGCATTTACACAGTATTATCTCGCATTTACTGATGGCTATACCGACGAAATGATTATCGCAAACTTTGAAGAAAGTGAAGCTAATACAGGCAAAGAAATGTATGAAGCGATGAAGACAGTGGTAGTAGAGAAATAGTTACAAAACCTTTAACCATTAAACAATCCTGAAAATGATATTGAAAACCAGGCTGGCTGCAATATTTATTTTGCTATTTACTTGTAGCGGCATTAACGCACAAATAACAAACCTACATCGAACTGCTAATAAAATTGCTGATAGCCTTGTTGTTGAAAAAATAATTGGCACAGATACTGTAAAATATGTGAATCAGAAATATTGTAAGGAAGGATGGAATGTGTTTAACCTTACTTCTGTGAAGTATGTATATGTTGATTATAAAAGCAATGTTGTTCGGGGTATTTTACTTTCTGATACAAGTGGGTTAGTACGTTCGGGGGTTTATTTTCAAAATGAAAGTACTTTAAGTTACACCTGCATTTTTGGCCAATGCTCTTGCAAAGGAGAAATAGAATGTTTTAAGATGTTTGAAGCAAAAGAATGTAAGTATAACAAACTGTGTATTGGTAATACATGTTTTGGTACCCGGCCATACGAAATCCCTAAATTAAAAAAAAGGGTGGAGAATAACTGATTTTCATAAGTGTTAAGTTAAATAAAACGGTTACAATGAATAAAGCTTTGTTATTAGTGGCCATCTTTTTTTCTTTACAAACGAATGCACAGCCGTCCGACTGTATAAATGAAATTAAAGAAAACTTGGTTGCATTTTCAAAGAAAAGCGTTTTTCTAAACGCTGCTGCTAAAAAGAAAATTGATTCTGTTGTTATTGTCTTTAAAAAAAATATCGGATGCAGAATAGTTATAACAAGCTATGGCAACAATTGCCTAACCTGCCAACAAACCTCATGGGACAGAGGCTATTCGGTAATAAAATATTTAAGACAAATAGGTATAGATTCTACTCGAATAATTATGTGGGCGGCACAAAACGTCGGAGATCCTTTAACTGTATTGATAAGACCAGGTTTGCCGGAAGAAGACGGCCCATCTTTGGTAGAACCTTATATTCCCTGCTATAGCTATCACAGCCTTACTAAAAAAAGGTGCAAAGGCTCTCGTAATCACTAAAAATAAATACCTCAACTGATGATGCTATTAAAATGAACTAATCTACCTCTTATTCCAAAATCCGCAATTTCGCATAATTCAACATAATTTTCTTTTCACCATTGTGTTCAAACTTAACAGTGGCGATGGGATTATGTGCTGCACCTTCTAGTTTCATTACTTCTCCAAAACCAAATTTCTGGTGCTCCACTTTATTTCCTTCTTGCAGATTGGATGTGTCGCTTTCGACAAAGTCTTCTGATGGTTTGTGCTCTACTACTTTTGGCACCGAAGATTTAGGGGGCAAATAAGAAGGGGTTTCTTTTTTTGAAGTAGACCTTTCATTAAAGTAGGTGCCCGATTGTTTTCTTGCACTGCCAGATTCACCATCATCTTCTTTATTCTGCCAGCCCTTCATTTTATTGAAAGCAGAGCCACCACCCCATTTATTTTGAGTTTGATTTTTGGAACCGCCTCCTGCAAAACTCCTGTCCATGTGTTGCTCCGGAATCTCCTCTATAAAACGACTTGGCTCATTTTGCACCAATTGACCAAAACGATAACGGGTATTGGCATAAGTAATCCATAATCTTTTTTTGGCTCTTGTAATTACTACATAAAATAATCTTCGTTCTTCTTCCAATTCTTCTCTTGTATTAATGGACATGGCATTAGGAAAAAGCATTTCTTCCAATCCTGCAGCGAATACACATTCAAACTCCAAACCTTTTGCAGCATGTATGGTCATTAATTTCACGGTATCTGCATTTGGGTCTTTATCATCTGCATCTGTAAGCAAAGTAATTTGTTGTAAATAAGAGCCGAGGCTTTTATCGACTAATTCTCCATCTTCATTATCGGGGCTTTCTGTCCATTCTTTTATGGAGTTTAATAATTCTTGTATGTTCTCATACCGTTGCACACCCTCAGTACTTTTATCGTTGAACATTTCTTTTACTAAGTTGGTTTGCTTACCCACATGAAACGCTACTTCATAAGCATTTTGTTTGGTAAGCATACTGGTAAAACTTTTAATCATCGTTACGAAATCCTGCAACGCTGTAAATGTGCCTGCACGGAAACCAAACTCATTAGCTCTTTGCAGCACTTCCCACATGCTGATATTATTTTCATTGGCAGCCAAGACCAGTTTATCAATCGTCGTTTTTCCAATTCCTCTTGCAGGATAGTTGATGATACGTTTTAAGGCTTCTTCATCTCTTGAGTTTACAATCAGCCGTAAATAAGCAACAAGGTCTTTAATTTCTTTTCGTTGATAAAAACTGGTGCCACCATAAATAGTGTAGGCAATTCCCATTCTACGCAATGCTTCTTCAAATGCACGGCTTTGCGCATTGGTACGATATAGGATTGCAAAGTCTTTATTGCTATAATGATTACGGAGTTTTTGTTCTTGAATACTATCAGCTACAAATTTTCCTTCATCATTATCCGTCATCGTACGAACCAGCTTTATTTTTTCCCCTTCCGCATTTTCTGTAAAGAGAACTTTTTCTATCTGGCCTTTATTGTTACTAATTACCTGGTTTGCCACATGCAGAATACTCTGCGTACTGCGATAATTCTGTTCCAGCTTCACCAGCTTTACATCATCATAATCTTTTTGAAACTGCAAAATATTTTGAATGGTGGCACCACGAAAACTATAAATACTTTGTGCGTCATCGCCCACCACACACACATTTTCATGCATAGCACCCAATAATTTTATTACTTCGTACTGGGCAGGGTTCGTATCCTGATACTCATCAATTAATATGTATTTGAATTTGTGCTGATACTTTGCTAATGCTTCCGGAACATTCTTCAACAATTCATAAAATTTAAGCAACAGATCATCGAAATCCATTGCTCCATTTTTAAAACATCGTTTTACATATGCATCATATATCTGTGCAATGGCAGGACGGTTGGCCCGCATATCTTCCTGCTGAATAGCATAATCATTACGATAGTCTGCCGGCCCAACTAAAGCATTTTTTGCAGACGATATTCTGTTGTAAACGATATTTGGTTTATAATGTTTGTCGTCAAGATTTAATTCATTGACAACAGTTTTTACTACACTTTTTGCATCGTCCGTATCATAAATAGTAAAATGACGAGGGTAGCCAATCTTTTCTGCTTCAAAGCGAAGTATTCTTGCAAATACCGAATGGAATGTTCCTATGTATAAATTTCTAGCTTCGCCATTACCAAGAATATGCTCTACTCTTTCCTTCATTTCCTTAGCAGCCTTATTGGTAAATGTCAGCGCAATTATATTAAACGCATCCACTCCTTTCGACATCAAATGAATAACTCTTGTTGTAAGTACTTTTGTTTTTCCGCTACCGGCACCGGCTATAATCATAATAGGGCCGTCGATATGTAAAACCGCTTCTTTTTGGCGGTCATTCAATCCACTTAAATAATCCTGCATGCTGCGAATTTACGATAGCGATGTTGAAAATTTGAGTAATAGAAACGCTGTTCATAAATAAAAAGCCGTCTCGCCTTAGGCGAGACGGCTTTTTAAAAGAAATTAATTTGTTACTTTTTCAACGGAACAATTCCTGCCATTTCACTTAGCACATTTACCAGATCAGATCCTTGCGGAACAATAAACTTTGTATTGTGTTGCAACGCTTTTTCTACGGCTTCTAGTTTTCTTAATACCTGTGCATTACCAATAAAGAATTCCTCAGCAGCTTCGTTTACCATTTTTATAGCCATAGCCTCACCTTCAGCAGCCAGAATATTCGCCTGCCTAGAACCTTCAGCTTCTTTAATTCTTGCTCTTTTTTCACCATCAGCTACAGTTTCTCTGGCCGTTGCATAGTCTATAGCAGCAATTTTTTCGTTTTCGGCTTTAACCACTTTATTCATCGTTTCTTGTACATCGCTTGGCGGGTCAATTTGTTTTAACTCTGTTCGTATAACTTCAATACCCCAACTTTTTGTTTCTTCCGTTAATGTTCGGTGAAGTTCCGCATTGATTTTCCCTCTTTCACTATTGGCAGATTTAAGCGTTAACGTACCAATAATATTTCGTAAGGTAGTTCTGGCAAGGTTTACAATTTGCCATTGGTATCTGTCAACATTATATTGAGAGCTTTTTACACTTTCTTCTGTCCCAATCACTCTGAAATAAACCTGAGCATCTACAGATGCATTCAGGTTATCGTTGGTAATGATTTCCTGTGCTTGTGCATCTACCATTTGCTCTGTAGTGTTCACTATGTACATTTTGTCAATAAAAGGGATAATCCAGTGAAAGCCAGGGTTTGCAAACGTCTTGTATTTTCCAAGTCGCTCTATTAATGCCCTGTGTGTGGGGCGGACAATTTTTACACCTAGTGCAAAAATTAAAAGTACGCCGCCGATGATATAAAACATTGTGTAGTCCATAAAAAATATTTAAAAAATTATAAAAAACAGTTGTGAAAGGCCGAACAACCAAACTCAGGAAGTTACGGAATTTCTGTCATACTCTATTGATTAAATTAATGTAGCTTACAGAGCAATTAATTTCACATTATTACAGCATCTATTTTGTTTTATTTATAATAAACCTACAAACAATGAGAAATATATTTCTCCCCTTATTATTTGTATTTCTGTTTATTTCCTGCGACGATAATAAAAAATCTCCTGAACCGGAAATAACAAAAGATACAACGATTGTACAACCTCCTGTTTCTGAAAATTTGCAAAAAGTGACGTATAAGAGTGCAACTTATTACACCGGCAGAGTAGATTTTTATTTTACAGATGAAACTGGTGAAACAATTACAATTGGCATCAGCAATTTTCCAGAAGACAAAGGAGCTATTTATCCGAAATCATTATTGCAATCAACTGATACGACTGAAGGGCCACCTTCTGAGAATCCGGCAATGGTTGGCAAGCATTTCTTTCTTGTAAAAAATGCGGAAGGGAAATTAATTGAAATCAGGACGGTAGATTAGTTGTTCCACTAATTATTTTACTCTCTTCTTAGCGATAGTATTATTTTGTAGCAATATAATCAAGTAGATTTTTCTTATTACTACTATAAGAAAGTGCATTGGCGACAAGACCATAAGCATGTTTATCATTGCAGTAATCATAAGCATATTTGGCCAGTATCAACCTATTGTCATCATAGGATAGCAGATTGAGCAATGTCTTTATCTGTACTGCAGAGAGCAATATTTCCTTTAAAACAACTTTGGCCATTTTTACCCTATCCTCATCATAAGATTCTCCATTAATAGCCGCTTTGATATCAGCAAACTGTTTATCTGTTGCAACAAGATAGTTGTTTATACTATTGCCACCATTGGTTGAAGCGGGATTCTGATAAGTCTGATTCCAGTCGTCTGCCACAATATCTGCTTCATCCCAGGCTATTTTTCCAAACCGCAAAACTGTTATTTCCATATGCTTACCGGCAGTAAGTTTGATATTACCATCATATACTTTTTTGTATTCACGGTTTCCATTAATTGATTGAAGTTGATATATAACTAATGGATATGATCCTGGTGTCTGCATCTGAAAAGTAACACTCTGATCCTGTAAGCTGTACTTATTATCCTTATAAATAACCTTAAGATTTTTATCGGCAGTTGTACCGATAGTAAAATTGCTTTTTGATTGTGCAGCAATGAACAAAAAATTTATCAGTAACGCAAAAAGTATAGCTGCTTTCATAATACTGTGTTTTAGTTCTATAAAAATATTAAATTACTTTATTTAAAATATACCCATTAACCCGTACATTAATTACCTTTTATCGGGTGATAAACTTTCTCAGCACTCTTTAATACGGTTGCTTTATCCAATGTCATTGGTTTTGCTTGCTGATTCAAAAACATTGCCATCTGATCTTTATAATGTGGCGAATCCGGATGCATCGAGGTGCCGAATGTATTAACCGATTCTATTATTGGCAAACTTCCATCTTTTGGATAGCGGACAAAACAGATATAAGCATCGCCAGAAATAATTTTTCGCATACCATCTTTATACGGCTCTGTATATTCTGCAGTAAGTACATCTGGTAGACCCCAAGCCGGACGGGCATCATCGCCTCTTACTAATTTTTGGATATCACCCAAAACCAAATCGGTTTTATCAAAATTCTTTATCATATAATCATAGACGTATTGATAGGCTTCAATTGATTCAGCTCTTGTTAATTGTCTTGCTGGAGTTCCAACCAGTTTTTTACTTACATAATCATATACCAATAAAAAGATAGCGGCGCCTTTGCTATTTATAACAGCTTTTCTGTCCCAATTTTGAAGTGTTGCAATCATATCTTTTAGTGCAGGATAATCACCCGCATTTAAATTTAGCATACTATCAATTCCATATATGTATTTCAATTCTTTTGGTAGCTGCTGATCAAATTTTATTTTTTTAAAAGTGCTGTAATCAATTTTCTCGTTATTGATTAGTTCTGTTACCCGTTGGCTTCTATTGTTATGATACGTTTCGTACCCATCATTTCTATCAAATTTTTTTGGATCAAGATTGTATTTCTTATCCGTTGCCAGAAATGGCGAATGATTGGTATTATATAAATAACCTGAAGGCGGATTTACATACTGTGGTAATTGCTGAACAGGTTTAAAGGTTGTCCATAATGTATTTGATGTATTTCCGGCTATTGTACTTTTCCAGTTGTATTTTGGATCTGGATTTCGTACGGGTATTTTTCCATTGCTGATATAGAAAATAGTATCATACCTATCAGCATACATAACGTTGAACATTGGCAGGCTCGTCATACTCAATGCTGAATAAAACTCCGTAAAGTTTTTTGCCTTATTCATTCTGTACCATTCTTCCAAAGCTTTAATATCCATGGTGGCAGGAACTCTTAATGAAAAAACACCTTTATCTGTTTTAACGGTGGCGCCATATTTACTCCAGTATATTTTTTTACCAATGGTGATTGGAATACCTTTTACTTTCAGTTTTGCTTTGTCTTTTTCCAATTCAATCCATTCGCCATCAAACTTGTATTGATTTTTATTATTGGGATTTATTTCTAATTGAAACACATCTAATTTATCCTGATAGTTTACTGTATGTGCCCATCCCAAATTTTCATTGGTGCCATGAAAGATTAAACAACCACCGGGAAATAAGCCGCCCAGCATATTCCATCCTTGCTCACTTTGTAAGTGAGCTTCGTAAAATGCAACCGGACCTTCCTGTGGTTGGTGTGCATTGATTGCGAGAAAACTTTCACCTGTTGTTGTTTTTGCAGAGTTCATGCAAAAGGCATTTGAACCTTGTGGATTAAAACCCGGAATAGTTGCCACTTTGCCACCGAGTATTTGCGGAAGAGCTTGTTCTACTCCACAAAAAAGACTGATGGAAAAAACAACTGATGTCATGTATTCTTTTTCATTAAAAGGGAATGCCCTTTTATACTTCACTTCTTTGGGATGTGCTTTTGCATAAGCATTTAATCCGGCTACATATCCTTTTATCAGTGCAACAAAATCTGGACTCAATGTATTCCATTGTTCATCTACTGTTTTGCGGATGCGTAATAACTGTACAACATAATCTGCCTCTGCTCCTTTTTTGCCCAATGCTTTCCCCAGCATTCCTTTTCCAGATTGCACTACAGTTTGTAATGTTCCGAAATCATCCTCTGCATGTGCCCATGCAATGCCGTATGCTACTTCCGGATCTGTTGGCGCAAAAATGTGGGGCACACCGAAACTGTCCCGGGCAATAGTGATTTGAGAAGTGTTAATCTGGGATGAAGATTTGAATGGGGCGAATAGTAGAAATAACCAGAAATATTTCATGCTAGAAGATTTTGTTAGGCTAATGTATGGTATTAATTTTCATTCTATTAGCATAGTTTTTTTTGCTAAAGAGGTTGAGATTTTTTTTAAAAGCTTCTTATAACCTTATACCCGCCACACGGTATTGAAAGTTCCGGAAGATTGTAATACCTTTTACAAAATAAAAAGGTGGTTTACTTGCGATCATATGTTTTATTGCTGCTTTGTTGTATGTTGCATCTGCACATGGCAGCACAGCTTCCAAAACTGGTAATACCAATTGGACATGTAAAGGAGTTAACTAATACAGAATTCAGCTCGGACAGTAAATTAATAGCCACCAGTGCGGATGACAAGACCATCAAACTCTGGGATCCTACAACTGGCAGATTATTGAAAACATTATATGGCCACAAAGCAAATATCACTACGGTGGCTTTTAGCCCAAAAGGGAATTATCTTTTATCTTCTTCAAAAGAAGATGGAACCAATCGCATCTGGGATCTCCAGGCCGGACAAGAAATA
>Ga0209063_1001830_pt1 | contig 10560 bp, 8 predicted proteins | sample KloWWTmeKNB19Kit_FD_187177 | JGI IMG/M metagenome (GOLD analysis project Ga0209063, IMG submission 187177) | Active sludge microbial communities from Klosterneuburg, Austria, studying microevolution and ecology of nitrifiers - Klosterneuburg... | ecosystem: Engineered > WWTP > Aerobic digester >...
AGCGCAATGCGCGGCAAAAACGCCGCGCGGGCCGCGCCGATGTGGGCATTGCTGGCACGCAATTGGTGTTCGGCGGAAATGATGTCCGGGCGACTGACCAGCAGCTCCGAAGGCAGACCGGCCCGCAGCTCAGCCAGAACCGTCGTTTCATCGAAGGGTGCCTTGGCGGGCAGCGGGCCGGGATCAGCGCCTACCAGCAGTGCCAGGGCGTGCAGTTGCGTGGTGCGAGCCTGCTCAAGCTGCGTCAGCAGCGCCTGAGCTTGGTTCAGCAGGGTCTGGACCTGTGTGAGATCCAGCTTCGAGGTCGAGCCGACTTCGACGCGGCGCCGGAAAATGCGATAGGACTCCTCGCGGGTGGTCACGGTTTGCCGTGCGATCGCCACGCGTTCGTCGATCTCGCGCAGGCCAAGATAGCCGTCTGCCACCTGGGCGATCAGCGCCAAATGGACGGCCTGGCGAGCCGCGTCGGAAGCCAGCCAAGTTTGCAGGGCGGCGTCTTCCAGGTTGCGGATCCGACCCCACAGATCCAGTTCCCAGGTGGTCAAACCCACCTCGGCCCGGTACTCGCCGCCCACCTGCGATCGGCCCGACATGTTCAGGTCGCCAGGGACGCGCGCGCGTCCACCTTGGGCGCCCACGCCCATGGCAGGAAAACGATCCGAGCGCTGAATGCGGAATGTGGCGCTGGCTTCCTCGACGCGCAGCGCGGCCACGCGCAGGTCGCGGTTGTTTTCCAGCGCAGTCTCGATGAGGCGTTGCAGCAGGGGGTCGGTGAAGTACGCCTGCCAGGCAAGCTCTCCCGCGTGGGCGCCGTCGGTGCCTGATCCAAGATGCGCGGGCCAGGCTTCGGGCACGGGCAATGGCGGGGTGTCTGGCGCCGGAGCGAGCGACATGCAGCCGGTCAAGACGACGGCGCTCAGGGCCAACGAGGCAGCGCGCAATCTGAACGCGGGAAACAACGGGGAAGTTGGGAGCATGGTCACGTTCCGTACAGGTATCGGGCTGAAGAGGGTCTGGTCGCAGAGGAGGGAATGGCTGCCACCCCCGCAATGCGGGGTTCGTGGCTGGTGTCCGCAGGCCCTACTTTCTTGCTTGCAAGTGCTGTCAAGCCCACTTCATCTCCTTGTTGATATGTGCATCCCCGTGTTCCCCGGCTGGTTGATAGGGCGCTCTTCCTGTGTCGTAACCCGATGTGCCGGGTTCACTCGCGCCCTGTGTTGATCTGCATTGTGAAATCTGAAAACAAACGACTGGACGGTTGCTTTCAATTATACGTTACAATCCAAGAACCGCAATCAGCGGGCTCGTCGGTCATTGACGCAGGTCAATTCGAGCTGCCGGCTTGGGTTCAAGGAAGGCCCTGATTCTTGGTAGAGCCGGTGACAGGCCCATGGGAACACCCCTCAGATCTTTGAACAGAGCCTTTGAATGCCACCCAAGAAAGATGACGCGCCAGACAACAAGCGCCGCTACCTGTCCTCTGCCGCCAGGAAAGAGGAAATACTCGACGCGGCCCTGGTCGAATTCGCGGATCGGACATACAACGCAGTGTCGATGGAGCGCCTGGCGGAATGCGCGGGCTTGTCCAAGGCTGGCATCTATGCCCACTTCAAAAGCAAGGAAGAAATTTTTCACGCCTTGCTCGAACGTACGACGAAGCAGATTTGTGATTTCCAGGGCTGGCTCCCGGATGAGGATCTGACGTTGCCAGAGCTGGTAGATGTCTACCTGGATCGCCTGTACGCGACCTTCAGCTCCCCTGCCACGATGTCGATCTACCGGCTGCTTCTGGCCGAAAGCGCCCGAACTCCAGAGCTGGTGCAGCGTTGGCACAACGAAGTTGCGCTCGGGCTGAAAGAGCGGGCGCAGACCATCATCCACCGCAACATACGCCGAGGCGTCATTCGCCCAGGCGTCTTGACCGAACACTTCTTCCCGTTGGCGCTCGCGCCCGCAGTGCTGTGGCTGAGTTCCTCGATGCTGTCCAAGGGCAGTCCTTCCATCTCGCTGGTGCAGTTACGGGATGCGCACCGGCAACTGTTGCTTGAGCTTTTGCAGCCTCAATGAGCGGAGTGATGCACATAGTCCTGCGCGCCCTTGCAGGCTTGGCGATCGGCTTTGTGGTACTGCTGCTGACTGTGTGGGGTGCGCTGGCTCTGTGGCATCAGATGCCGGGACCTTCGGTGGTGCGATGGTTCGTCATTGCCATGTGGTCTACGTTGGGTGTGACCGTTGTCTTGTCGCGGGCGGGCTTGCTTGGGCGGCGCAATCGCAACATCGCCGGATTCGCATTTGTGATCGCAGCCGCCTCCCTGCTCATGTGGTGGGGGACGCTGCAGCCGTCACACCAGCGTGTATGGGCTGACGATGTCGCCCAGTTGCTGGAGGCCAGGATCGACGGCAACCATGTTCACCTGAATAATGTGCGCAACTTCCAGTGGCGCAGCGAAACCGACTACACCCCGCAGTGGGAGAGCCGCACATACGACCTGGATCGTCTGCGCAGCGCCGACTTGGTGCTTTCCTACTGGATGGGGCCGCACATCGCCCACACCCTGGTGTCGTTCGGCTTCGATGGCGGTGAACGCGTGGTGTTCTCGCTGGAAATTCGCAAGGAACGCCATGAGTCCTTCTCGGCGGTAGGAGGATTCTTCCGTCAGTTCGAGCAGATCCTGGTAGCCGCCGATGAGCGAGACATTGTGCGTACGCGCAGCAACGCGCGAGGCGAAGATGTTTATCTCTATCGCTTGCAGATGAATCAGGCGAGTGCCCGCGCGTTGTTTCTGGAGTTTCTGAACGCGGCCAATGAACTGCGGCAGAAACCGCGCTTTTACAACACGTTAACCAGTAACTGCACGACCATCGTATTCGAGCTGGCCCGGGTCATTGCGCCCGCATTGCCAATGGACTATCGCCTGCTGCTGTCTGGATATTTTGCGCGGTACGTCTACGACATGCATGGATTGACGCCTGGCTATCGTTACGATGAATTGCAGGCACTGGGGCATATCAACGAACGTGCCCTTGCTTCCGATGTGTCAGAGGATGACTTCTCGATGTCGATTCGACAAGGCGTGCCAGGCATCCCTGCCAACGAGGTGAATCCATGAGGTTCCCGCAGGCCTGCCTTCTCATTACATGCGCCGCTCTTGCTCCGCTGCTGCTGGGGGGCTGCTCGATCCTGCGCGAGTTCGGCCCAGTGGTTGAAGTTCATACGCTACCTGCCAGGGAGGCCATCGAACTCAAGCGCGGCGACATCCTGACACGTGGCAAGCTCAGCGATGCGACTGTCCAGACCATCAGGGTGGCGGCATTGGATGAGCAGGCATGCGCAAAGCCGATCTCCTCGGAGTGCGCGGAGGCCTTGGCTACCGTGACGGGGGTTGCCACGGATAGACGCCTGGCTGCACTGTCCGAACTATGGCTGGCGCAGGCTCAGGCCATGAAGCCCGGTTCAGCGCAGCAAGCCGCCTGGCTTGAGACGATTCGCTATGCCTATGCTTATCTGTTCCTTGGTGACCATACTCCGGGAGAGCGGGCCTTCGAGGATCGCCAGACCCAAGTGCGGGATTGGTATAACTATGCCGTCGAGCATGCGGCCACCGGCATGTTCGAAGTTCGGCAACAAATGCCGACGCAGTTGCCCGACCAGACCAGTTGGAACATTGCAGGCTGGGAACTGAAGCTGGATATGCGCGGCGCGCGCTTACCGGGCAGTACGGCGGTGCCAGCCGAACTCCTGCCAGCCTCGTCCCTGTCTTTCCGTGGATTGCGTAGCCTCTACCGGCGCGACGGCTTTGGCGCCGAGCTTGTGGCGGTCATTCCGGACGAGTCCCTGAGCGCCGTCCCAACTCGGGGTGGTCGCCCAGCGGCAAAACATGATCAGCAACCGCTGCCCTGGAGCGAGATGCCCGCGCCGTCCATGACGGTTCTGCTGCATCCCGACGGAGACAACTTGGACAGTGTGCTGCATGCTCGTACAGCCCGTCTGACGGTGCATGACCCCTATGTGGAATCGGCCATTATGCTGCGCGGCCAACGTGTGCCGCTGGCGGCCAATTTCACGGCCGGCTATGGCGTATGGCTGGCCCGTGCCAATTTCAACCGCCAGTCGCTGCGCAGCCTGCTCGGGCGCGAGGGTGGCATCGACCGCCCGCACGTCTACTTGATGCAGCCCTACGATCCGAACAGGCGGATCATCGTCATGCTGCACGGACTGGCCAGCAGCCCTGAAGCCTGGGTGGAACTCGCCAACGAAATCCTGGGCGATGAGGCCCTGCGCCAGCATTACCAGATCTGGCAGGTCTACTACCCGACCAACATGCCAGTCGCGTTGAACCACGCCATGATTCGCAGGGCGCTCGGGGATACGCTGACGCATTTCGACCCATCCGGCCAAGCGCCGGCGTCGTCCGACCTCGTGCTGGTGGGGCATAGCATGGGCGGGGTCATCGCGCGGTTGATGGTGTCGTCAACCGATCAATCGCTGGTGCAATTGGCTGCGGATCACAGTCGGTTGACGCCGCAGCAGATCAGGCGCATTGATCCCATGTTGCGCTTCGAGCCCTTCCCGAATGTCAGCAGTGCCATCTTCATCGCGGCGCCTCATCGGGGCACATCGGTCGCGGGTGGACGCCTGGGGCGCTGGATGGCGGGATTTATCCGCTTTCCCATTACGGTGCTCGAAGAACTCGCCCACACGCTGGTGCCCGATGCGGCTGCCAGCAGCCATGAAAGCCTGGGGCATATCCCCAATAGCGTCGACAATCTCGACGAAAACGATCCATTCGTGCGCACGGCTGCGGACTTTCCCATCTCTACCCAGGTGCGCTATCACTCGATCGTGGCCCAGGCCAATGCCGAAGTGGCCCTCGCTGATTCCGATGATGGTCTCGTGCCTTACCGCAGCGCTCATCTTCCCGGGGCGCAATCCGAGAAAATCATCATTTCAGGACACAGCGTGCAACAGAGCGCGGCGGCAGTGCTGGAAATCCAGCGCATTCTGAGAGAGGACATTGCTCTGCGGGAAGCGCATTTCATGCAGCCATAGACAACTGCCTGTTGGCGCCGATTCAAAATTGAGCCACCGTGCCGATTGAATTTTGAGCCAGGGCTAATGGCCAACCTGTGAAGGTCGGCTGTGGATAAGTGTAGTGCCTTGGGTCGGTTTTGGTCTCCTTGGTGATCGAGCTCGGTGGTCGTCCGTTGAGGGCAAGCCGCGCAGGGCGAAGCCCGTAGCGGCTTGCCCTTGAACCGCTCAGAACGGCTCAGCCTTCTTGGCCTGTTCGCGTGCCTTGATGCGTTTCTTGGCCACGGCTGTGCTGTGCATGAACCTGTGGGACTCGTTGCCCGTCTCGACGATGTGGCAGTGGTGCGTGAGTCGATCCAGCAGTGCCGTGGTCATCTTGGCGTCGCCGAACACGCTGGACCATTCCTTGAAGTCCAGGTTGGTGGTGATCATCACGCTGGTCTGCTCGTAGAGCTTGCTCAGCAGGTGGAACAGCAAGGCGCCGCCTGCCTGGCTGAAGGGCAGGTAGCCCAGCTCATCAAGGATGACCAGGTCCATGCGCTGCAAGCTCGCTGCGATGCGGCCTGCCTTGCCTTGGGCCTTCTCCTGCTCCAGTGCGTTGACCAGATCCACCGTGGAGTAAAACCGCACGCGTGAGCCATGGCGCGTGATGCCCGCCACGCCGATGGCCGTGGCCAGATGCGTCTTGCCCGTGCCGGGGCCACCCACCAGCACCACGTTGTGCGCCTGCTCGGTGAACGCCATGCTGGCCAACTGCTCGATGAGCTTTTTGTCCACGGGCGAGCATTCGAAGTCGAAGCCCGCCAGGTCGCGGTGCACGGGGAACTTCGCCGTGTGCATCTGGTAGCTCACTGAGCGCATGGCCCTGTCCGTGACTTCCGCTTGCAGCAGGTGCTCCAGCAGCCAGCGCGAGCTCTCCAGCGTGGCGTGGCCGCCTTGCTTGACCAGGTCCTCCCAGGCCCCGGCCATGCCGTACAGGCGCAGCTCTTTGAACTCCTTGTCCAGCTCACGCATGATCGGCCTCCTGCATGTCGCTGCCAGCGCGCAGGCTGTCATAGCGCGCCGTGTCGGCCAGGGGTGTCTGGCTCACTTGCAGGTTGGTCGCAACCGTCTCGGGCAGGGGCTGCGCTTGCAGGCGGCCGAGCACGTTGATGACGTGCTCGGTGCTCACCCGCCCCGATGGCGGCGCACTCTCCAGGGCCAACTCCACCGCCACCAGCACGGCGTCCAGCCCTTGCTTGGGCACCTCGGCCAGTACCTGCGCCATCACCCTGTCGCCGCCCTCCTGGTGCAGCAAGCCTTTGCGCATGCGCTGCAATGGCTCGGGCAGGTCTGCAAAGGGCGCGCCGTTGCGCAGCGCGCCCGGCTTGCGCTCGATCAGCGGCACGTAATGCTGCCAGTCGTAGCGGGTCTGGTTGCGATCGCTCAGGCGCTCGTGCGTGGCCACCATAGCATCGCCGGCCACCACCACGATCTGCGCCGGGTACAGGTGTGTGCTGACCATTTGCCCCGCCCATTCGCAGGGCACCGAGTAGCGGTTGCGCGCCACCGTCACCAGGCAGGTGCTGCTCACCTTGGCCGGGTTCTCAACATAGCCATCAAAGGCCACCGGCATCGGCATCAGGTGGCTTTGCTCCAGCTCCAGCATCTCGGCGATGCTGAACGCTTTGTGCTGCGGGTGGCGCAGCTCTCGCCACAGAGCCCGGCAGCGCTCGCCCAGCCACGCATTGAGCTCGGTAAAGCTGCCAAAGCGCCGTTGCCCCGCCTCCACCCAGATGCGACGGCGGCTGTCTTGCACATCCTTCTCCACGCGCCCCTTCTCCCAGCCGCTGGCACGGTTGCAAAAATCAGGGTCGAACAGATAGTGCGCGCACATGGCTGCAAAGCGCGCATTGACCACGCGGCCTTTGCCCTTCTTGACTTTGTCGACCGCCGTCTTCATGTTGTCGTAGATGCCACGGCGTGCCACGCCACCCAGCGCTGCAAAGCTGCGGGTGTGCGCATCGAACAGCATCTCGTGGCCTTGGCTGGGGTAGGCCACCAGCCAGAAGGCCCCACTGGCACACAGCTTCATGTGCGAGACCTGCATGCGGTAGTACACCCCGCCCACCAGCAAGCCGTCTTCGCTCCAGTCGAACTGGAAGGCCTCGCCAAGCTCGAAGGTCAATGGCACGAAGGCCTTGCAGGCCGCCTGTTGGCCTTCACCTTGGCGCCACTTGCGGATGAAGTCCGTCACCCGCGTGTAGCCACCTTCGTAGCCCGCTGCCTTGATCTGCGTGAACAAGGCCTTGGCCGTGCGCCGCTCCTTCTTGGGCCGCTTGGCATCGGCCTTCAAGGCTTGCTTGAGCTCCGCCTCGTGCGCCGACAGCTTGGTCGCCTTCGCCGCCTCCCGGCGGTACTTGGGCTCGACCGGCTGCGCCTCGTCCAGCCACTTGGCCACCGTGTTGCGCGACAGGCCCGTGGCCCTCGATATCTCCCGCTTCGTCTTCTTGTCCCGGCGGTGCATCCGCCGTATCTTGCCAATCATGTCCATGGTGATCACCCTCTTCATTCCCTTGCTGCACAAAACAGCAGGGTAGGTAAAACACCTGGCTCAGTTTTAGGTCGGCATCACACCAAAAAGTGGCTCAGTTTTCGGTCGGCGTCAACATTTTTGGGGCACACGGTTCAGGTTTCTTAACCACAAGACGATCAGGACACGATGTCGAAGCGCCTTCACGGAAACGTGTAAAAGCGCAAGATAGCGGCCCCAACACCTGAACCGGTCGTCCACCAAACCTTTCCCAACTGCTGGAAAACTTCTGTCCATCACAACAACGGCGTCCACACAAGGACGGGACAGACTTGAACGCCAACACCCCAGCACACCATCTGGTACGCCCCGAAGACCTGCCGCGGGGCATCTCCGCTATCCGAGTGCTCCCACACGCAACGCTTGACGCACTCTGGGACAGCATCATTGTGGCCCCAGACATCAAGGACCGCCTGCTGTCTCAGGCCATCCTGAACTTCTCCCTGCGCCCCAAGGTTTCGCGCGATCAGTTGCCGATGCATGGGGTGATCCTTCTTGTGGGCCCTCCTGGCACAGGGAAAACCTCTTTGGCGAGGGGTCTAGCCAGCAAACTGGCGGGTTTCATGCCGAAGGCCAAGCCTCGCCTGGTCGAAGTCGACCCCCATGCATTGACGAGCTCGGCGATGGGCAAAACGCAGCGCGCAGTGAGCGAGCTGTTTTCCCAGACTATCTCGGAACAGGCGGTCCATGGGCCAACGGTGGTGCTTTTGGATGAAGTCGAGACCCTGGCGGCAGACCGCTCACGGATGAGTCTGGAGGCAAATCCAGTCGACATCCACCGCGCCACCGACGCAGTGCTCGTCCAGCTCGACGCGCTGGCGGAGCGCAATCCAAACATTCTGTTCATCGCCACCAGCAACTTCCCCCAAGCCATTGACGATGCGTTCACCTCGCGTTGCGACTTGGTCATCGAAGTGCCGCCACCTGACCACGACGCTGTAGTTAATATCCTCCAGCAATGCCTGACCGGATTGGCAGGCAAGTTTCCAGGCATCGCGACCATCGCGAAGTCCCAGGAAATGACCAAGATCGCTCGCGCTTGCCAGGGCCTGGATGGCCGCTCCCTACGCAAGATGGTGGTGAATGCAATGGCCATGAGCCGCGAGGTGGCAGCCGATCCGAACAAGCTGACAGCTGCCCACTTGCTCGCTGCCGCGACGGATGCCAAAGTGGCGCGCTCTCGTAAGGAGAGTCACCAATGAGTACCGTCCGCCGAGACTTTCGCAGTGTCCCTTCCAGGGACGCAGCGGCGACGTGGATCGCCATCGTGGACCTGATCACGGCCAGCAGCCCAACTGCTGATGCCCGCAAGGAACTCCTGAGCGTCGCAGGGATTGTGGCGAGTGTGATCACCGATCAAGTCCCGCAATCTAGTCCAATCGTCGTCACCTGTGATGGGCCTCGCACCCGCATCTACTGCCTGTACGACGACGATGCGCTCGATGACTCCGCTAGCAACGAGGCAAAGCTGGGGTTCGATGCGACGAAGGGCGACTGGGAGGTCTCCGTTGCCGTGACTGCCGACGATCTGTCCTGGGTGCAGGCTGCGCTGAAACAGCAGACAACCCGGGTGGTCGCACGTGATGCAGCGGACGGCTTTGAAGTCGACGCCGACAAGAAGTTGGCGAGCGCCTCCGCCATAACGCTCGACTTGCAGGGGTTCCTGAAGTCATGAGTACCGTTTCTGTTTACTCGTACACCCACTCGGTCACCTACGTCACCGACAACGTGCTGAAGAGCCTGAAGGACATCATCCGCCTGAGCGGGCTTTCTCCAGCGAACTTGGTCAACAGCTGGGAGAGCAAGCACCGTGCCATCAAGACCTGGATCGAATCCCGGCACCTTGAACGGGTAGAGTTGGAGATCTTCAACCCGGCGACGAACGCGCTAATCGTCCGCTGGGACCTGGACATCGTCTACCAGTGGAGCGATGGCGATGGTTCGTTCTACACCGACACTGAGCAGCTGAAGTACGCCATCAAGAAGGCCGGCGTAGCACCTGAGAGCGCGAGTTACGAGATCATCCTGAGGACCAAGCCTGGTCGGCCGGATGTCTCTGGCTGGGGGCCTGCTACTTCGCGCTCAACCGATGGCATGGTGCGCCAGGCCCTTGGATCTACTGTTGAACATAGCGGACTCGGGGCGAGCGCCGCGTACTGGAGGACCCGCTGATGATCTCCCTCGACGATGCATTCAGAAAGTTCAAGTCCAGGCTTGAGCTCAACGACCGCGAACAAGCAAACGCCTCCAAACGCCACACCGAAGTTCGTGAGCACATCTGTTCCAAATTTTCGATCCAGCGCGACTTCTTGACTGGTTCCTACAAGCGGCACACCAAGACCAAGCCCCTGAAGGACATCGACATCTTCTTCGTCCTGTCGGACTCCGAGGAGAAGAAGTACCGCCCCCAAGCACCCTCTGTGGTTCTGGAAGACTTCTACAAGGTGCTGATTGAGAAGTACGGAATGGAGGCTGTACGCAAACAAGGTCGCTCCGTCAGCGTCGACTTCGGCGTCTTCGTGGATGCAGAAGACAACACGGACTACCGTGTCGTCAGCGTGGACGTGGTGCCTGCAGTGGCGGCTGGAGCTGACTACGAAATCCCCAACAACGACACCGGAAAATGGATGAAGACCAATCCGGAGATCCATGCGAACAAGGCACGGGATGCGCACCAGGCCTTCTCGTCGGAGTGGAAAGGGCTGGTGCGGATGGTCAAGTACTGGAACAACAACCCCAAGCACGGCGCAGACAAACCTGTAAAGCCGTCATTCCTCATCGAGGTAATGGCGCTGGAGTGCCTGCACGGCGGCTGGCAGGGTCGCTTTGACTATGAGTTGCAGGCGATGTTCTCGTCACTCGCTGATCGCATCAAGGACGAGTGGCCCGATCCCGCAGGACTTGGCTCACCTATCAGTGACGGGATGGATGCGGCGAGAAAGGACCGTGCACAACAACT
>Ga0209063_1001832_pt1 | contig 10556 bp, 8 predicted proteins | sample KloWWTmeKNB19Kit_FD_187177 | JGI IMG/M metagenome (GOLD analysis project Ga0209063, IMG submission 187177) | Active sludge microbial communities from Klosterneuburg, Austria, studying microevolution and ecology of nitrifiers - Klosterneuburg... | ecosystem: Engineered > WWTP > Aerobic digester >...
CCGACCCTTGAACAGTTGCGGCAGCTCGTCGCCAAGGACTTCGACACCGAGCCACAGGACGACACAGCACCGGACGACATGCCCGCGGACGATGCTGCACCGGACGACATGCCCGCGGACGCCAGTGCACCCCCGTCGTCGGAGGACCTGGCCGTCGACGGAGCCGACCCCGACCTTCCTGCGTCACACGAGCCCACGTCATCTGGAGGCACCCCGTGACGACCCCCACGTCAGCGATGGCCACCCCGCCACCGCCCCCGACCCCCAGTGCTGCGGCGGCCGCCGCCACTGCGGCCTCGGCGGGCCGACCGGCCGCAACGCCCGCCCCGCCTGCGCCACCGGCAGGGGCCCCGGCACCGTCCGGTGCAGCCCGCAGCGCGCTGACGGGGCTGCTGGCCGGCACGCCCGGCCGGCTGCGTGCACTAGGGGTGCTCGGGGTCGTCGCGGCCCTGGTGTTCGGGCTCGGCGCTGCGCAGGCCTTCCGCTCGGCGTCGGGCGCCGTCGATCGGGCCGCGGCGAACGCCGACCAGGTGGTGCGGATCCAGGCGATCCAGACCAACGTCGTGCAGGCCGACGCCGTCGCCACGAATGCCTTCCTCGTCGGCGGCCTCGAGCCGGCCAGCCAACGCGAGGCATACACGACGGCGATCGCCACGGCATCCGCCCTCATCGCCGAGGCCGCACAGAACCAGCCCGCCGACGGCGCCGCGCTGGCCGCCCTCAACACCGAGCTCGTGGCGTACGCAGGTCAGATCGAGATCGCTCGGGCCAACAACCGTCAGGGGTTGCCGATCGGCGCGCAGTACCTTCGCTCGGCCAGCGCGGACCTGCGGGCGCAGGCACTGCCCCTGCTCAGCAACCTCGCGCAGGCCAACGACGAGCGCGTGGCGCTGGAGTTCAACCGAGCAGGCCAGGCCCTGTGGTGGCTGATGGTCCCCGGCCTGCTGGCCCTCGCGGCACTCGGCGCAGCCCTCACCTGGATCGCTCGGCACTCCCACAGGTACGTCAACGTGCCGCTGGCCGGTGCGGCCCTCGTCGTGCTGGTCACGCTCGTGGGCGGGGCCGCCGGGCTCCTCGGGGTCAAGGCCGATGTCGACACCACTCGCGACGGCGAGTACGCCGCCACCCGCGCTGTCGCCGCCGCGCGCACGGCCGCCTTCGACGCCAAGGCCAACGAGAGCCTCACCCTGATCGCTCGTGGGTCGGGGGCAGCCTTCCAGGAGGCCTGGGCGGCGTCGTCCGAGGCGGTCACGACGCAGTTCGCCACGCTTGATGCCAACCTCGTCGCCACCGGCCTGGACGAGCAGCTGTGGGCCGACTACGTCGCCGCCCACGAGGAGATCCGGGCCCTGGACGACTCCGGTGACTGGGACGGCGCCGTGGACCTGGCAACCGGCACCGGTGCCGGCACCGGGAACACGACCTTCGCGGCCTTCGACGAGGACTCCGCCCAGGTGCTGAGCGACGTCGCGGACCGCACCGCCTCCTCCCTCGCCGACACCGGGGGCTGGCTGCCCATCGGTGGGATCCTGAGCGTGCTCGTGGGGTTGCTGGCGGCAGGGTTGTCCTGGTGGGGAGTCTCGCAGCGACTGGAGGAGTACCGATGAGCCGCGAGACGCGAGCCGGTCGCAGCAGCGCCGCCGTCAGGGCCACCGCCACGGCGACCTTCGCAACGACCTCCAGGGTGACGGCGACGGCGATGTCCAGGGAGACGTCCAGGGCGGGCGCCGCCCTCGCCCTCGTCGCCGCTGTGACGCTCGCGGCTGCCTGCTCCAGCGCAGGGGCCTACGACCCGACCCCCCTGTACACCCCGTCACCCACGGCCAGCCCCTCGGCCACGCCGTCGCCGTCGGCCAGCCCGTCGCCAGCGCCGACGGGCACCGACGTCGTCACGGCCAACTGCCTGGCCTCCTACGAACCGCTCAAACCCATGCCTGCGCCGGGTGCGATGCCCGCCGGCTCGACGATGCGCGAGATCCAGCAGCGTGGCCGCCTCATCGCCGGTGTCTCGGCCGACACGCTGACGCTGGCCGCGCGCAACCCGATCAACGGCCGCATCGAGGGCTTCGACATCGACATGATCCGCGCGGTGTCACAGGCGATCTTCGGCAGCCCGGACAAGGTCGAGCTGCGCGTGATCACCGCGGCGCAGCGGCTGCCGTCGCTCCAGGACGGCAGCGTCGACATCGTCGCCCGCAACATGACGATCACCTGCGCCCGGTGGAAGGAGATCGCCTTCTCCACCGAGTACTACCGTTCCGGCCAGAAGGTCATGGTCCGGCTCGGGGAGCGCACCGACAGCGGAGGTGAGATCACCGGCATCCGCGACCTCGTCGGCAAGAAGGTCTGTGCTCCGAACGGGTCGACGAGCATGGACAAGCTGCGCACCTTCGAGGGGGTCGAGGCGGTCGGCGCGAGCACGCACACCGGGTGCCTCGTGCTCTTCCAGCAGGGGGCGGTCGACGCCATCACCGGCGACGACACGGTGCTCGCCGGCCTGGCCGCACAGGACCCCTTCGTCGAGGTCGTCCAGGGGGCGGCCTTCACCGCCGAGCCCTACGGGCTGGGGGTCAACCAGGAGAACGTCGACTTCGTGCGGTTCGTCAACGGGGTGCTCGCCGACATGAAGGCCGACGGCCGCTGGAAGGCCACCTACACCACGTGGCTCGCCGAGGCCCTCGGCCCGGCCCCCAAGCCACCGGCCCCCGTCTACGGGCGGAACCCGTGATCTCCGTGGCGAGGAAGGCCACCGCACCCCGGGCGCCCGGTCGACTCGGGCAGCCGCTGCAGGCACAGGACGCGCTGGAGTACCTCAGCGCCCTCGGCACCTGGCGCGAGGAGCGCAAGCGCGAGCTCGACCACATCGACGAGGCGGCCCTCGCCGCGAGTGACGGGTCGACGCACACGGGTGACCTGCTGCTGTCGATGGCGCTGTGGAAGGCTGTCGCCGACCGGCACGACCTCCTCGTGGCGACGTGGGACTCAGGCCGTGTCGGCCCGACCGAGCTCGAGCGGTTGTCCACCCTGATCTGGGGACGACTCGACACCACGACCTCTGGGGGGCCGGTCTCCGCCGGGGGAGCGCTGGCGGTCTCGCTGCCCGAGGCCTGCCGCCTCAGCGACGCCCTCGCCGCTTCCCTGCGCGCCAGGCTCGGCCTCGACGCCTCCGAGGCCGACGTCCAGGCGCGCCTGCGGTCGTTGCGCGCCTCGGTCGAACGGGTCCGCGACCTCGTCGAGCGCGAGAGCGCCATCGGGCGGCAGTCCGCGAGCGCCACCCTCGACCGACTCGACACCAGACTGTCCGACGTGGCGGCCCGCGCCCAGCGCGGCGCTGACGTCGGGGGCCTGCTCGGTCCCCTCGAGCAGGAGTGCGCGCGCGCCGAACGGGACCTCATCGTCGGTGCGTCCACCCGGCGGGCTGACGCCCACGACGAGGCCCGCGCTCGTGCCCTTCGCGCAGAGCTCGAGGCGCGTGGTGCCGCGGTCCGCGCGCTCGAGGTGCGGTGTGTGGCGCAGGTCGTGCCGGCTCCGCGGTTCGCCGTGCCCGACGTCTCGGCCCTCGGCCCGGTGCCCACCGACCCGGATGCCGTCGACGCCTACCTCGTGCGGTTGGATGCCGTCGGGCGTGCTTTGACGATCGCCCAGGACGCGTACGCCTCGGCCCTTGCCGAGCGGGACGAACTGCGTGGCCGCCTCGAGGCGTACGCCGCCAAGGCCACCCTGGCCGCGGGCGGGTCGGGAACGGCGCTCCTGGCGGACCTCGACGAGCTCGCTGGGCGAGTGCGGGAGACCGTGGACGCCTCGCCCGCCGACCTGGTCCGGGCACGGGCCCTCATGGCGGCCTACCAGGCCTACCTGGGGGCGCTGCCGACCACGGGCGGCGGATCAATCCACCAGACACGGGGAGGACACCGATGAGCACGACGGCCTGCGCCGAGCCCGGCTGCACGGGCTCGATCCTGGACGGCTACTGCGACGTCTGCGGCTCGCCTGCCGCACCCACCTCGAGTGCCGCACCCACCTCGAACGCCCCACCAGCCGGCGCGGCATCCACCGCCACGGCACCGGCCGGGGTGGCCCACAGCCCGTCCACGGTGTCGCGCGCATCGAACCGCCTCGCGTCCACCGCCCTGGGCTCCGCGCGCGCCGGGGCCGGCGGCAGTTCGGTCACCCGCAGGGTCGGGACCTCGTCGACCCGCCTGCGCGGGGCCCGTCTCGGCGCAGGACTGACGACGATCCCCCCGGTCGCCGCAGTCGACGCGGCCAAGGCCGTGCTCGAGAACCCGATGGTCCCCGAGGACCGGCGCACCTGCCCCTCGTGCGGGTCACCGGTGGGTCGCTCCCGCGACGGGCAGCCCGGTCGCACCGAGGGGTTCTGCCCCACGTGCCGCAACCCCTTCTCCTTCACCCCGAAGCTCAAGCCCGGCGACGTCGTCGGCGGTCAGTACGTCGTCGCCGGGGCGATCGCCCACGGTGGCCTGGGCTGGATCTACGCCGCCCGCGACCGCAACGTCTCCGACCGGTGGGTCGTCCTCAAGGGCCTGCTCAACTCGGGTGACCCCGATGCCCTTGCCGCGGCCATCGCCGAGCGGCAGTTCCTCGCGCAGGTCGAGCACCCGCTCATCGTCGAGATCTACAACTTCGTCACCCACGAGGGTGCCGGCTACATCGTCATGGAGTACGTCGGCGGGACCTCGCTCAAGCAGTTGCTCAAGGCGCGGATGAAGGAGGCGGGTGGGGCCTACAACCCGCTGCCCGTCGACCAGGCGATCGCCTTCGTGCTCGAGGTGCTCCCCGCGTTCTCCTACCTGCACGACCTCGACCTCGTCTACTGCGACTTCAAGCCGGACAACGTCATCCAGGTGGGTGACGCCGTGCGCCTGATCGACCTCGGTGGGGTCCGACGGATCGACGACGCGGACTCCGCGATCTACGGCACCGTTGGCTACCAGGCCCCCGAGGTCGCGGAGGTCGGGCCGTCGGTGGCCTCGGACATCTACACCATCGGCCGCACCCTCGTCGTGCTCGCGATGGAGTTCCGGGGCTACCAGAGCACCTACGTGAGCAGCCTGCCGCCGCTCGCCGACACCCCGTTGTTCCAGGAGTACGACTCCTTCTACCGCCTGCTGCTCAAGGCCTGTGCCCCGGACGCGGCCGACCGCTTCGCCTCTGCCGACGAGCTGCGCGTGCAGCTGCTCGGTGTGCTGCGCGAGGTGGTGGCGCAGCACCGCCGCGGTGCGGCCGAGCACTCGACGTCGTCGTTGCTCTTCGACGTCCCCACCGTGGCCGATGACTCCCTGAACTGGCAGGACCTGCCCGGTCTGCGACCTGATGAGGGCGACCCGCAGCTGTCGTGGCTGCGCACGGTCAGCATCGACGACCCGCTCCAGCGGCTCGAGGCGCTCCAGGGAGCCCCCGAGATCAGCGCGGAGGTGCTGCTGGCCCGGGCCAGGGCCGGCCTCGAGGCAGCCCAGGGTGCGCGCGTGGACGATGCCGTGCAGACCCTGCTGGCCAACGATCCGTGGGACTGGCGGGCGGTGTGGATGTCGGGTCTGCTCGCGCTGGCCCGAGGTGACACCACGCAGGCGCAGAGCGCCTTCAACGCCGTCTACGGGCAGGTCCCCGGTGAGCTGGCTCCGAAACTGGCGCTGGCCTTCGCCTGCGAGAGCGGGGGAGAGGCCGATGTCGCCGAGTCGCTCTACACCGTGTGTGCCCGAACCGACGCCAACTACATCGCTCCCGCGGCCTTCGGCCTGGCGCGCATCCGCGCCGCGCGCGGTGACGTCGCAGGAGCCGTGCGCGCCCTCGACCTCGTCCCCGGCACGAGCAGGGCGTTCACCCGGGCTCGACGGCGCCGGGCCGGCCTGCTGGCCTCGTCCGGCGGCGGCCTGCCCTCCCTGGCCCAGGCGCTCGACAGCATCGACAACCTCACCATCGACCCGACGGACCGGTCACGCTTTCGGGTCGAGGTGTTCTCCGAGGCCCTGGAGCTGGTCCAGGGCGGGGGCGGAGACTCCACGATCCGCCTCGGTGGGCATCCGGCATCCGAGCCGGCGCTGCGCGACGGCCTCGAGTCGGCCCTGCGCGAACTCGCCGCGATCACCGACGACCGGGACACGAAGGTGACGCTCGTCGATCGGGCCAACGGCGTGCGGCGGTGGACCCTGCGATGACCGATGAGGCGACCCCCTGCCCGTCGTGTGGCAGCCACGTGAGCGCGGGCGAGCGGTTCTGCGAGGGCTGCGGCGCCGACCTGGGCACCCCCGCAAGCGCTGGCACACCTGCGACCGCTGGCACCCGTGCGGAGGCCGGCGTGGCAGCGGCGGCACCAGCGGGCGAGCCGCTGGAGGAGGTGCCGACGGCGGCGGCGACGCCGGCCGCGGCAGCGGGAGCAGTGCCCGCGTGCCACTCCTGCGGTGGAGCGGTCGCCGACGACGGCTACTGCACCGAGTGCGGCACCGCGGCCGTCAAGCCGCGCGACCACTTCACCGAGCAGCCCGCGGCGTGGGTCGCCGCGGTGTGCGACCGCGGGATCCGCCACCATCGCAACGAGGATGCCGTGGCCCTGGCCGCGTCGTCGACGCCGGGGGAGCGGGCCGTGCTCGTCGTGTGCGACGGCGTCTCCAGCTCGACCGACTCCGACGTCGCGAGCCTGGCCGCGGCCAGGGCAGCACGCGACGTGCTCCAGCACTCCCAGCCGCGCGGCCTCGGCACCCCCGCCAGTAGGGTCGCCGCGACGGCGCGCGCCCTGTCCCTCGCCGCGGATGCCGCCAACACCGCAGTCATCGCCAACACCGCCCCGGGGCCCGGCAACCCGGCATCCTGCACGTTCGTCGCAGGAGTCGTCGACGGCCCGGTGCTCGTCGTGGGCTGGGTCGGCGACAGCCGGGCCTACTGGGTCCCCGACGCCGGTGAGGCCACCCTGCTGACCACGGACGACTCCTTCGCGGCCGACCAGATCGCGGCCGGCGCCGACCGGGAGGTCGCCGAGAACGGCCCGCACGCCCACGCCATCACGAGGTGGCTCGGCAGCGACGCCCCCGACCACACGCCACGCACCGTCTCGCTCGCCCTCGACGCCCCCGGCTGGGTGCTCGTCTGCTCCGACGGCCTGTGGAACTACTGCTCCGCTCCGGCCGACCTGGCACAGCTGGTCAGTGCGACGATGGCGAGCGTGGGTGGCGAGCCACTACCGCTCGCAGCGGCGCTCGTGCAGTGGGCCAACGCCCAGGGTGGGCGCGACAACATCACCGTGGCGCTGGCCCGCATCGACCCGACCCCCACCGCGACGGGTACCCCGCCCGCGGCCCACCGAGAGGAAGTCTCCGCAGATGCCAACGTTCTCCGCTGACGTCTACCAGAACGAGTTCCTGCCCGACGGGGGCACGGACGTGCACGCCATCGTCACCATCACCTGCACCGGCGCGGGGGCGGTCGGTCAGGCCGGCGCCGGTGACGCCGCCGAGCTCGTCATCGTCGACACCTCGGGGTCGATGGACGGCGAGAACATCGCGGCAGCGCGCACCGCGGCGGCCGCCGCCCTGGACCAGATCAACGACGGTGTCTGGTTCGCGGTGATCGCGGGGAGCCACGAGGCCAGGCTGGCCTACCCGTACGGCCGGGAGCTCGGCATGGTGCGCATGGACGCCCAGACCCGGGCGCAGGCCAAGGCGGCCGTCGCCGGGTTCGCCGCAGACGGCGGCACCGCCATGGGCACCTGGCTGACCCTGGCCACCCGGGTGCTGGCCACCGTTCCCTCGGCGGTGCAGCGGCACGCGATCCTGCTCACCGACGGCATCAACCAGCACGAGACCCCCGAGCAGCTCTCGGCGGCGATCGAGGGCGCCCGCGGACAGTTCCAGGCCGACTGCCGCGGGGTGGGCGCCGCGTGGGAGGTCGCCGAGGTGCGCCGCATCGCCACCGCCCTGATGGGAACGGTCGACCTCATCGCCCGCCCGGAGGACATGGCCGCCGACTTCGAGGGCATCATGCGCGCCGCGATGGGGCGCGGCGTCGCCGAGGCGGCCCTTCGGGTGTGGGCGCCCCAGGGTGCGCAGGTGCTGTTCGTGCGTCAGGTCGCCCCGACCGTCGAGGACCTCACCGCCCGCCGTCAGGACGTCAACCCCCTCACCGGCGCCTACCCGACCGGCGCGTGGGGAGATGAGTCGCGCGACTACCACGTGGCGGTCCGCCTGCCGGCGAAGGTCGTCGGGCAGGAGCAGCTGGCCGCCCGCGTACAGCTCGCCGTCGGTGACGAGGTGCTCGCCCAGGGCCTCGTGAAGGCCCTGTGGTCCAACGACGACACGCTCACCACCCGCATCGACCCCGCCGTCGCGCACTACACCGGGCAGGCCGAGCTGGCCGAGGTGATCCAGGACGGGCTGGCGGCCAAGGCTGCGGGGGACAGCGACACCGCGACGGCCAAGCTCGGCCGGGCGGTCCAGCTCGCGGCCGAGACCGGTAACGAGGAGGCCACGACGAGGTTGCGCAAGATCGTCGAGATCGAGGACGCCGACACCGGGACGGTCCGGCTCAGGCGCAGCGTCGACAAGCTCGACGAGATGGCCCTGGACACGGCGTCCACGAAGACGACGCGGGTGAAGAAGTGAGCACCCCCGCCGTCTGCCCCAACGGCCACGACTCCCAGGCCTCGGACTACTGCGACACCTGCGGCGCCCCGATCTCGCAGAACGGAGCGGCAGCGGGCGGTGCCGCGACCCCGGAAGGGGGCGCCACGGCATCCACCCCCGAGGCCGAGCCCGAGACGTGCCCCAGCTGCGGTGCGGACAAGGCCGCCTCGGCCCTGTTCTGCGAGGCCTGCGGCTACGACTTCACCACCGGCACCATGCCCCGCTCGGCCCAGCCTCTGGGTGGGGGCGAAGGCGGCGGAGAGGGTGTGGGGCAGTCTGCTGGCGACGCTGCCGCGAGCGCATCGTCCTCGACCACGCAGTCCCCGACACCGCTGGCCCAGCCGATCGCGGCCGAGTGGGTCGTCGAGGTCTGGGTCGATCCCGACTGGTACAGCGCCCAGGCCAGCAGCGATCCCTGCCCGTCGCCGGGCCTGCCGAACACCGTGCTCCTGCGCGCCAAGAGCGTGCTCGTCGGGCGGCCGTCGACCAGCCGCAACATCCACCCCGAGGTCGACCTCACCGGTGACCCCGGTGTCAGCCGCCGACAGGCCCAGCTGACCACCGATGGTCAGCGCTGGTGGGTCGAGGACCTCCAGTCCTCCAACGGCACGTACGTCGGGCCAGCCAGCGGGCCGCTGCCCGTGGACCCGATTGCTCCCGGCACGCGCCACGAGTTCTCCGAGGACGACCGCGTCTACGTCGGTGCCTGGACGCGGCTCGTCGTGCGGCGCGCGACCCCCGAGGAGCAGTAGCCGGCGGCCCGATGTCGACCGCGTCCGGGTCCGAATCCGCTCGCGGTGCGGGCCAGCCCGTCGCTGGGCCGGTCATCCCGAGGGTTTCGCCATCGCGTGCACCGTCTCGGCGATGGCACGGTAGACGTCGTCCACGTAGTGGTAGGCCGATGGCCCCCAGTGATGGTCGGAGGCGGCGATGGCCCGGGCGCCGATGACGTGGGTTCGCATCCCCGTGCTCACGAGCGAGTCGTAGTAGGGCCGGTAGCGCTCGTTCCAGACCGATGCGGACTCACCCCGCCACCGGGTGGCGGGCGTTCCCTTGTCGGTTGTCGAGGCGAAGGTCGCCTCGACGACGAGCGTGCGCTCGAGCAGCCCGGTCGTGCGGAGCAGCTCCACGAACCCCCGGGCAGCAGCACGCCACAGCAGGAGGTGGTCGTTGGTCCCGAAACGGATGTGCGGTGCTGCCGGCGGGAGGTGGACCAGCAGGCCGGACTCGATCAGCTCCTGGGACCGCGTCAGGTACCGGCCGCCGGGCAGGGCGAGGACGCCGAGCCGCTCGTCGACGAGGTCGAGGACGAGCAGGTCCACGTCAGCGCCGGCCGAGCGGATCCTTTCGGCTACGGACGAACCGAAGTCGTCGGTCACCATCCGGGCCTGGAACGGCGACGAGAGGTTCGGCTCGGTGGGCAGGCCCACGGGCGGCGACATCGCGCTGATCATGGACTGGCGTGCCGAGTAGCCGACGAGCTGGAAGCCCGGCCCGAGGAACTCGACCATGTCGCGTGCGACGCAGCTGCCGTACACGAGCACCCGGGTGTCCACCATGCGAGGGATCGATCCTTTCCGTGGGTGTGGGACGGCGCCATCGATACTATGGGTGCGAATCCCGGCCGGGAGGCAGCGCTCGTGACTCAGCGAGGAATCTCATGCCGCACGTCATGACGGTCTATGGGACCCGGCCCGAAGCCATCAAGGTCGCGCCGGTGATCCGTGCACTGGAGCGGTCTGACCACCTCCGCTCCGTCACGGTGGTGACCGGGCAGCACCGCGAGATGCTGGACCAGGTCAACGAGGTCTTCGGGATCGTCCCGGACCACGACCTCGACGTGTTCGCTCACGGGCAGACGCTCAACGCCCTGATGTCCAAGGTCTTCGACCGGGTGGATCCGGTGCTGGTCTCTCTGCGTCCGGA
>Ga0209063_1001836_pt1 | contig 10548 bp, 10 predicted proteins | sample KloWWTmeKNB19Kit_FD_187177 | JGI IMG/M metagenome (GOLD analysis project Ga0209063, IMG submission 187177) | Active sludge microbial communities from Klosterneuburg, Austria, studying microevolution and ecology of nitrifiers - Klosterneuburg... | ecosystem: Engineered > WWTP > Aerobic digester >...
TAAAAACTTCCGCGATAAGCAAAATAACGGTCTTATTTCCTTTGGAAAAGCTTTAAAAATTGGCTATTGGATTTCGTTTATTGCGGCAACGATGTATGTTGGCGTTTGGTTGATAGAATATTATTGTTTCTTTCCTGATTTTATGGACAAATATGTAGAAACTGCAATCAATAAACTCGACAAAGCCACTTTAACTGCTGTAGAAATACAAGCCAAAACTGATGAAATGAAGATGTATAAAGAACTATATAAAAATCCAATTTGGGTTATACTCCTTACTTATATGGAAATATTAGTTCCAATTGGTTTATTGGTTCCGTTGATTTGTGCATTAATTTTAAAAAGAAAAGCAGTCGTATAAAAAAAACGCCAATTCAATGAATTGGCGTTTCTTGTTACTTTATATTCTTCCTTCTTTAATTTCATCCACAATTTCAGGGTTTAGTAAAGTAGATGTATCTCCAAAATTAGAGAAATCATTTTCCGCAATTTTTCTTAAAATGCGTCGCATAATTTTTCCTGAACGGGTTTTGGGTAAACCAGATACGAACTGAATTTTGTCTAACTTGGCAATTGGTCCAATTTGATTTGAAATTAGTTCATTAATTTCCTTGCGAAGGTTATCTTGATTTCTGCTTTCGCCCGTTTCTTTTAGGATAACATAACCATAAAGTGCATTTCCTTTAATATCATGTGGAAAACCAACGATAGCACTTTCGGCAATTGCCGGATGTTCGTTAATTGCATCTTCAATTGGTGCAGTTCCAAGATTGTGTCCAGAAACAATAACAACGTCATCTACTCTACCCGTAATTCTATAATAGCCAACTTCATCGCGCAAAGCACCATCACCAGTGAAATATTTTCCTGGAAAAGCAGTAAAATAAGTATCCTTAAATCGTTGATGGTCATTCCAAATTGTTCTTGCCATACTTGGCCAAGGAAACTTGATACACAAACTTCCTGTAACCTGATTTCCTTCAATTTCGTTTCGTAATTCATCCATTAAAACAGGTTGAATTCCTGGTAATGGAAGTGTTGCATACGTTGGTTTTGTTGGTGTCACAAATGGTATTGGTGAAAGCATAATTCCGCCAGTTTCTGTTTGCCACCAAGTGTCAACTAGCGGACAACGTTTTCCACCAACATGATCATTATACCAATGCCAAGCTTCTTCGTTTATCGGTTCGCCAACGGAACCAATTACTTTTAATGATTTTAATGGAAAAGGTTGCACAAAATCTAAACTTTCTTTTGCGAGTGAACGAATAGCTGTTGGAGCTGTATAAAATTGGGTTACTTTATGTTTTTCGATAACTTCCCAAAAACGTGAAAAATCAGGATAAGATGGAATGCCTTCAAAAATAACGGTTGTAGCTCCGTTTAATAATGGTCCATAAATAATATATGAATGACCTGTTATCCAACCGATATCGGCTGTACACCAAAAGATGTCATTCTCTTCATAATTGAAAACATTTTTAAAAGTATAAGCTGTGTAAACCATATAACCCGCAATGGTGTGCAACATTCCTTTTGGTTTTCCTGTTGAACCCGAAGTGTATAAAATGAATAATGGATCTTCCGAATCCATGATTTCGGCAACGTTATTTGGAATTGCTTCGTCTAGTAATGGTTGCAACCAAAAGTCACGACCCGATTTCATAGTAACTTCAGTATTTGTTCTTTTTACAACTAAAACCTTTTCAACCGTTGGGCATTTTTCTAACGCTTCATCGATTATAGATTTTAGCGGAATAATTTTATCTCCACGAAATCCGCCATCTGAAGTGATGACCATTTTGCATTCGCAATCATTAATTCTAGTTGTTACTGCTGATGATGAAAATCCGGCAAAGACTACTGAATGCACTGCTCCTATTCTGGCACAAGCCAAAACAGCTATTGCAAGTTCGGGTATCATTGGTAGATAAATACAAACTCTGTCTCCTTTATTTATTCCTTGCTCGCGTAGCACATTTGCCATTTTGGCAACTCTAGCATACAGTTCGTTATAACTTATGTGCTGAGCCGCTTCATCAGGATTATTTGGTTCAAAAATAATAGCAGTTTTGTCACCTCTTCGAGCTAAATGTCTGTCAATACAGTTTTTAGTAATGTTTACTTTGGCATCAATAAACCAACGAAATTTTGCTTGTTGAAAATCAAAATCAAATACTTTCTCCCACTTTTGATACCATGTAAAATGCTCATCGGCAATCTTGTCCCAAAACTTTCGTGGTTCTCGAACTGATTTTTTATACATCTTGAAATAATTTTCAAGGTTTTCTATTTTGTAGTAACTCATTGCTATTCTGTTTTGTAGTTAGTCTTTATATTCATTCGTTATGGCATACCATCCAAAGATAGTTAAACCAGTTACTATCATTGGTAAAAGTATAAAGAAAACAATAATTCCAAATACTAAATCTTCTTGTTTATCGGAAGTAAGTTTACTTCCAAATATTTGAATGGTATAAAAACCAATTGCAAAAGCTACTGCTATCCAAACTATTCCTAAATATTTTTTTAGTGTGTTCATAACGTATTTTTAGTCGTGAAGTGTGTTAATTTTTCTATCGATATATATCATTCCTATAACAAAACAGAGTGCTGCAATTCCTATTGGATACCATAATCCTTCGAGATAAAACTCGGGGTTTCCATTGTCTTTGGCATTGGTTACAAAATAAGTTGAGATAGCTGGTAGTAAGCCACCAAAAATTCCATTTCCAACATGATAAGGCAATGACATTGATGTATATCTAATCTTTACAGGAAACATTTCTACCAAGAAAGCAGCTATTGGACCATAAACCATGGTTACAAAAAGAACTTGAATAAACACTAATAATATCAATATCCATCTATCAGTGTTATTGATTGTTACAGTAGTTTTAATCGATTCTTTATTTATTTCTCCAACTCCTATTTGTGTTGTGAAACTTTTTTGAACAATAGTTCCATCTTTATACTCTGTTGTGGTAACAAAATAAGCTTCGCCCTTTTTTTCATCAACACCAGTTGGAACGTTTTCATCGGCTTTTAAAACTATTTTATTTTTTACATCTGTTGTTTCATACATCGTTCTATATATTGGTCTGTAAAGAAAAATAGCCAATAACATTCCTGTCATCATGATGGATTTTCTACCAATTTTATCGCTGAGCCAACCAAAAACTACAAAGAAAGGCGTTCCTAAAATTAAGGCAATTCCGAGAAGCATATCTACTTGTGAAGAGTCTATATTTTGGACCGTTTTTAGAAAGTTCATAGCATAGAATTGTCCGGTGTACCAAACAACTCCTTGTCCCATTGTAGCTCCAAACAACGCCAAAAGCACAAATTTTAAGTTGTATTTATTTCCAAAGCTTTCTTTTAGTGGATTGGTTGCTGTTTTTCCTTCTTGTTTTGCTTTGGCAAAAACTGGCGATTCGTCCATGTTCTTTCGAATAAGATAGGAAACATAAACCATCAGGATAGATACCCAAAACGGAACGCGCCAACCCCAATCATCAAAAGCTTCTTTAGACAATAGTGTTTTTGTGACCAAAATAACCATCAACGAAATAAATAGTCCAACGGTTGCTGTGGTTTGTATCCATGATGTCCAGTATCCTTTTTGGTCTTTTGGCGCATGTTCTGCTACATAAGTTGCTGCACCACCATATTCGCCACCAAGTGCTAAACCTTGCAATAATCTGAGAATTAAAACTAAAACTGGCGCGGCAAAACCAATGGTTTCATAGCTTGGAATGCAACCAATTGCAAAAGTTGCTCCACCCATTAGCATTAGCGTTACCATAAAAGTGTATTTTCTTCCAATCAAATCGCCAAGACGTCCAAAAAATAAAGCTCCAAATGGTCTAACTACAAAACCTGCTGCAAAAGTAGCTAGTGTTGATAAAAATGCTGCCGTTGGATTATCTGTGGGAAAAAATTTGGTTGAAAGCACAACGGCCAAACTTCCAAAGATGTAAAAATCATACCATTCAATCATGGTTCCCATTGAAGATGCTGAAATTACTTTCCAGATTCCTTTTGTTTTTTTGTCGCTCATTTTATTTGGTTGGTTATTATGACTGGTCTAAAATAGGTATTTTTTTTTAATTGCCGATTTAGGATTTGGTTATTTAACCGATTATATTTTAAGTGCTTTTTGTTCCTTTATCGTAATATTACAATATTTCGGGATATATCCCGGAAGCTTCGGGATACTTCCCGAGAGTTGTGGGATGCTTCCCGAAAGCTTCGGGATATATCCCAAGAGTTGCGGGATCAATCCCAAGAGCTTCGGGATATATCCCGAAGGTTGCGGGATCAATCCCGAGAGTTTTGGGATGCTTCCCAAGAGCTTCGGGATGCTTCCCGAAAGTTTTGGGTTCAATCCCGAGAGTTGTGGGTTCAATCCCGAATGACTAAAAATAATTAAAGTAAATGGTTGGTGAGTTGCTTTTTGGTATAGTTCGATACTATTTCTATTAGATCTGACTATGGTTTATTTATTGTTATTCATCTAACTCATAATTTAGTATGTTAAAAATTAAGTCAAAAATATTTTTAATTCGTTATTCTCATAGTCATAAAGTAATTATATTTAGACCTTATAAAATCATACAAAGTATTTCGTACCGATGAAGGTATCACAAAAAATTAATTCAAAACATGCTTTTTAATTCCATAAACTTTGCTTTTTTTTTACCAATTGTATTTCTACTATATTGGTTTGGAACAAAGAAAAATCTACGCCTTCAAAATATTCTACTTCTAGTTTCAAGCTATTTTTTTTATGCCTGTTGGGATTGGCGTTTTATGTTCCTATTGATTTTTTCAACTTTATTGGATTATTATACTGGTATAAAAATTCACGAAGCTATAAGCCAACGGATGAAACTCGTTTGGCTGTGGATTAGCATTGGTATCAACTTAGGGTTTCTTGGCGTTTTTAAATACTATAACTTTTTCTCAGAATCGTTTTCTGAAGGTTTGTCATTATTAGGATTGAAAGCAAATCTTGGAACTTTAGAAATAATCCTACCCGTTGGAATATCATTTTATACTTTTCATGGACTATCCTATGTGATTGATATTTATAAAGATAGAATAAAACCAGAAAGGAATATTATTGCCTATTCGGTTTTTGTTAGTTTCTTTCCGCTTCTTGTTGCAGGACCAATTGAAAGAGCAACTCATTTATTACCTCAAATTCTAAAGAAAAGAGAATTCAATTATTCAAAAGCAATTGACGGTCTGCGCCAAATATTGTGGGGTTTATTTAAGAAAATTGTCATTGCTGATAACTGTGCAGAATTTGCTAATATAATTTTTAATAATTCCGAAGATTATTCAGGAAGCACTTTAGTTTTAGGCGCTTTATTTTTTACATTCCAAATTTATTGTGACTTTTCGGGTTACTCTGATATTGCTTTGGGAACTGCTCGATTATTTGGCATTGACCTTCTGAGAAACTTTGCTTTCCCTTATTTTTCAAGAGATATAGCCGAATTTTGGCGTCGTTGGCACATATCGTTATCCTCTTGGTTCAAAGATTATTTATATATTCCTCTTGGCGGAAGCAAAGGTGGACTTTGGTTAAAAGTGCGCAACACATTTATTATCTTTATAGTTAGTGGTTTTTGGCATGGTGCTAACTGGACTTTCATTGTTTGGGGATTTTTAAACGCACTTTTCATAATGCCGTCTATTATTTTTAATACCAACAGAAATAACATGGAGATTGTAGCCAAAGGAAAGTATTTACCATCCATTAAAGATTTTTTTGCAATAGCTATTACCTTTAGTTTAACTGTTTTTGCTTGGATATTCTTCCGTGCAACAGATGTTAGTCATGCCTTTAGTTATGTTTCTGAAATATTTTCACAATCGCTATTTACTGTTCCCGATTTTCCGAAAATTGGAAAGTCAGTACCTATTATTTTGCTCACTATTGCGTTTATAATCATGGAATGGATTGGTAGAGAAGAACAATTTGCTATTGCAAAAATTGGTGCAACTTGGTATAAACCCATCCGATGGGCAATGTATTACACCATTATTATAGCCATTTTCCATTTTACAGGCAAAGAGCAACAATTTATTTATTTTCAATTTTAATCCATGAAGAAATTTTTAATCCAACTGTTGGTTTTCACTAGTCCATTGATAGTTTACTTGGTCTATCCATCTTATGTTCTATGGAAATCTGAAGAAAATTTTCATCAAATTGATGCTACTATTTCAAGCAAAGAGAAATATCTTTTTGGATATAATTATAACGAAAACAATTATGGTTATATAAAATGGAGATACCTCAACGATAACGAAAAGAAAACCGTTTGGGCTTTGGGTTCTTCAAGAGTTTTACAGTTTAGAGAGAATATGTTTGACAAATCTTTTTACAATTCAGGTTATACATTAGGCAAGATAAATGATTTCAGACCTTTTTTAAATAGCATTCCTAAAACTAAATATCCCGATTATATGATTATCAATCTTGATCAATGGATGTTTAATGAAGCGTTTGACGATTTAAGAACAAAAGCATCTAGCACCGTTTGGGAAAAGAGTTTTACGTTTTTTCCAAAAATAGTTCCAACATACAATACAATTTATTCAGAAGCGTTCAGCGATAGTAAGAGTTCAGAAAATACAATTGAAACGTCTAGTCCTTACAGAAAGATTGGAATGAATGCAAAGCGAAATAACACCGGTTTTAGAAATGATGGCAGCATGTTTTATGGCAAACAAATCAAAAATCTAATTAATAAAAATCCTGAAGCAGAGGATTTTAATTATACTGAAACATTTATTCGAATTAGAAAAGGAAGTAGTCGTTTTGAATATGCTGATTCTATTAACGAAAAAGCGCTTGTGGAGTTAAATGAACTATTAAAATTCTGTAAAGAAAACAAAATCAAGGTAATTGCTTTCCTTCCACCTTTTGCAGATAAGGTTTACGACAGAATGGAAGCGAGTAATAAATATGGTTATCTGAAAAATATGCACAAAAAAATAAAACCATTGTTTGACAAATATAATTTTGAAGTTTATGATTTTTCAAAAATGTCGTTATGCAATTCTAATGATAATGAAACCATCGATGGTTTTCACGGAAGTGAAACTACTTATCAAAGAATGCTGATTTCGATGCTATACTCTGGTTCTGTTTTAAATAAAGTTACCTCTTTAGAGCGTTTAAAAACTGATTTAGCCAATAGGAAAAACAATTACATTGTCTATGATGATGAAAAAACAGAATAAATTTTAATTATAAAAAAGGTTCTGTCAACTTATATTTAAAAGAGAAAAGCACCAAACCCACTTTTGACTTAATTCCATATCTATCAAATAGTGCGGTTCTATAGCCATCTATTGTTTTTACTGACAAACCCATTTCTTCCGCCATCTGTTCATAGGTTAGTTCGCTTTCGTTGCAGACTAGTTTTAGAAATTGTAGTTCTCTTTCGGACATAGTTAGATCTATGTGTTTTATTTCTAGCGTTGCTGTGTCTATATTTCTAACTCGTTTTAAGATTTCGGCAACGTTATAATACCCAACTTTATTGATGCTGTCAATAGCAAATTTTAAATCGTGAGCAGAGCAGTTTTTGTGCAAAAAACCTCTTGCGCCGTGATGATAGGCAAGATTTATTATTTGTTCGTCAAAATGTTGGGTTAGCAGCAAGACTTTTAGTTGTTCTTGTTTTTGCTCTAATGCTTGGAGTACTTCTACTCCATTCTTGTGTGGCATGGAATAATCGAGGATATAAATATCTGGTGCTGGAGATAAGGGTAATGCTGCGAGAAAATCATCGCCGTCATCAAACTCTTTTATGACTTTATAATCACCAATCTTTTCTAGTAAACCTTTTAATCCTTGTCTTACGATGGCATGGTCATCAATGATGCAAATGGTCGTTTGTTCCATAGTTTCTAGAGTTAGTTCTGGGTTAATGTTATCGTTGTTCCGTGGTTAATAACAGATTCAATGATTATATCATACTCAATTAGTTTGGCTCTTTCTTTTAAGTTTTGTAAACCTAGTGTTTTTTCTTTTTTAGAAACGTCAAATCCTTTTCCGTCGTCGGTTATTTCCATGAAGAAATAGGGTTTTGTTTTAATTTCTATGCTAATGTTCTTTGCTTTCGAATGTTTGAATGCGTTGTTTATTATTTCTTGAAAGATACGATAAATTACTATTTTTTCATTGGTAGAAAATTCTTTGCTACTGCTGTTATCTAGTTCGAGATTGAGTTTTATTTTATCGTTTTTTTGCATTCGCTCTACTTCTGATTGGATTGCTTTTAGCAAATCTTGTTGTAATAGTAGTTGGTGGTTTAGTGAATGACTAATACTTCGGATGGATTGGGATAGATTATTGATTGACTGCGAAATAGGTTCCAATTGTTGTTGCAACTCGGGCGAATCAAATTTTAAGTTTTCTATCTGAAAGTTGATAAACGTTAATTGTTGTCCGGCATCGTCGTGAAGGTCTTGAGAAATGTTGTTTAAGACCTGTTCTTGGGTTTCAACAATGGTTTCTGTTAATGATTTTTGGAAATCAATATCTTTCTGATACAGTTTCTGGGTATAGTTTTTAATTTTTGTGAAATATAATTTGATTAAAACCACAAAAAATAGCAGTAGCAAACTGATAAATAGTGTTCCAATGATTATTCCTATTACTATGGTATTCATTTTTTGATTGTTTTTTCTCTGTATATGTAAATATTTAATAGTGTATAATAAACCAAACAGACAAGATTGATTATAAAATTATAAAGCGTCATGCTATTGAAGACAATAGTTGATGTAATTGTTTTGTTTTTAAACCCAAAGAGCAAACTCATTCCGAAGAAAAAGAGTAATGGCGCTGATGTTAAGATAAAATTATTGGATATAAAGAATGGCAGGTTTTCTTTTTCTAATTGATGGAAACTTTCATGGATAAAAAACACAACATAGATAAAAGCACCAAGTATAAACGTGTAATAATTATAACTTGTAGTTGTTTCTATAAAGATAAAATTCATAATAGAGAAAAAAACAAACAGGTCCATACCGATTTTTAGTTCATTTTTTCTACTTATGTTATCTTGAAGGATATAAAACCAAAGCAGATGATGAAACACCATGCTTATTGAAGTGGTTATTCCTGTTGATATTTCATAATAAATCAAAATAGAATTAACTAATTCTGTGCTAAAGCATACTATCAATAGTAAAAGTAAGTATCGATGCAATCGTTTTTTGAACGATAGACTATAAACCGCAAAAAGTAGTGTTATAACAACACCTACTTTTATTGGATTTAAATAATCATAGATATTCACAATCATTTATTTGTTTTCTAATGGCGATTTATTATGTCTATTTTGGCTCGTTAGAATAATCATAGTAAGCTGTTCCCATATCGTTGTTTACTATTACTATCACTCTATCGTCAGTTCCTATTTTTCCATATTTGAATTCAATTTCACTTGATGGTTTTAGTTTGTTTTCATCAGCAATGGCTCTAAAAAACGGAACGGAATAACACGGATAGCTGGTGGTGAACTTAGGAACGAGTTTTATTCCTGTTATGTTTGTTTTATAAATATCAAAACTCACGTAGGCGTTATAAAAGTTTTGATCTAAAAAAGTATCTAGTTCTTCCCATTTGATTTTAAATGTTACACCTGGCGAAAATGTTACATCTGCTGCTCTAACCGAATGTTCTTTGATGATAGCAGCATTTAAAGTGTCTATACAAACTGCTTTTCCATAATCTCTAAGCCATTGAGCTTTGTCTTCAATGGTGGCTTGCTCGTTATACTTTTTTAGAGTTATACAATCCGTTGCGGCAGAATCTAATGCTGTTGCATCAGCAAATGCCATTGTTTGACTATGCTTTGCTTGGTTGCAAGATACCATTGCAGCAAGGAGCATCAATAGGGCTAAACATTTTTTCATGACTATTGGTTTTATAGGTTATTATTTTGTTTAGAGCAAAGGTTGCATATTTAAACATGTCAGTCAACAGGGAAAACCCTATTTCTAAATAGGGTTTTTCCCCTTTGCCGTGTTTAGGGCTAAAATAGCACTTTTTTAGACGCAACGTGCTTATTTTCAATGAAAATACTCAAATAGGGTTTTTCCTGTTTTGAAATAGGGTTTTTCCTGTTGTGAGGAATTATTGCTTCTCTAACTTTGGGGTATAGAAATTGACGTTGATGGTTTTCTTTTAAAAATTGTGGGTTAAAAGAGTTAGTTAGTTTACTCCTCAACGCCAAAAACTAGTTATTTGGTTTTTGGAAATCTTTGTACTAGTTACAACCCAAGCTTATTGGCTTGGGTTTTTTTTAACACATAACAAACAACCATAAAAAAAACAGTGCAAACAAAAAGTACATTAGTAGAAAAGCAAACGTTCACATGTGGAAATACAAACGTCAAACATGGAAATCACAAATAACAACAAAGGAATCGCAAAAAACAAAGTGGAAAAGCAAACGTTCACATGTGGAAAAGCAAACGTCAAACGTGGAAATCACAAATAACAACAAAGGA
>Ga0209063_1001837_pt1 | contig 10548 bp, 9 predicted proteins | sample KloWWTmeKNB19Kit_FD_187177 | JGI IMG/M metagenome (GOLD analysis project Ga0209063, IMG submission 187177) | Active sludge microbial communities from Klosterneuburg, Austria, studying microevolution and ecology of nitrifiers - Klosterneuburg... | ecosystem: Engineered > WWTP > Aerobic digester >...
GGCTCAGCGTCCAGCTTCAGGATGACCTGCTGGTGCTGGCCGACGAGGTGGAACTGGGCCGGATTCTGACCAACCTGATCGAGAATGCGCGCCGCTACGGCAAGTCTCCCGACACCGGGGTGGCACGTATCGAGCTGGCCGCCATCGCCAAAGACAAGTGGATCCTGATCAAGATCCGGGACCACGGCATGGGCGTGGCCCCCGAGCAGCTGGCTAACCTGACCAAGCCGTTTTACCGGGGCGAAGCGGCTCGCACGGCGGCCAACGGGGCGGGGCTGGGCCTGGCCATTGTGCAGAAGACCATCCAGCGCATGGGTGGAGCCTTTGTTCTGGCCAATTCGGCCTCGGGCGGCCTGTCCGCCCACATCAAGCTGCAGCGCGCCACCCGCTTGTAATGGCGCCCTCCATGGCGCTTTAGAGCGCCTGCACTTCCAGCAGGACCACAGCACGCGCCTCCATGGCGCGGCCCTCGCCCACCGGGCCCATCTTCTCCGCTGTCTTGGCCTTGACGTTGACCTGACCGATGTCCAGTTGAAGGACTTCGGCAATGCGCGCGCGCATGGCTGCAATATGCGGTGCAAGCTTGGGCGCCTGGGCAATGACGGTACTGTCCACATTGCCAATACCAAACCCCTTGGCCCGCACGCGGCGTGCGGCTTCGGCCAGCAAGACCGTGGAATCTGCCCCCTTGAACTGCACATCGGTGTCCGGGAAATGCGTGCCAATGTCCCCCATGGCCGCGGCCCCCAGCAGTGCATCGGTAATGGCATGCAGCAGTGCGTCCGCATCCGAATGGCCCAGCAGCCCCTTGGTGTGGGGGATTTCCACGCCCCCCAGAATGAGCTTGCGGCCTTCCACCAGTTGGTGAATGTCCCAGCCTTCTCCGATGCGAATCTTCATGGTGTCCCTGCCTCGTTGGTGTTGCTGCGTGACGCCAGCACCGCTGCCGCCAGCGCGAAATCCTGCGGGTAGGTCACCTTGAAGTTCTGTGCACTGCCCTCCACCAGCCGTGGCTGCAGCCCCATGTGCTCCATGGCGCTGGACTCATCGGTGACTGCGTCGCCCGCTGCCTGCAGCGCCTGCTGCAAGGCCTGCAGGCGGAACATTTGTGGTGTCTGCGCCAGCCATTTGTCCGACCGGTTCACCGTGGCCGCCACACGCCCGCCCACCTCCTGCTTCAGGGTGTCGGGCAGTTTCAGCGCCAGCAAGCCGCCCACCGCGTCGTCCAGACAGGCGTCCAGCAGCGCATGGATCTGCTCGGGCGTAATCAGGCAGCGCGCCGCATCGTGCACCAGCACCCAATCCTGCGGTGCTGCACCACGCTCCAAAAGCGCAGATAGACCATTAAAAACGCTCTGAGCCCTCGTGGATCCTCCGCAAGGCGCTACCAAAACAGGAGCATCTGTTCCGTCAAAGAATCCATCCCCCGCCGACACTACCACCAGCACGCCGGCCAGGCGGTCCACCCGGGCAAATGCGTCCAGCGTGTGCAGCACCATGGCCTTGCCCGCAATGGGCTGGTATTGCTTGGGGCCGTCCGCTCCCGCGCGTGAGCCGGTGCCCGCGCAGGGAATCACCGCCCAGATACGGCGAACTGTGGAAGGGGAAGCCGGGGAATGGGAGGGGGATGGGGTCATGGTGAAGCGCCCATTCTAGTTTCGCCAGCGGGCCTAAAATCAGTCCATCCATGGATTTACCGAAACTACAAAGCGGCAAACGCTACACCCTGCCCCGCCCTGCGGGTTCTGCCGATGCGCTGCTGCTGGCCCAACTGGGCGAACGCGAAAAAGCGGCGGGTTTGCCCGTGGTGTTGGTCACCGCCGATGCCAACGACGCCCAGCGCCTGCTCGAAGAAATTGCGTTCTTTGCCCCCACTCTGCGCTGCGCCCTGTTCCCCGACTGGGAAACGCTGCCCTACGACACCTTCTCTCCGCACCAGGACCTGATCAGCGAACGACTGGCCACGCTGTGGCGCATCCAGCAGCGCGACAAGGAAACCGGCGCCGATGTCGTCATCGTGCCGGCCACCACGGCGCTGTACCGCCTGGCGCCACCGAGCTTTCTGGCCGGCTACACCTTCCAGTTCAAGGTCAAGCAAAAGCTCGACGAGGCCAAACTCAAGAGCCAGCTCACGCTGGCGGGCTACAGCCATGTGACCCAGGTGGTCAGCCCCGGCGAATACGCGGTGCGCGGCGGACTGATCGACCTGTTCCCCATGGGCAGCCAGGTGCCCTACCGGGTCGACCTGTTTGACGACGAAATCGACAGCATCCGCACCTTCGACCCCGACAGCCAGCGCAGCCTGTACCCGGTGCCCGAAGTGCGCCTGCTGCCAGGGCGCGAGTTCCCCATGGACGATGCGGCGCGCGCCAAGTTCCGTAGCCGCTGGCGCGAACTGCTCGAAGGCGACCCGACCAAGAGCCGCATCTACAAGGACATTGGCAATGGCGTGGCCACCGCCGGCATTGAGTACTACCTGCCGCTGTTCTTTGACGACACCGCCACCGTGTTTGACTATGTGGGCGCAGATGCCACCGTGATTCTGCATGGTGACCTGGAAGGCGCCTTCCAGCGCTTCTGGCAGGACACCAAAGACCGTTACCGACTGGTGCAGGGTGACCCTGAGCGCCCGGTGCTGCCGCCCGAGTCGCTGTTTCTGGGTACCGAACAGTTTTTTGCGCGGGCCAACGACCATGCGCAGCTGGCGATTCGCCCGAACGGCAATCCGGAAGACTTTGCCAACATTGGCGTATTGCCTATCTTGTCTGTCGAGCGCGGCACCGAGGAGCCCCTGGCGCGCCTGAAAACCCATGCCCGCAACACACAGCACCGCATCCTGGTGCTGGCCGAGAGCGATGGCCGCCGTGAAAGCCTGCTGGACTTTTTGCGCGCTTCGCAATTCAACCCGCCAGCATTTGATTCACTGGCCGAATTTGTGGCCAGCACCGAGCCGATTGGCATCGCGACTGCCGGATTGACTATCGGCTTTGCGTGGCTGGAAGCGGGCATCGACCTGGTCACAGAAACCGAGCTGTTCGCCGCCGGTCCGACCACGCGCCGCCGCAAGAAGCAGGAACAGGTCAGCGACGTCGAGGCGCTGATCAAGGACCTGAGCGAACTCAACGTGGGCGACCCGGTGGTGCACAGCGCCCACGGCATCGGCCGCTACCGCGGTCTGGTGCACATGGACATGGGCAACAAGACGGCAGATGGCGAGCCCGAAATGCAGGAATTCCTGCACCTCGAATACGCCGACAAAGCCACACTGTATGTGCCGGTGAGCCAGCTGCAACTGATCAGCCGCTACACCGGAGTCAGTGCGGACGAAGCCCCCCTGCACAAACTGGGCAGCGGCCAGTGGGAAAAAGCCAAGCGCCGCGCCGCCGAGCAGGTACGCGACAGCGCCGCCGAATTGCTCAACATCTACGCGCGCCGGGCCGCGCGCGAAGGCCACGCCTTCCGCTACAGCCCGAACGACTACGAGACTTTTGCCAACGATTTCGGTTTTGAAGAGACCGCCGACCAGAAGGCCGCCATCCACGCCGTCATCCAGGACATGATCAGCCCGCGCCCCATGGACCGGCTGGTGTGCGGCGATGTGGGCTTTGGCAAGACCGAAGTGGCACTGCGTGCCGCCTTTGTTGCCGTCACCGGTGGCAGGCAGGTGGCATTTCTGGCCCCCACCACGCTGCTGGCCGAGCAGCACTTCCAGACCTTGACGGACCGCTTCAGCAAGTGGCCTGTCAAGATTGCCGAGATGAGCCGCTTTCGCAGTGGCAAGGAAATCACGGCGGCGCTCAAGGGTGTGGCCGACGGCACGGTGGACATCGTGGTCGGCACCCACAAGCTGCTGAGCCAGGACACCAAGTTCAAAAACCTGGGCCTGCTCATCATCGACGAGGAACACCGCTTTGGCGTGCGCCACAAGGAGGCGATGAAGGAGCTGCGCGCCGAAGTGGACGTGCTGACCCTCACCGCCACCCCCATCCCCCGTACGCTGGGCATGGCGCTGGAAGGCCTGCGCGATTTGAGCGTGATTGCCACCGCACCGCAGCGCCGTCTGGCCATCAAGACTTTTGTCCGTTCGGAAGGCAATGGCGTGATCCGTGAAGCCGTGCTGCGCGAACTCAAGCGCGGCGGGCAGGTCTACTTCCTGCACAACGAGGTGGAGACGATCGAGAACCGGCGCCAGAAACTCGAAGAGCTGCTGCCCGAGGCCCGTATTGCCGTGGCCCACGGCCAGATGCCCGAGCGGCAACTCGAAGCCGTGATGCGCGACTTCATCGCCCAGCGTTACAACCTGCTGCTGTGCTCCACGATTATTGAAACCGGCATTGACGTGCCCACGGCCAACACCATCGTGATGAGCCGCGCCGACAAGTTCGGCCTGGCCCAGCTGCACCAGCTGCGCGGCCGTGTGGGCCGTAGCCACCACCAGGCCTATGCCTATTTGATGGTGCCCGACATCGAAGGCCTGACCAAACAGGCCCAGCAGCGGCTAGACGCCATCCAGCAGATGGAAGAACTGGGCAGCGGCTTTTACCTGGCTATGCATGACCTGGAGATTCGTGGCGCCGGTGAGGTGCTGGGCGAGAACCAGAGCGGCAACATGCTCGAAGTGGGCTTCCAGCTTTACAACGAGATGCTGTCTGAGGCCGTGCGTTGCCTGAAGGCCGGCATTGAGCCCGACCTCTTGAGCCCGCTCAACGTCACCACCGACATCAACCTGCACGCCCCTGCGCTATTACCCGACGACTACTGTGGCGATGTGCATTTGCGCCTGTCGTTCTACAAGAAGCTGGCCACCGCCAAGAACGCCGACCAGGTGGATGCGCTGCTGGAAGAAATCGTCGACCGCTTCGGCAAGCTGCCGCCGCAGGCACAGACCCTGATCGACGTACACCGCCTGCGCGTACTCAGCCAGCCCTATGGTGTGGTCAAGGTCGATGCGGCGCCGGGTGTGATCACCATCACCTTCAAGAAGAACCCGCCGATCGACCCCATGAAGATCATCCAGTTGATCCAGAAGAACAAGCACATCAAGCTGGCCGGCAACGAGAAGCTGCGCATTGAGCGCGAACTGCCCGAAGAGAAAGACCGCGCCCAGATGGTGCGCGACATTCTCAAGAGCCTGGGACAACCGGTGGTGGAAGCCACTCCTACAGCCACTTCATGAACAAAATCGGCCTCTAGCCCCCGAAACTATTGCGCAACCAGCTACAAATTTGATAGCAACCAAGTTATGACCGTACAAGAACTCTCCTCCGGCCTCGTGGTCCAGAACCTGCCTGCGGCCCTCAAGCTGTCCGACTACAAGCTCATCGCGTTTGACATGGACTCCACCCTGATCAACATCGAGTGTGTGGACGAGATTGCCGATGCCGCCGGGCGCAAGGCCGAAGTGGCCGCCATTACCGAAGCCGCCATGCGCGGCGAAATCCTCGACTACAAAGCCAGCCTGCGCGCCCGTGTGGCCCTGCTCAAGGGCGTGACGGTGCAGCACATGGAAGAGGTTTACACCCAGCGCCTGCAGCTCAACCCCGGCGCAGAAACACTGGTCAAGGCCTGCAAGGCCGCTGGCCTCAAGGTGCTGCTGGTCTCCGGCGGCTTCACCTTTTTCACAGACCGCATCCGCGCGCGCCTGGGCATCGACTTTGCCCGCTCCAATGTGCTGGAAGTAGAAAGCGCCCCCACCTGCGGCACCCTCACCGGCCGCATGGTCGACCAGGCCTGGGGCGACATCTGCGACGGTGCCGAAAAACGCCGCACCCTGCTGGAAGTGTCCACCCTGATGGGCATCGCGCCCGAGCAGTGCATTGCCATGGGTGACGGTGCCAACGACCTGCCCATGATGGGCGTAGCCGGCCTTGCCGTGGCGTACCACGCCAAGCCCGCTGTGCGCGAGAAGGCCCATGTGGCCATCAACAGCGGCGGTCTGGACCGCCTGCTGGAAATCCTAAAAGCCTGAGCCCATGCCACCCGTTCGCCCCCACGGCAGCTACGACGTTTCGATCGATGGCCGCGTATTGCGCGCAGTGATCTGTGGCCCCTGGAATGTGGAACTGGTGCAAGCCTACGCCAACGCCTTTGCCCAGCAGGTGCACACACTGGCCGGCGCACCCTGGGGCACGCTGGCCATCCTGACCGGTGAGGCCCTGCACACCGCGGAATCGCACAAGGCGGTGGTGGAAACCGTGCGCCAGCATCGCACCCTGGGCCGCTGCGCCACCGCCGTTGTCATGCGCGTCAACAGCGTGCCGGCGATGATTCGCGCCCTGTTCACCCGCCTCTATGCCGAGGCTGGTGAACCGTGTGCATTCTTCGACGACGAACCGCAGGCGCTGCAGTGGCTGCACGCGCAGATCAAACAGTCTGAATCCGGGGCCGCCCCGCTTCCACCACGAAGCTAGCCAGCGTGGAGACGCCGGTGTCTTCCCGGGTCACATCGTCCACTACCCGCAGCGTGGTGGTGAGCTGTTTGGGCGTGAACTCCACCACACCATAGCCCCGACGCTCCCGGTCGGCAAACACGAAATGCGGGTTTTCCGCCAGCACACTGGCCATGCGTTCATTGCTGCCGCCGTGTGAGGTGATGCTGGTGCCACAGAACTCCACACCCACGGTGGCACTGTCTGCGCGCGCGTAGTCGGCTTTCACATGCCCCACCCAGTTGGAATGCACATCACCGCCCAGAATCACCGGGTTGGCCAGCCGGGTGCGCTGCATGGAGTCGGTCAGGCGGGTACGTGCGGCAGAGTAGCCGTCCCAGCCATCGTTGGACAGCGCCAGGCCGGGTCCGGACTTGAAGTCGCGCTGGCCCAACACCGTTTGCTGGCCCAGCACATTCCACTGTGCCTTGTCTTTGGCAAACGACTGGTCGAGCCACTGTTCCTGCTGCGCACCCAGTAGCGTGCGACGCGGCTCGTTCCAGATGGCGCAGGTGTCGGGGTTGGCTGTGCTGGAGCCCGCCCGGCCATCCTTGGTGCAGGCCTGCGGGTCGCGGTACTGCCGGTCGTCCAGCAGGTACAGCGTGGCCAGGTTGCCAAAGGGCACGCTGCTGTAGATACGCATCTCGGCCCCCTGCGCCAAGCCGGCCAGGGCCAGGGTCAGCACATTGGCACGCAACGGCATGTGCTCGTAGAACGCCTGGTAGGCCGCCGCACGCCGCGCCGCAAAGGCCACGCCCTCGCCGCCCGGATAGCCCTGCGCCAGACCCGCATAGTCGTTCTGCACTTCGTGGTCGTCCCAGGTCATCAGCCACGGACAGGTCAGGTGCATGCGCTGCAGGTGCAAGTCGCTCTTGTACAGGGCGTAGCGGGCGCGGTAGTCGTCCAGCGTGACGCAAGTGCCTCCCTGGGCCCGGCGCACCCCACGGCTGCTGCCGGTGTACTCGTAGATGTAGTCGCCCAGGAACATGAGCGCATCGAGCTGCTCCTCCTGCATGTGCCGGTAGGCGCCGTAGTAGCCGTGCTCCCAGTGCTGGCACGAGGCATAGCCAAGCCGCAGGCGGTTGACCGCGACACCTGGAGCGGGGAACGTCCGGGTGCGCCCGGTAGCGCTGACCGCATCGCCGGCCATGAAGCGGTAGTAGTACCAGTGGTCCGGTGCCAGTGCGGGCACCTCCACATGCACCGAATGCGCCAGCGCGGCCACTGCGGTGGCCTTGCCCGTTGCGGCCATCTTCTGGAACTGGGCGTCGTGCGCCATCTCCCAGCGCACGGTCAGGTCTTGCTGCGGCAAGCTACCCGCGGGCTGCACCAGCCGGGTCCACAGCACCACGCTGTCGTGCGTGGGGGAGCCACTGGCAACGCCCAGGGCAAACGGATCGCTGTTAAAACGTACCTGGCTCCATGCACTGCGCGGCAGCCATAGCGAGCCCGCCCATGCCGTGGCCAGGCCCAGCAGGTGTCGGCGGTCCATCACGGCATGCGTCCCGCTGGCAGGGTCAGGCGACAGCGATCTGGCGCAGCGCCTGCTCAAACACTTCGGGGGGCTGGCCGCCGGAGATCAGATGGCGGTCATTGATGATCACCGCAGGCACCGAGTGGATGCCCAGGCCCTGGTAAAACTGCTCCTGTTCGCGCACCTCGGCCGCGAACGTGTCGCTGTCCAGGATGGCTTGGGCCCGCGCTACATCCAGTCCCACTTCGCCCGCCACACGCAACAGCACGCTGTGCGAACCCGGATTCTCCCCATCGGTGAAATAGGCCTTGAGCAACCCCTGCTTCAGCGCCAGCTGCTTGACGCCGCTGGAGTCTTCCAGATGTGCCCAGTGCAGCAGGCGGTGCGCATCGAAGGTGTTATAGATGCGCGAACGTTTGTCCAGGTTGAAGGTAAAACCCACCGCAGCGCCACGCTCGCGGATGGTCTCGCGCACGGCAGCGGCCTGCTCCGGGGTGGAGCCGTATTTCTTGGCCAGGTGCTCGGTGGTGTCTTCGCCCTCGGGCACCATGTCAGGGTTGAGCTCAAACGGCTGGAAGGCCATGTTCACTTGCACCACGCCATCGAGGTTTTTCAGTGCAGTCTGCAACGACGCCAGGCCCACGGCACACCACGGGCAGGACACATCCGAGACGAAATCGATTTTGAGCTTGTTCATCCCCGCACTTTAAAGCACAAAGGGCAACAGCCACCAGGTGCGCTTCTTGTAGGCCGCCCACTCGGGGTAGCGCGACATGCTGGCCTCCTTGAGTACCATGTTCACCGCAAACAGGCCCAGCCACACCCAGGCCAGCACCACGACCGGCAGCCAGTGCCAGGCCATCATGGCAAAGCTGCCGTAAATCATCATCTCGCCCAGGTAATTGGGGTGGCGCACATAGCGGTGCACACCATCAGTAATCAGCCCGCGGCGCACCCGCAGCGTGAAAAACTTCTGCGCATCGGCCGCAATCATCACCACGCACCCCAGGATGCACAGGCTGACGCACAGTGCATACCAGGCGTATTGCGGCAAGGGGTAGTCCGGCTGCGACACGCCCGAAATCAGCAGCCAGCCAAACAGCCAGTACGGCCCCAGCACGAACAGGAAGGCATTGATACCCGCGCCAATGGTGATGCGCTTCTGCCAGTTGGGGTCGGGAAAAGCCAGGTCCTTGAGCAGCCACACCAGACCATAGCTGCCGTGCATGGCCAGAAAAATCCAGGCGCCGGCCGAAGTGTTCTGGTAGTACCACATCAACAAACCGAGCAGGAAGAAGGTGCCGCCCTTCTGGAAGTTGATCACCCAGGAAAACTTCCAGGGCCGCGGGCCACCCAGAAAATCCTGCGCCAGGTAGTCGGTGCTTTTGCGCATCCACAACGCCCAGCCCGGCGCTGCCGCAGAACTGCTCGCCGGAGCCGAAGCCGCTTCAGAATTTGCCATCACTGTCTCCCTTGAATATTCGTAGTCGTTATTTGAACCAGCCCTTGACTGTGTCCGTCGCGCTGGAAACACCCTTCTTGATGCTCTCCATGGCGCCGCCCAGGTTCAGTGGCGCTACCGCCTTGCTCGCACTCTGGCTGATGGCACCCACCACCTGCCGTGTGGCCTCGGCCGGTGTGGCGCCACCGGACTTCTTGCCGATGTCGGCAAGGTGAATCTCCGGCAGCACCAGCGTCATGGCCTTGCCTTGCAGCACCTCGGCACTGACACCGGCCCGCGCATCGCGGATATAGAGGTGCTCGATGATCACTTTTTTCTGCGGCGCCGCGTCCTTCTGCGCCTTGTTGCCACCCGTCTTCTCGGCCACGTAGGCTTCTACGTGGCGCTGGATCACATCCAGATTGCTGCCACCCGAGGCATATTCGTAGCTCACCTCCGGCTGCTCAATCAGGATTTCCTTGATCAGCACCACATCCTTGGTCAGCGAGGCCACATCCAGCTGCATGCGAATGGTGCCCAGGGCCAGCGCGCGCGGCGTCTTGAAACCCTTGGGGTTGCCCAGCTCCAGTGCATGGATGGCCGCAATACCCTCGGCCGGCTTGATCTTCACGCTGTCGAGCTTCACGCTCACGCCGGTGATCTCCGGGCCATAACTGCGAATGGCCGATGCCACCACCTTGTCCAGCGACTGGTACAGCCACCACGCCCCACCGCCAATGATCAGTACCAGCACGACCACGGCTGCCCATAAAAACTTACCCATTGATGCCATCTCCAAAAGGTTTGCCCAGCGCTCAACGGTGCGCCAGCGTCCGCAATGTAACCCAGATGCATGTCGATTGGATGCGTTACGCCGCTCACGTTGCATTGCTGCGGCGCGCCAAATTTGCACCGCGGCTGGCGTCATACTGCGGACCAAACATCCACCGGAGAACCCTATGAGCCTGCAAGGAAAAACCCTGTTCATCACCGGCGCATCGCGCGGCATTGGCCTGGCCATTGCCAAGCGTGCTGCGGCCGACGGCGCCAACATCGTCGTCGTGGCCAAGACGGCCGAGACCAACCCCAAACTCCCCGGCACCATCTACAGCGCCGCCAAAGAGATCGAGGCCGCGGGTGGGCATGCGTTGCCGCTGCAAGTGGACATCCGCGACGACGACGCGGTGCTGGCCGCCGTGGCCAAG
>Ga0209063_1001841_pt1 | contig 10515 bp, 7 predicted proteins | sample KloWWTmeKNB19Kit_FD_187177 | JGI IMG/M metagenome (GOLD analysis project Ga0209063, IMG submission 187177) | Active sludge microbial communities from Klosterneuburg, Austria, studying microevolution and ecology of nitrifiers - Klosterneuburg... | ecosystem: Engineered > WWTP > Aerobic digester >...
CCGATCTGCGGCATGGCGCTGGAACCGGAAGCGCCGAGTCTTGACGATGAGGAAAACCCCGAGCTGCGCGACTTCTCGCGACGCTTCCGGTGGACGCTGCCGTTGTCGCTGGTAGTGATGCTGCTGGCGATGTTCGGCCACTACCTGCCGTGGTTGCCGATCGGCACGCGCACCTGGATGGAACTGGTGCTGAGCGTGCCGGTGGTGCTGTGGGCGGGTTGGCCATTCTACGAACGCTGGTGGCAATCCTTCCGCAACCGCAGTCCGAACATGTGGACATTGATAGGAACCGGTGTCATCGCGGCGTTTTCCTACAGCCTGGTGGCGACCCTCGCGCCCGGATTGTTTCCTGCCTCGTTCGCCGAGCACGGCCGCATCGGCGTCTATTTCGAGGCCGCTGCCGTCATCGTCTCGCTGACACTGCTTGGCCAGTTGCTTGAATTGAAGGCGCGCAGCAAGACTTCCGCGGCGATCAAGGCCTTGCTCAACCTGGCTCCAAGGACCGCGCGACGCATCGATGATTCCGGCCACGACGAGGATGTCCTCCTTGACCAGATCAAGGCCGGCGATCGCCTGCGCGTGCGCCCGGGCGAAAAGATGCCCGTGGATGGAATCGTCCTCGAAGGGCGCAGCAGCGTCGATGAGTCCATGCTCACCGGCGAAGCGATCCCGGTCGAGAAAGGTGTCGACGACAAGGTCATCGGCGCTACCCAGAACCTCAATGGCAGCCTCGTCATCCGCGCCGAGAAGGTCGGTGCGGATTCGATGCTCGCGCAGATCGTGCAACTCGTCGCACAAGCGCAACGCTCGCGTGCGCCGATGCAGAAACTGGCGGACAAGGTCTCGTTCTGGTTCGTGCTGGGCGTCATCGCTGCGGCCATCGTGACGTTCGTCGTCTGGGGTCTGTCCGGCCCGGAACCTTCCTGGACCTATGCCATCCTCAACTCGGTATCGGTGCTGATCATCGCCTGTCCGTGCGCGCTTGGATTGGCGACACCCATGTCGATCATGGTTGCCACCGGCCGCGCCGCACAGGCGGGCGTCCTCTTCCGCGATGCCGAAGCCATCGAGCACCTGCGCACGATCGACACCCTGATCGTAGACAAGACCGGAACCCTGACCGAAGGCCGGCCCACCTTCAGGGAAGTCCTGCTCGCCAACGACTACTCGGCAGACGAGGTCATCGGCCTTGCCGCAAGCCTCGAGCGCGGCAGCGAACATCCGTTGGCCGCAGCCATCATCGGCGAGGCGAAGAAGCGCAACCTGTCCCTGAACGAGGCCGGCGATTTTCAATCGCATACCGGCAAGGGCATCACGGGCGGCGTCGGCGCGCGCAAGCTCGCGCTGGGCAACAGGGAAATGATGAGCGAATCGCAGGTCGAGATCGGCGCCATCGCGGCCAAGGCGGAAAACCTCCGGAGCGAAGGCGCGGGCGTCATGTACCTGGCCGTGGATGGCCGTCTTGCCGGAGCCATCGCCGTCGCCGATGCGATCAAGGCCTCGACGCGACCCGCGCTCGATGCGCTCCGCGAAGCCGGCGTGCACGTGATCATGGCTTCGGGCGATGCCCAGCGCACTGCCGATGCGGTCGGGCGCAGCCTTGGCATCGACGATGTCCGTGGCGACGTGCGGCCCAAGGACAAGGCCGATCTGGTGAAGTCACTGCAAGAGGCCGGACACCGCGTGGCGATGGCTGGAGATGGCATCAACGATGCGCCGGCCCTGGCCGCCGCCAACATCGGCATTGCCATGGGCACCGGAACCGACGTTGCCATGTCCAGCGCGCAAGTGACCCTGGTCAAGGGCGACCTCGGCGCCATCCTGCGCGCTCGCACGATCTCCGAAGCGACGGTGCGCAACATGAAACAGAACCTGGGTTTTGCCTTTCTCTACAACGCACTCGGCGTGCCGATCGCCGCCGGCGTGCTGTATCCGGCATTCGGCCTTCTGCTGAGCCCGATGATCGCCGCCCTCGCCATGAGCCTGAGCTCCGTCTCCGTGGTCGCCAACGCTCTGCGGCTGTCGAAATCGCCAACGGCAAGCGCACGCTGATTGCTGCCATTTTCGACCCGAGGGGGTGGGCCAGGGCGCGCCTTGCGCGACTACTTCATGAAGGCGCGAAACAGCGCTATTACCTTGGCGAGTTCCTTTTCGCGCTGACTGCGGCGTCCTTGCCCGGCAACATGCTCGTCCAGATGGGGTCGCTCAATACCTCGAGCAGAAGGCCTTGGACGGCACCGCGTACGGCGGCGATCTGGGTCAGCACCGCCACGCATTCCACGCCATCGGTGAGTGCCCGCTCAATGGCGGAGAGCTGTCCGCCGATGCGGCGAGTTCGCGCCAACAGCTTCGCCCGGTTGCGAACGACGTGCGACATGAGAGACTCCTTGCTATACCCTTGGGGGGTATATTCCCACGAGTTGCCCGAAATGACACTTGAGGACGTTGCTGCCGCACGCAGGCATTCCCATGCCTTCGATGACGGCAATCCACTGGCCGAACGAAATACAAGCCGTGCAATGTGGCTGACGATCATCATGATGATCGTCGAGATAAGTGGCGGCTGGATCTACAACTCGATGGCTCTGCTTGCCGATGGCTGGCACATGAGTTCACACGCCCTGGCACTGGGCCTTGCGGTATTCGCCTATGCCTGCGCGCGCCGCCTGGCGACGGATCGTCGGTTCGCCTTCGGCACCTGGAAGATCGAGATTCTCGCTGGCTACACCAGCGCCATCCTCCTGCTGGGCGTGGCGGCACTGATGGCGTTCCAGTCGATCGAGCGCCTGATCACGCCACTGCCGATCCATTACTCGCAGGCCATCGTGCTGGCGGTGATCGGGCTCGCCGTCAACCTGGTCTGTGCCTGGTTGCTGCGCGGGCATCACGACCACGACCATGCGCATGGCTCGACTCAGCACGCCGCACATGCCCACGGTCACACGCATCACCACGATCTGAACCTGCGCTCGGCCTACCTGCATGTGCTCGCCGATGCGGCGACCTCGGTGTTCGCGATCATCGCCCTCGTTGGCGGCATGTTGTGGGGCGCGCGCTGGCTCGATCCATTGATGGGCATCGTCGGCGCGATCCTGGTCAGCATCTGGGCCATCGGTCTGTTGCGCGATACCGGCAAGGTGCTGCTCGATGCGGAAATGGATGCGCCGGTCGTCGAGGAAGTGCGCGAAGTCATTGCCGTCTGCGACCCGACCGCGATCATCACCGACCTGCATGTCTGGCGAGTGGGCAAGGGCAAGTTCTCCTGCGTGCTGAGCCTGGTCACGTACAGCCGGTTGTGCGCCGATGACTTTCGCGAGCAATTGGCCATCCACGAGGAGCTGGTGCATGTGACCGTTGAAGCAACTTCGATGCCGATGAGCCCGTTGCCCGGTTGATCGGCAACCTGCATGTTCCGCCTTGCGGGGCGCTTCTCCCGCCAGCGCCGGCAACGCATCTTCCGGTGCCGGAAGCACAGCCGGCCTCATTCAGGGCACAAGCGCGAGGCCGAAGTCGAATTGCAGCAGGATGAGGATGCCGAACAGCGCGAACAGCAGCGCGGCGACGAAGCGCATCTTCGACAAGGGAAAGCGTTCGGCCAGTTTTTCGCCTATGAGCACGGCGGGCAGGTTGGCTGCCATCATGCCCAAGGTGGTGCCGATCGCGACCATGAGCACACTCGTGTATTTCGCGCCCAGCGCCACCGTTGCCAGCTGCGTCTTGTCGCCCATCTCGGCGAGGAAGAACAGGACCACCGTGGTCAGCAGCGCGCCGTACTTCCGTGGCTTGGCGTCATCGTCGTCGAGCGTGTCTGGAATCAAGGCCCACGCGGCAAAGGCAAGAAATACAAGACCCAGGATCCAGCGCATGGCCTGGGCACTGATGTTCTGCGCCACCCAGTCACCGGCGGCTGCAGCCAGCGCATGGTTGATGATCGTGGCAATGAAGATGCCGAGGATGATGCGCCAATGCTGCCCGCGAAAACGCGCAGCGAGGACAAACGACAGCAACTGGGTCTTGTCGCCGATTTCGGCGATGGCGACGAGGCCGAACGAGGCAATCAACGCTTCCACAAGATTCATTCCGGGGGCTGGCGATTGAAAACCAATGACCTTGGCACCCATCGCCGGCCCCGGCGGATGATGCAAAGGTCAAAGGTCTCGCCTGGCAGATGCCGCCGACGCCATGGTCTGTGGACCAAGCATGTTGACGTCGGCTCCTCCATTGTGGAGGCCGCTACTCCCCGATGACGGGCGCGACGATAGCAAGCGCGAACGCGCTTGTCGACGCTCACCATCGCCTGCCCGGTCGGCGCTGGCAAGCATCGGCGCCGCGAGCGCGCGCTCAGCCGGTGATCTTGCGCACCAGTACGCGACCGATCGCGCGCGCCTTCTGCGCAAGCGTGAAGCGCTTGAAGTTGGTCTTGACCACGCCTTCGGTGAAGGCGGTGCGCTTGCTGTAATCGATTGCGACTTCGACGATTGCCGGCTGGCCGCTGAGGGCAATCGCGTTGGCGGCGGCAATCTGCTTGTGCAGATCCGCATCGCCGGCAATCCTGAAAAAAGCCGCGCCGACGGCGTGGGCGACGCCGTCGATCTGCACCGGCGCGAGTACCGTGCAGGGTTTGCGGTTGTAGGGGATTTCCTGGGCCTGGGCGATTTGCGACAACTCGCCGTCGCAGAACACGTAGTAGACGATGCCGAGGCGATTCTGCGTGGCGGTGATGATTTCCATGCAGGTCATGCGGAAGCCTCCATCACCGATGATGCAGTTGACGGGCACGTCGGGACGCGCCAGCTTTGCCCCGATCGCGGCTGGCACCGCATAGCCCATGGCGTTGAAATCGGTCGGCACGATCGCCGAGCGCGCGCTCAGGATCGGCATCAGCTCGGCAACCAGATAGGTATGGTTGCCATCATCGACAACGGTCACCGCTTCGGCCGGGTTCGCTGCACGCAAGGCATCGAAGAAGCGCGCCGGATTGACCCGGCCTTTGCTGTCGTGGGCGTACCAGCTTTGCCGATAGGCCTGCTTGTCGGCGGCAATCTTCGCCTGCAGGGCGCTGTTGACGGGTGCAGCCGGCATTGCCTCGCGCAAGGCCGCCAGCAGCTGCGGCAGGATCACCCGCGCATCGCCCTCGATGGCGACCCTGGCCGGATAATTTGCGTTGAATACCTTTGGATTGATATCGATGTGGATCAGCCGTTCGGGCACGCTGACGCCGTAGCTGCCGGTGGCAATCTCGGCAAAGCGCGTGCCGATGGCGAGCAGTACGTCGCAGTCGGCAAAGGCGGCGCGGGCTGCCGGCACGGCGGCCTCGCCGAAACCAAAGCCCACATGCAGCGGGTGATTGGCCGGGAACATTGAAAACCCTTGCAAGGTGGTCGCCACCGGTGCCTGCAGGTGTTCGGCGAGGGCGCTGAGCTCGGCCAGGCAATCACGCGTGCCCCAGCCGACAAAGAGCGCCGGATGTCTGGCCTCGCGCAGCAAGGCGACCGCCGCATCGATCTGGCTGGCGCTGGCCGGGGGCGGTAGCGCCGGTGCCTGCCAGGTCGGCAGCGTGCCGACTTCGGCGGCAAACATCTGCAGGTTGGCCGGCAATTCGATGAACACCGGTCCCGGCTCGCCCGTGGTCGCGGTGCGATAGGCATCGAAGATCATCGGCACGATCTGCTCCTGGCGCTCGATCATGTAGGTGGCCTTGGTGATGCCGCGCATGAACTGATGCAGGTCCATCTGGTGCAACTGGTATTTCCACGGAATGTCGGTGCGGATGCCGCCGCAGATCACCAGCATCGGCACGCCATCGAGGAAGGCTTCGCCGATGCCGCTGGACGCATGGGTGAGGCCGGCCGCGGGCACCACGACCAGGGTGCCGACCGTGTCGGACAGGCGACTCAAGCCATCGGCGATGAACGCGCCGCCGCCTTCATGGGCGACCAGCAGGGGCGTGATGCTTTCGGAGTTGTTGAGCTCGTCATACAGCTCGGTGTTCTGCACGCCGGGGATGCCGAAGGTATAGCGAACGCCGAGTTGCTCGAGCGCGTAGCGCGCCAGCCAAGCTCCGGTCTTCTTCATGGTGCCCATCTCCCGCGAATGATGATGTGAGTATCAGTGATCAAGCAGGTTGCGGCCACCGAGTGCGGCGGCGGCAGCGCGCGCCGTCAACACGCAGCCACCGAGGAAGGTGCCTTCGAGGGCGCGCAGTCCGTGCACGCCGCCGCCGCCAAAGCCGGCGGCCTCGCCAATCGCGTACAGGCCGTCGATCGGCTTGCCGGCGGCATCAAGTGCGCGGCTGGCCAGATCGGTCTGGATGCCGCCGAGGCTCTTGCGGCTGATGATGAATTCGCGGATCGCGATCAACGGCAGCGCCTTGCCATCGAGGATCGGCTGACGCTTGCAGGTGCGCAGGCGGTCGCCGCGATAACGGCGCAGGAAGGCGATACGCCGCAGTTGTTCGTCGTTCTGGAAGCGCTCCGGCTGCACCACGCGGGCGTCGTACTGGTGCACTTCGCGCTCGACCGTGGCCAGCTCGACGGCATCGTCGCCCTGCAGCGCGTTCATGCGTTCGACCAGTTCCGGCAGGGTTCGGGCGACAACCACGTCGATGCATTTCTCGATCAAGGTATCGACCAGCCAGCGATTGCCGAACAGGAGATCACGCAGCAGGCCGAGGCGGCTTTCGTCACGGATGCTGGGGTTGTGCTCGGCACCCGACACTGCCAGTTCCTTCAGGGCGATGCGCCGGTTCATGAGTTGCCAGGAGTACTGCCGCGGTTGCCGGCAGACCTGGCTGACCAGTTCGCGCGTGTCGAAACCGGATACCAGCGGTTGCGGCCCGATGCGTTCGCCGCGCCAGTTCAACCAGAGCGCCGAACGTGGCGGTACCAGGCTGAGCCCGGCCAATGGCTGGCTCGGCGCATAGTGGTGCACGCCGGCCGCGTAGTTCCACATCTTGTCGAGATGGGTGATCTGCGCACCGGCTGCGGCGGCTGCATCATGAAGGGTGCCATCGGCAAAACGATGCGAGCCGTTGAGCAGGATCTCCGGCGGCGTGCCCCAATCGGAATGCCAGTTGTTGCGCACGCGTTCGAGATTGCCGTTGATGCCGCCGGCGGCAACCACGGTCGTTTCGGCGTGAGCCGTGAATGGACGTCCAGACGTCTCATCGATGCCGTGGCAACCGGTTACCCGCTCGCCATCGCGCAGCAGGCCGTTGACGCACTGGCCGAAGCGCAAATCGAGCAGGCCGACGTTGCGGTGTTGCTGCAAATGTCCGATCAGGGTTTCGGCGAGCTTCTTGCCGGTGCCCCAGACCATATGGAATCGCGGCAGCGAATTGCCGGGCGTGAACTGGCCGCGCTCGACCCAGTTCGGCATCGGCAGGAAGCGGATGCCCTTGCCGCGCAGCCACCAGTACATGTGTTCGGTGCACTGGCCGACATAAGCGCGTGCCCAGCGCTGCGGCCAGCGTGCCCCGGCATCGAATTCGGCAAACGACTGCCAGTCGGCCAGGGCCAGCGCGGTGTTGTCGCGGATGCCCATGCGCCGCTGTTCCGGCGTGTCGACCGCGAACATGCCGCCAAAGCTGCGCCGGGCCAGGCCGCCGATTTGGTCGGGCTGGTCGCGATCGAGCAGGAGCACGCGCTTGCCCTGATCGAGCAGCTCGATCGCGCAGACGATGCCGGCAATGCCGGCACCGACAATGACTACATCATGGGTCGGCGGTGACATGGCGGATTCCGCTGGATCGTGGGATGAACGCACACGCGCTCATGGCCGGGTCAGCTCGTTGGCGCGCAACGCGGCCATCCATTCCTCGTTGGTCGGTTCGACCGCGACCACGCAGGCGCTGTCGGCGGCCGAGATCACCGGCGCATGGCGGCTGTTGGCGGCATCGTCGAGGCGGATGCCGAACAGGCCGAGTGCGGCGCAGACGCGCGCGCGGATGACCGCGTTGTGCTCGCCGATGCCGGCGGTGAACACCAGCAGGTCGAGACCGCCGAGCACGGCAGCGAGGGCGCCGATCTCGCGCACGATGCGGTGCACATACAGATCAAGGGCGAGTCTGGCGCGCGGATTGTGGCCTTCGGTGGCGAGCAGGACGCGCGGATCGGAGGATTCGCCGGAGACGCCGAGCAATCCCGACTCCCGGTACAGCAACTGGCCCAGACGCTCGAGGCTGAAACGCCCGGTTTCCAGCAGCGAGAGGACGACGCCGGGATCGAGAGATCCGCAGCGCGTGCCCATCATCAGTCCGTCGAGGGCCGAGAAACCCATGGTAGTGGCAACGCTGCGCAGCTCGCGCATCGCGCACAAGCTGGCACCGTTGCCAATGTGGGCGACGAGAACGCGACCACGGGCGAGATCGCCGTGGCGCCGCACCAGGGCGATTGACTGGTACTCGTAGGAAAGACCGTGGAAGCCATAGCGGCGCAGGCCACGCTCCCAGGCGTCGTAGGGCAAGGGCAGCAATTGTTCGACCATCGGCATGCCGTGGTGGAAGCCGGTGTCGAAGCAGGCAATCTGTGGCACATCGGGATGCGAATCGAAGAACGATTCGATGCCTTCGAGCGTCGAGGGCTGGTGCAGCGGTGCCAGCGGGATCAGCCGGCGCAATTCCTCGAGCACGTCCGCATTGACCCGGGTCGGCGCGAAATAGCGGCTGCCGCCGTGGACGACACGATGGGCGACCGCGCGCAGCGAACCGGTCGGCGTGTACTCGCCAATATGCTGGCGCACTTCATCGAGCGCGGCGCGGAACGGGCGCTCGGCATCAAGCACGAGTGCCCGGGCGTGTTCGCTGCGGTTGTCCGACCAGGTTGGCGAGCTGCCGCCGATTCCGTCGATCTTGCCGCGCCAGCGTGCCTGTTCGCCGGGCTCGCCCGCGCCGACATCGTAAAGGGCGAACTTGAGGCTCGACGAGCCGGCATTGAGGACAAGGATGCAGGAACTGGCATCGATCATGGTGGCGAGGTCTGATAGTGGCGGGCGACCAGCAGGGCGACCGCGCAGGAGGCGATTCGCGTATCGCGGGCGTCGGCGCGACTGGTCAGGATAACCGGCACGCGTGCGCCGAGGACGATGCCGGCGGTGTCCGCGCCGCCGAGGAATTCCAGTTGCTTGGCCAGCATGTTGCCGCTTTCCAGATCGGGCACGACCAGCACGTCGGCGCGGCCGGCGACCGGCGAGACGATACCCTTGATGCGCGCGGCGGCAATCGAGATGGCGTTGTCCATGGCCAGCGGGCCATCGAGGATGCCGCCGCTGATCTGGCCGCGATCGGCCATCTTGCACAGCGCTGCCGCATCGAGGGTCGCCGGCATGTGCGCGTTGACGGTTTCCACCGCCGCCAGGATCGCCACGCGCGGCTCGTCGACGCCGATGATGCGGGCGAGGTCGATGGCATTGCGCACGATGTCGGCCTTGGCGGCGAGATCCGGGGCAATGTTGATCGCCGCGTCGGTGATGATGAACGGCCGCGGATAAGCCGGCGTCTGCATCAGGTAGCAGTGCGAGACACGACGCGACGTGCGCAATCCGGCTGCGCTGGCGAGGATCGCGCTCATGAATTCATCCGTGTGCAGGCTGCCCTTCATCAGCGCATCGACATGGCCGCCGCGGGCCAGGGCGGCGGCACGCTCGGCGGCCGCGTGGCTGTGCGCGACGTCGACAATCTCGATACCGGCCAGATCAAGTCCGGCCCTCGTGGCAATCGCCTCCAGCCTGGCCTGCGGCGCGACCAGCACCGGCACGATCAAGCCGGCATCGCGGGCGTCGAGCGCCGCTGCCAGCGAGGTCGCATCGCAGGGATGCACCACCGCGCAGCGCAGTGGCGGCAGATCACGCACGGCATCAAGCAGGCGGCGCACGCCATCGCCGTCGCCGAGGCGTACCTCGGGCAGGGTCGCGCGCGGGAGCACGATGCGTTCCGCGGGTGCGATCACGGTTGCTTCGCCATCGATGACCACCACGCCATCCTGGTTGCGGCAGGTGCAGGCAAGCGTGAGCTGGCGAGTTGCGGGATCGCGGGCGCGCACTTCCACCGCAATACCCAGGGTGTCGCCGACATGCACCGGTGCAAGGAAGCGCAGGGTCTGGCCCATATAGATCGTGCCGGGGCCGGGCAGGCGCGTGCCGAGCAGGCCCGAGATCAGCGTCGCCCCCCACATGCCATGCGCGAACATGCCCTGCAATGGTGACGACGCGCCCACTCCGGCATCGGTTTGCTGCGGGTTGTCGTCTCCGGAAATCACCGCGAAAAGTTGCACGTCGCTGGCAGTCAAGGTGCGTTGGGCGCTGACCCGGTCGCCTACCGCGATCTCGTCGAAGATGCGATTGCGCACGAAACGCAAAGCGTCTTCTTCACGAGCAGGGCTGGATGACTTGGCGGGTTCCGCTGCGGGGCTCATCGCTGTCTGCGCTCAGTCGGGAATGGCATGAGCGGACAGTACAGCAATGTACCCGGCCAAGGGCACCGGGCAGCCCTGATCCAGATCAAGCGCAGCGGACCGCCCG
>Ga0209063_1001842_pt1 | contig 10513 bp, 7 predicted proteins | sample KloWWTmeKNB19Kit_FD_187177 | JGI IMG/M metagenome (GOLD analysis project Ga0209063, IMG submission 187177) | Active sludge microbial communities from Klosterneuburg, Austria, studying microevolution and ecology of nitrifiers - Klosterneuburg... | ecosystem: Engineered > WWTP > Aerobic digester >...
CTGCACCGGGTTCCAGCGATGTCATCACGTCTTCGGCGTATGTATACAGACCCGGTGCCACACGTCCTCGACTTTTCATCTCGCGTGCCCATTTCGTTAACTCCAACGCGTTGTCCTTCCGGGCTGCATTTGCTAGTTCTGGGGCTATTAGTTCTTCGCGATCACGGTCCTTTGCCAACGCCAGGTCCAATTCCTGAAATGCCATGGGAGCCGGGAATTGGGCGTAGAAATTCGCCATGTGCGCCTCGAAACTCTGGGGAGCCGCACTATTCAGTAATGCTGCTTTGTTGACCAGGTCCGCCTTATCTGTTCGAGGGATGGTTCCTTGGTTCTGGACCAATGATAGATTCCGAGCTGCACGGATCTGATCCAATTGTTCTTTGGGAGTTGCTTGCGGAATGGTGTTCACATCAACAGCGGACCTCTGCTGTTCCTCACGGACCTTCGTTCCGGAAATGGACCAGCCACCTTGCACAGCGTCGATGATCACAGCGTTCTGCTGTTGGGTGTCCGCTGCATTGGGTGGTGTAGACGTTTGGGCTGCGGCGGACAATGTGAAAAGTGCCACAGCCAAGACGGACCACCGGTGTTTTGTTTTGTTGGGTACGGGCATCTGTTGGAACGGTACACGCCGATCTTGAAAAGGTTCAAATTCCATCGAACTACTTTTGCAAGGTAGAACCATGTTGAGCGAAGAAGCGAAGGACAAGTTGCGCCAAACACTGGAAAAGATCCATGATTGGCCCGCGGTATACATGTACAAATTCATCTTCGAACCGGAGACCGAGCGACTGGACGCCGTGTTGGCCTTGTTCCCCAAGGAAAGCGAGGTACTTCGGAAATATTCCGCAGGTGGTAAGTACCTGGCCATAACGGTGAAGGAGGTGATGATGAGCGCGGATGAAGTCGTGGACCGCTACGACAGAGCTTCAGAAATAACCGGAGTGATCACCTTGTGATGTTCGATGTAGATCTGTTGACCCTGAGGACAGCCTTGCTGATCACCTTGAGCATCCTGTTGGTGCTGGTGATGGCCAAGAAATTCAAACGTAACGTGTTGGCCAAGGACATACCTGCTCCGTTGCACGCTGAACTGATCAAACTAACAATGGCCTATCACCCGGTCCGTTTGATCGCCGTTGTACAGGTGCCCAGCAACCAATCCATTGCACTTGACCTGCTGGATGCGGAACACCGAGCGTTGCAGTCGTTGGGTTCCTTTTCACTTCAACGTGGCGAACATATGCAAGAGCTAAGCCTACCGAAATTGCAGGACGGCACGTATTTCTTGGCGATGAGCACTGCGACGCAACGAACCGTGCGCCAATTCCGTCTACAACAAACATGAGTTTTAGGTCGGTGCTCTTTCTTGCTGCAATGTGTGCGCTCCCGTACATGATCAGTGCGCAGAAACGTACGCCGTTACCAGAACCTTCCTTAACGCTTAAGGGCAACTTCTTTCTACCGGCACCGATCGGGAACCCGTTGTTCAAGAGTTCAACCGAATCGATCGGCCAAGCGGATGGTGTGCTCCAAGTTCCGATCTTGAAAGGCTTGGGTGTGGGTGTTGGTGGCAAAATGACATGGTATGGTGTTAATGAACGCGCCTTGGCACCATTCGTTACCAATGGTGAAGTGCGGCGTCGTACATTCTACGGTAAGCTGCAGTACGAGCAGTACACAGGTCCACGGGCCTATTATGAACTGCACGCCCGCTTCGGTGCGTCCACCTATACGTTCGACTGTCCTCCTTGCACCACAAGCAACAAGAGCAACGCATTCCATTGGGGCCTTGGGGCGGCATATTACATCCATGCTACGGATAACCTGTCCTTTGGATTGACCCTTGGGTACGAGGTGGATGCCACCCGGTTCAATGCGGAAAATCTGGGCTTGACCAACTTTCCGGGTAGGGTGCAAACGGAGGAGGAGCACAACTACCGCAACTTCATTTTGGGGATGGGATTCAGCACGCGCTTCAGAAAGTCGGAAGAAAATGCCAGGGGTTGGTGAGTGCGGTCTGATTCACCCACACTCCTCATTCCGTCTTGTGCCATGTTCAAGCTTCCCTCTTGCGACCGTGGGCCTGACTAGTCACCAACGCAAAAGGCCGATGCGAACACCGACCTTTTGAACTGAATATTTAGGTGATCAAGCCTCACTTGCAGGCGGCAACTCCTTGGGATCGCCACCTTCACTCTTGCTGGTCTTCTTCTTGCCCTTGGTCACTTTGATCTGGAGGTCCGTTTTGTCCTTGTTCGTTGCAACTGCGATCTTGTCACCTTCTTCGACGCCTTGGTTGATGATCTCCTCGGCCATCGGGTCCTCGATGAATTTCTGGATCGCACGTTTCAAAGGTCGCGCACCGAATTTCTCATCGTAACCCTTATCCACCAAGAAGTCCTTGGCGTCGTCGTTCAACTTCAGATCGTAGCCTAGCTCCGCAACACGCTTGTACAAGTGGTCCAGTTCGATATCGATGATCTTGTGGATATCGTCACGCTTCAAGGTGTTGAAGATGATGATGTCATCGATCCGGTTCAAGAATTCAGGAGCGAAGGCTTTCTTCAGAGCCTTCTCGATCACTCCGCGATTGCTGTCTTCCTGTCCTGCCGCTTTTGCTTGGGTACCGAAACCAACACCCTTGCCGAAGTCGCTCAGGTCCCGTGCCCCAATGTTGGAGGTCATGATGATGATCGAGTTCTTGAAGTCGATATGGCGACCCAAGCTATCCGTCATCTTACCATCATCCAGCGCTTGCAGCAGCAGGTTGAACACATCCGGGTGGGCTTTTTCGATCTCGTCCAACAGGATGATCGAGTAGGGGCGACGGCGCACTTTCTCGGTGAGCTGTCCGCCTTCTTCATACCCTACGTAGCCCGGAGGCGCACCGATCAAACGGCTCACGGAGAATTTCTCCATGTATTCGCTCATATCGATCCGGATCAAGGCATCGCTCGTATCGAAAAGGTAACGGGCTAGTTCCTTCGCCAATTGGGTCTTACCAACGCCGGTAGGACCTAGGAAAATGAAACTGCCGATCGGGCGGTTGGGATCCTTCAGTCCTGCACGGTTCCGTTGGATGGCCTTCACCACTTTGGCAACGGCTTCGTCCTGCCCGATCACATTGCCGGTCATTTCCTCTTTCATACGGCGCAGTTTGCCGCTCTCCTTTTCAGCGATCCGAGTAACCGGGATACCGCTCATCATGGCCACCACTTCGGCCACGTTTTCTTCTGTCACCGTGGTGCGGTTGCTCTTGCTTTCTTCTTCCCATTGCTTCTTGGCGGCATCCAATTCCTCCAAGAGGTGGCGCTCCTTGTCGCGCAATTTGGCAGCCTCCTCGTAACGCTGGCTGCGCACCACCTTGTTCTTCTCTTCTTTGATGTCCTCGATCTTCTGCTCAACGTCCAAGATCGCCTTCGGTACCACGATGTTACTGATATGGACACGGCTTCCCGCTTCGTCCAGCGCATCGATCGCCTTGTCCGGTAGGTGCCTGTCCGTAATGTAGCGGTTGGTGAGTTTCACGCACGCATTCACCGCCTCTTCCGTGAAGTTCACATTGTGGTGGTCCTCGTACTTTTCCTTGATATTGTTCAGGATCTGGATCGTCTCTTCAACCGTTGTAGGCTCCACGATCACTTTCTGGAACCGGCGTTCCAAGGCACCATCCTTTTCAATGTATTGGCGGTACTCGTCCAAGGTGGTTGCACCAATGCACTGGATCTCCCCACGTGCAAGCGCAGGCTTGAACATGTTGCTTGCATCCAAGGAACCGCTGGCCCCACCGGCACCTACGATCGTGTGTATCTCGTCAATGAACAGGATCACGTCCGGACTATTCTCCAGCTCGTTCATCACCGCTTTCATGCGCTCTTCGAACTGACCACGGTACTTCGTGCCAGCCACTAGCGAAGCGATATCCAACGCCACAATGCGCTTGTTGAACAAAACACGGCTCACTTTCCGTTGGATGATGCGCAATGCCAATCCTTCCGCGATCGCGCTCTTGCCCACACCAGGCTCACCGATCAATACGGGATTGTTCTTCTTACGGCGGCTAAGGATCTGGCTTACCCGTTCGATCTCCTTCTCACGTCCGACTATAGGGTCCAACTTGCCTTCTTCGGCCATCTTGGTCAGATCCCTGCCGAAATTGTCCAATACCGGCGTTTTGCTCTTGCTATCACCTTGCTTGCGCTGTCCGCCTCCACCACCTCCGCCACCGCTCACGCTGCCGCTATCATCATCGTCGTCGTCGGCACTTTGGGGACCGGCCTTGGGCTTCTTGGTGAAGATATCCGTGGAATCGCTTCCGCCTGCGAGGATCGTGTCCACTTCGTGCTTCACACTATCGTAGTCCACATGGAACTTGTGCAAGGTGCGGGTGGCCAAATTGTCCTCGTCCTTCAGCATGCTCAGGAGCACGTGTTCTGTATCGATGTGCGGGCTCTTGAAAAGCTTTGCCTCGAGGAAAGTGATCTTCAGCATCTTCTCCGCCTGCTTGATCAAGCTGATCTTGTCCTTATCGGGTGGACGCATGGCACTGGCGGGCTCCATGGAGCCTTCGACCACTTTGCGCAATTCGTCCACGTCGACCTCCAAACGCTGAAGGATCTTGATGGCGTTCCCCTCGCCTTCGCGGATAAGGCCGAGGAGGATGTGTTCAATGCCTATGTAGTTGTGACCCAGACGTAAAGCTTCTTCACGGCTGAAGGTGATGACGTCGCGCACACGGGGTGAGAATTTGGCGTCCATTTGTTCGATTTCTATCGTTATGACCCGAGGGCCAATAGGGTTCGTGTCTGAGGGTGCTGCTAAGGTAGTTGTCCCTTCTCAGGGGGCAAGCTATTGAACGGACAATTATGGCGCTTGTTCCGAGGAACGGCATTTATCCACAGGGTCGTGTCCGTTTGTGAATAATTACAGGTAAAAGTCATGGTTCGAGGCGGTACCTTCGGCTCCCTTTTCGAGAAGGCCCTCCACAAGGAACGGGCCAATGGACAGAACTGACAAAAATGGCAGAAGGAGAAAAGATCATTCAGATCAACATCGAGAATGAGATGAAGACCGCCTACATCGATTATTCGATGTCGGTGATCGTTAGCCGTGCGTTGCCCGATGTACGCGATGGACTAAAACCTGTGCATCGCCGTGTGCTCTACGGCATGCAAGACCTTGGTGTACTGAGCAATCGGCCGTACAAGAAGAGCGCCCGTATCGTGGGTGAGGTTCTCGGTAAGTACCACCCGCACGGCGACAGCAGTGTTTACGATGCCATGGTGCGTATGGCGCAGGAATGGAGCTTGCGCTATCCGTTGGTCGATGGACAGGGGAACTTCGGAAGCCTCGATGGCGACAGCCCGGCCGCGATGCGTTACACCGAAGCGCGATTCAAGAGGATCGCCGAGGAAGTATTGGCCGATCTGGACAAGGAAACGGTTGACATGCGCCCCAACTTCGACGACACGTTGGAGGAGCCGAGCGTAATGCCTACCAAGATACCGAACCTCTTGGTGAACGGAGCTTCAGGGATCGCCGTGGGTATGGCCACCAACATGGCGCCCCACAACTTGAGCGAGGTATGCGACGGTATTGTTGCCTACATCGAGAACAAGGATATCGATACGCTCGGGTTGATGGAGCATATCAAAGGTCCCGACTTCCCGACCGGCGGTGTGATCATCGGTGTGGATGGGATCCGCGAAGCGTATGAGACGGGCCGTGGTCGCGTCGTCCTGCGCGCGGCTTGCCACATTGAAGAAGATGAGAAGAGCGGAAGGGAAACGATCATTTGCACGGAGATCCCGTTCCAAACGAACAAAGCCGTTCAATTGGTAAAGGGTGTTGCCGATCTGGTGAACGACAAGAAGATCGAAGGCCTAAGCGATGTGAACGACTACAGTGACCGTACCGGTATTCGCGTGGCCTATGAGGTGAAACGCGAATCGATGGGTTCGGTCGTCCTTAACCAGTTGTACAAGTACAGTGGGTTGCAAACCAGCTTCAGTATAAACAACATCTGCCTAGTCAAAGGCCGGCCGATGTTATTGGGGCTGAAGGACATGATCGCTTATTTCGTGGAACACCGGCATGATGTGGTGGTCCGTCGCACGAAATACGACCTGCGCAAGGCCGAAGAACGGGCCCATATCCTGGAAGGATTGTTGATCGCCCTTGACCATTTGGATGAGGTGATCGCGTTGATCCGTGCCAGCCAAACACCGGACATCGCCCGCGAAGGTTTGATGACCGAATTCGGGTTGAGCGAGATCCAAGCACGAGCGATCCTTGACATGCGTTTGCAGCGCCTAACTGGTCTGGAGCGCGACAAGATCCGCGATGAACATGCGGAACTGATGAAGTTGATCGGCCACCTGAAAGCCATTTTGGCGGATGAGGGCATGCGGATGCAGATCATCAAGGACGAAACCTTGGAGGTAAAGGAGAAATACGGAGACAAGCGTCGCACCCAGATCGTACATGGCACCGGCGATATGCGCATGGAGGACCTGATCGCCGATGATGCGGTTGTGGTCACCATCAGTCACTTGGGCTATATCAAACGCACCGCATTGAGCGAGTTCCGCACCCAAGGCCGTGGTGGCGTTGGTAGCCGCGGAAGTACCACACGTGATGAGGACTTCTTGGAACACTTGTTCGTTGCCACAAACCACAACTACCTGCTCATCTTCACCCAAAAAGGGAAGGTGTATTGGATGCGGGTGTACGACATTCCAGAAGGCACGCGCCAAAGCAAAGGCCGCGCGATCCAGAACTTGGTGCAGATCGATGGCGAAGATAAAGTGGTCGCCTACTTGAACGTGACCGACTTGAAGGATGAAGAGTACTTGGCGAAACACGCCGTTGTGCTTTGTACTAAGAAGGGCGTGATCAAGAAGACCACGTTGGAAGCTTACAGCCGTCCACGTAGCAACGGCATCATTGCAGTGAAGATCCGTGAAGAGGATGAACTGCTCGAAGCACGTTTGACCAACGGTCAGAGCGACATCATCATGGCCAGTAAAGAAGGGAAGGCCGTACACTTCAACGAAGAAGGCATTCGCCCGATGGGGCGCAACAGCAGCGGAGTGCGGGGTATGCGCCTTGGCAGCGAGGCTGATGAAGTGGTGGGCATGATCACTGTGGACCGTGAGAACAGCGCCGATCGCCAAGTATTGGTGGTGAGTGAAAAAGGCTACGGAAAGCGGAGCCCAGTGGATGACTACCGCATCACGAAACGCGGTGGTAAAGGCGTTAAGACCATCCAGGTAACGGACAAGACCGGCAAGTTGATCGCGATCAAAGAAGTGAAGGAAGATGACCAGTTGATGATCATCAACCGGAGCGGTATGACCATTCGCATGGGTCTGAACGAAATGCGTGTCCTAGGCCGTGCAACACAAGGTGTGAAGTTGATCGATCTGCGGAAGAACGACCAGATCGCCGCAGTGGCCAAGGTGGATAGCGACTTGAAGGAGGATGAAGTGGAGGAGGTCGATGGAGTTGCCGGTGAAACCACGACGGACCCAAGTGCAGAAGGCGGATCCACCGATGAGAACGCGAGTGGCACCGAAGTTGCAGACGACGATAACGACGAATGACCTTGACTGAAACCAACGGAACAATGAAGAGCTTTCTTACCATCGCTTTTACCGCAGGAACCCTGGCCCTCACGGCCCAGAATGCCAATGTGGTGAACGCCTACAATTACATGAACGATGGCCAATTGGCCAAAGCGGTCGAATTCATCGAACCGGCAACAACAGATGCCAAGACCGGTGCCAGCGAGAAGACTTGGCGTTATCGTGGGGATATCTACCGACTGATCGCCATGGGCACGGATCAAGCCGTGAAGGACCAATTCCCGCAAGCCATGGACAAGGCCGTGGAGAGCTATTTGAAAGCCGACGAATTGGATGCCAAAGGCAACAACAAGGAAGAAAACATGCGGGCATTGGGCGCGCTGCAAGGTCTTTCCTTGAACTCCGGCAACGATGCCTTTACAGCGAAGGACTACGACAAGGCGATCGCGAACTACGCCCGTTCAGAGAAGATCGCAAAAGCGTTCGGACAAACCGATACCAATGCGATCTTCAACAGTGCGTTGGCCTACGAGAGCAAGGGCGACCACGCTGGTGCCATTACCCGCTACCGCGAAGCGTTGACCGCCGGTTACCATAAGCCGGAGATCTATCGCTACATCGCCAGCTTGGAGCGCAAGCAGGAGAATTTGGACGGTGCGATCACAACGATCGGTGAGGGGCGTAAAGCTTATCCGGACAACAAGGACCTGATCCTCGATGAAATGAGCTACCTGCTCGCCGCGAACCGAAGTGCCGAAGCCGAAGAAAGCGTGAAACTGGGCCTTCAGAAGGATCCGAACAATGCCATCTTATGGTCTGTACTTGCCAGCTTGTACGACAAGAAAGCTTCTGACGCAACCGAAGAGGCCGTTATGACCGAATGGTATGGAAAGGCGGAAGAGGCCTACAAAAAGAGCTTGGAACTTGATCCAAAATTCTTCGATAGCTACTTCAATATCGGGGTGCTGTACAACAACCGCGCTGCCTTCGAATACGAGAAGTGCAACAAGATCAAGAGCGATGCCGAGTACACCAAGTGCAAGACCGTGGCCGATGATATCTACGTGAAAGCGGTTCCGTTCTTCGAAAAAGCACACGAACTGAAGACGGACGATGTACCGACCATCCAACAGTTGATGAAACTGTACGCAAAGACCGGCGATCAAGCGAAGTACGCCACCATGAAAGGGCTGCTGAAGGAGTGATCACGACTACTGAAATTGAAAAGAGGCTGGGAGTGATCCTGGCCTCTTTTTGTTTTGGGGGGAGACCAATTCGTGATCAGGGAATGGTCCGTGATCCAAAGATCAAACTATCGGATGCCTTGAACTTCTTGTCTGCGGAAGACCAAGGTTATCGTTGTTCCGACTGGAAGGCGCAGGTACTGTGTTAACATGCAAGTGTTCAGTCGATTTGTTTTCGGTTACCTTTAGACTTCCAAAGGAAGTTGCTTTAGGGCACTATCCTGTGTAGCCTGGGCTTCGGTCCGGGCTATTCTTTTTTGGTGGTGGTCCTTCTCGTATTCCGAGTCGTTATTCCAGAGGGTATACATCAGGATCAGCAGCTTGCGCTGGATAGCCACCTGAGCTTTCATGGGGATCTTCGTTCTGTCCTTGATGCGCTCTTTTAGTGCATTGAACTCTGTGACGTATTTGGATGCGCTCATGGCCGGCATGTACATCGCATGGCGTATGTACCTGTTGCCCTTCTTGGAGATACGCGTCTTGCTCAACACCGATGTGCCCGATTCATTGTGTACGATGTCGTATCCAGCATAGCTGGTGAGTTGCTTGGCGCTATCGAACTCCTTGAAGCCATTGGTCTCAGCCACTATGGCCGCCACTGTCGTGATGGCGCATCCGGGGATGGTGCATAGTTTGTTCACCTTCGAAGCGATCTCTGGATCGCTCTTCACCACGTTCTCCATTTCCTTGCTGAGCTTCTCGATCTCTTTGTCCAGCACGGCGATGATCTTCTTCGTACTCTTCTTAACATCAGTGGGGACAGCATGCGAGTGATCCTTGCTATGGAGGATGTTGCTGATCGCTGTTCTCTGTTCCTGTAACTGCACCCGGTATCGACTCAGATGGCGCATTTGCATTATGATCGACTCTGTAGGACTCCATAGCCGATGCTCCCGCTCCACACCGAAGCGGGCCAACAACTTGGCATCCATTGCATCAGTCTTCGACTTCACATTCAGGCTTGCTGCAAAGTGCTTGAACTTGTTGGGCAACACCACATGCACCTGTTTGCCGATACGGTGAAGATGATGGGCCAGCTCTTCATGATACACTCCTGTGGCCTCCATCAGGAAGATCACCGGAACATCTTTGTCCATCTCACTGGTCGCCCATCTCACCAGCTGGTTGAAGCCCGTCTTGGTATTCGCGAACCTCTTGGAAGTGGTGCAGGACAGCGAGTCATCTGCTCCTTTCTTGGCCAAGGCCACCTTGAAGTCCTGGTTGGCGATGTCTACTCCTACGCATTGTCTTTTCATTGTGTTAGGGGTTGAATTGTGACCGAACGACTTTATGACATGGCACCCATCTCCCTATCGAAATTCCTTTTCTTTTATGCGGGCTCGATCTCTCGGCCTTAAGTACTGTTCCTTCTCCTGAAGATGCAAAAGCGTGCAGGCTATTCCTGCGTCACGGTGTAGCAAATCGCTCACCAAGGGTCGCCACGCCTTACACGCCCAGGCGGCACATCATGTATCAACATCAATGTAGCCACTCGGATCAGACTAAAAAGAATTCCTCTCAGCCTTCACATCTGCAAACATAAAAGGGTCGCCTATGGCAGACCCGGCACAGGTTTGTTGCTGAGGACCGGGCAGCGTTCACCTGCGGAGGTCTAGGAGGCTTCATTCAACGCGCTCTGATATCAACCACATCGCTACCTTTCCCACGTCCCGAAAAAAA
>Ga0209063_1001844_pt1 | contig 10510 bp, 9 predicted proteins | sample KloWWTmeKNB19Kit_FD_187177 | JGI IMG/M metagenome (GOLD analysis project Ga0209063, IMG submission 187177) | Active sludge microbial communities from Klosterneuburg, Austria, studying microevolution and ecology of nitrifiers - Klosterneuburg... | ecosystem: Engineered > WWTP > Aerobic digester >...
TGGGTAGCAATTGATCGACGACGCGCGCCAGGTGAGCAAAGTCGATATGCCGGGTAATGATCTGCAGTGGATCGCCCAGTGTTTCTATCTTGCGCTTGCGCGCTGCATCGGCGAAGAGGTCGAACTTGACGGCGCTGCGGGCCTGGGGTGTGCTCATCGGGTGATTGTCGCGTTGGCTGGGGCGGTTTCGGGCGGGAGATGGGGGTTTTTAGAGGTTCCCGAACGTATCACAAGCAGTTGTTATCGATGGCTGTGGGTCGGCCCAAGATGCGGCGTTTATTTGTGGCAATCGCACCGCCAATTTTGGGAAATATGACGGTGCCTGGCTGGTGAACGTTGATACGCAGTCTTTCTACCGTTTCGTCATCAATCGTGTGATTAGTTCTGACAATCTCCAGCTCATTGCCGGGCAAGTTCATGTCGCTTACTTTGGCGAATAGGATAGGCAGACCTTCCCGTCCTTGCGCCTCAAGAGGGAAACCTGAACCGATTGCCCAGGTGCCAATCTCTGCCAACGTTTGCCACTCCCACCCCACCGGCAACCCAAACGGCTTTTCCTCCTCCGCAATCTCCCCCAGCGGCTTGTCGCGCTTGATTTGGCCCTCGGCAATCAACCGATCCTTCTCCGCCCGAATCTTCTGCAGCAGCCTACTGGCCGGTTCATCGGCCGGGTCTTGCGGTACCAGCTTGCCTTGCACGGCCAGGGTCAGAATCAGCTCGCGCAGGCGCGCCACGCCACCGGGGGCGGTGGCCAATAAATCCAAATTTGATAGCAGCATACGCAGATTCAACGAGGGCCATAGACCCTATTTACTTAGATTTCAGCGTCGGGGTCTAGCGCAGCCGTGCTGTCCATGGCGCTATGCAAAATGCGCTCTATGCGCACCAGGTTTGCCACGGGGCGAAAGAAAATGACATAGCGCCCATGTGCGCAGCTGCGCAAACCTTCGGCCAGCTCTGGCCTGGCGACGTAGGCCAAGGGGGCCACGCAAATCTTTTGACATTGGGCACGCAAGCCCTGGATGAAACGCAATGCATTGCCAGGGCTGTCTTGGGCGATGTAGTCACCAATGGTTTCCAAGTCGAGCAACGCCAGTGGCGCAAATTCAAGCTGCATCAATGCTTATCCGCAGGGCTGGCGGAGCCGGGTGCTGGAGCGTACTTTTGTTCCAGTCGGGTGAAGACTTCATTGGCCGGAATGCCTGGGCCGCTGGCCATACCGGCTTGCACGGCTACGCGCAACTCTTGCAGCTTGATCGCCTGGGCTTGTTCTTGGTCTTCCAACAGGCGTAGGCCAGCCCGCACCACTTCGCTGACATTGTTGAAGCGTCCGGTATTTACTTGCTCTTTGACGAATGACTCGAAATGGGGGCTCAGGGCAACACTGGTAGGCATGGCATTCACTCCGAAAAAGTATTAACCAATACTAACAAATAATACTCAATACGCGTTCAGGTGATTTTTGCCAGTGATTTGGCCAATATGTTCTTCAACTCATCGCGCAGGGCCTGGGCCTCGGCCTGCAGGCGGGCGTAGTCGGCCAGCAACACTTCGGGGTCGTGGCTGGTCTGCTCGCCGACGTGGGGGTTCTTCTGGTCGAGGTTCCAGTTGGCGGCGCGGATGGTGTCGATGCTGACCCGCCAGGCGCGTTCGTTTTCCACGCGGGCGGCAAAGCCATCCTGCTCGCTGCCCCACCAGGCTTTCTCGGCGTCGAATTCTTCGATGCGGATGGGCTTGGTTTTGTTGTAGTTTTTGACGCCCGGCGGGTACGGGTGCTCGTAGTACCAGACCGATTGCGTCGCCTGGCCCTTGGTGAAGAACAGCAGGTTGGTCTTGGCGCCGGTGTAGGGCGCAAACACGCCGTTGGGCAGGCGCACGATGGTGTGCAGGTTGCACTCGGTGAGCAGCTGCTCTTTGATGCGGCTTTTGACGCCTTCGCCAAACAGGGTGCCGTCGGGCAGCACCAGGGCGGCGCGGCCGTTGGTTTTGAGGATGTGTTTGATGAGCACCAGGAACAGGTCGGCGGTTTCCTTGGTGCGCACGTCGGCGGGGTAGCCTTGTTCGATGCCGGGCTCTTCCACGCCGCCAAAGGGCGGGTTGGTGAGCACCACGTCCACGCGGTCGGCCTGGGTGTAATCGCGCAGGGGGCGCACCAGGGTGTTGTCGTGGCGGATGTTGCTGGGCACCTCGATGCCGTGCAGCAGCAGGTTGGTGACGCACAGCATGTGGGGCATCTGCTTTTTCTCGACGCCGCGAATGCTGCCCTGCAGCACGGCCTCCTGGTCGGCGTTGTGCACCTGCTTGCGCAAATGCTCGATGGCGCACACCAGGAAGCCGCCTGTGCCCGTGGCGGGGTCGAGCACCACCTCGCCCAGTTGCGGGTTGACCATGTCCACCATGAACTGGGTGACGGCGCGGGGGGTGTAGAACTCGCCCGCGTTTCCTGCGCTTTGCAGGTCTTTGAGGATTTTTTCGTAGAGGTCGTTGAACTGGTGGCGCTCGGCCTGGCGGTTGAAGTCGATGCCGCCCAGCTTGTTGACCACCTGGCGCAGCAGGTGGCCGCTTTTCATGTAGTTGTAGGCGTCTTCAAACACGCCGCGCACCACGTAGCCGCGCGGGTTGCGCACGGGGTCGGCGCTGAGGTTTTTGAGGGTGGCAAAGAGCTGGTTGTCCACAAAGTCGAGCAACTTCTCGCCGGTCATGCCCTCGGGGTCGGCCGCCCAGTTGCGCCAGCGCATGGACTCAGGGATGGGGCTTTGGTAGTGGTCGCGCGTGAGTTCGAGCTCTTCTTCCAGCGCATCAAACACCTTGAGGAACAGCAGCCAAGTGAGCTGGCTGATGCGCTGGGCGTCGCCATCGACGCCGCTGTCCTGGCGCATGATGTCCTGGATGGATTTGATGACGGGGGTGAGGTTGGACATGGGGTGGCAGAATTTGAGCAAAAACGGGCTCTAGCGCTTATAGGGTAAGCGTTAGCAGCTATCAAAATGAGAGTATTTGGCGGCACGGGCAGAGATGGCTTATTCATCCAGCCAATCCAGCTGCGGGCCTACGGGCGGCCAGGTCCCGGCCTGTACGCGCTGGGCGTACCAGCGCAGCATGGCGGCGTCTTCGACGGAGTATTCACTGCGGGCGGATTTCCAGACCAGGCTGGGCTGGTGGGCGCGCAGGCCCTCCAGGGCTTTTTGTGCCTTGGCCACGGTGACTTTGTCGCCCGTTTTGTCGCTGTAAAACTGCAAGGCATCGGCGTCGTAGGGGCGAAACCGGGTGCCCAGCTCCAGCATGCGCCACAGCACGGCTTGCTCCAGTGGGCGCAGGGCGGTGTAGTCGCTCTCCATCTGTGCTTCGTCGCTGCGCTGCTGCTCGGCCGCCTTGGCCAGCATGGCGTCTTCAAACCGGCCCGTGTGCGTAGCCAGGGGGCTGAGCACCTGGCCCAGGGCTTCCATAAAAAATTGCGGGCGCTGGCCAAACAGGGCAAAAGCCTCTGCCAGGGTGGCCTGGTTGACCTCGCCCAGGTCGGGCCGCTGGCGGGTGATGAGGTGGGCGATGTGGGCCACGAAATCAGGCCCCAGCTCGGGCATGCGCTGGATTTGCGAGCCGTAGAACGGGGCGGCGTTGGTGTTGACAAGGCGCATCAGCTTGTCGCGGTCAGAGCCCGACATCACCAGCATGAGCTGGGCCTGGCCAGGCCGGTTGAGCTGGTCGCGGGCCGACTTAAGGGCAGCCATGGCGGTTTCGCCCGCTTCGCTGGTGAGTGCGTGCTGGGCTTCATCAATGATCAGCGCCACGGGGTTTTTGGCGGCTTCGACCAAGGCGCGCAGAGCGTCGGCCAGTGTGCTGCCATCGGTACGGCCAATTTTGGAGGTGTCGATCTTGATCCCGCCCACACTGATGCTTTCCAGCCCTGCGGAGCGGGCGGTTTTGGCCACCACACCGAGTTGCTTCATGAGCGAGCGGCCTACGGCTTCGGCAATCAGGCTGCCGGGGTCGCGCTTCTGGTCGGCCCACAAGTCCACGTACACCACCACCACCTGGCGGCGTGCCAGCTCGGGCATGAGGTCGGACTGCAAAAAAGTGGATTTACCCGTGCGCCGTGGCGCTGCAAGAAACAGGCCGTTGGGCGCATCACTGAAGGCGGCTTTGCCTTGCAGGGCGTCTGCCAGCGCGGCGGCTAGCTGGGTGCGTGGGTAGTAGAGCATCAACTATCCTTTAATATCAATTTTTAGATATTTTATCGTTTTCAAGATAATTAAAGATAGTCAAGGCGAAGTACCTTGCGAGGGCGCATACAGCTCGCGCTCCAGCGTTTGCAGCGCGCTCAGGTATTGCGGGCGGCCGCCAAAGCTGCGCACCAGTTCCACGGGGCTGCCCAGATCGGTGAAGGGCTGGAGTTTGAAGACCTCGTTGCTCTCGATGGTGGTGATGCCTTCATCGGCGTATTTGTCGAGCAGGGCCTCCAGCACCTTGCGGGCCACGGGGCCGTATTGGGTGAAGACGTTGCGCTTTTGCACGCGGCGGGCGCGCTCGCGGCGGGTGAGCAGGGGCTGGTCGTAGGCCACATGCAGCAGCAGGTCGAAGGGGTCGAGGTCCACCATGCCCATGTGTGCTACCTCGTCGGCCAGGGCTTCGAGCAGCACGCCCTGCCCTTCGAGCTCTTGCAGCAGCGCGGCCTTGCGGTCGGCCTGCTGCCAGGCCTGCAGAAACTGGTCGAGCGATTCGTATTGCTTGCGCAGGTTGATGCGGGTGTAGTCGCGCAGGCTTTCGGTGATGAGCTGGCACTGGGCGTTGAGGTACTGCACGCGCTCGCGGGCGATCATCACGGTGACGTTGTTGCCGAGGATGTATTTCTTCGGGCCGTCCGCTGCGCCGCCGCCGCCCGCGAACGGGCCGAGGGGTTGGCCTTCGACAGGCTCAGGCTGAACGGGTTGGGTGGGGTCGAATGGATGGGGTGAGCCAAGTGGCTCGGGCGGCGCCACGGGCTCGCCTGCACCGGGTTCGTAGATTTGCACGGGCTCGCCGTCAAAGTCTTTATCGGCAAACAGCTCGGTGGCGCGCTTGAAATCGAGAATGGTGAACCAGGTCTTGCCCAGGTCTTCGCGCAGACGAGTGCCTCGGCCGATGATCTGCTTGAACAGCGTCATGGACTTGATGCCCTGGTCGAGCACGATGAGCTTGCAGGTCTGGGCGTCGACCCCGGTGCTCATGAGCTTGGAGGTGGTGGCAATCACCGGGTAGGTTTTCTCGGGGTCGATGAAGTTGTCGAGCTCCAGCTTGCCCTCCTGGTTGTCGCCGGTGATCTGCACCACGTATTTGGGCTGGGTAGCGCACAGGTCGGCGTTGGCATTGCTGAGCGCCTGGCGCATGCGCGCGGCGTGGTCGATGTCTTCGCAAAACACAATGGTCTTGGCGTAGCGGTCGGTGGCTTTCAAATATTCGGTGATCTTGGCGGCCACTGCCACGTCGCGCTGCTCCAGCACGAGCTTGCGGTTCATGTCGGCGCCGGTGTAGATGCGGTCTTCGATGGCGTGGCCGTGTTTGTCCTGCATGCCTGCCGTGGGGCGCCAGCCGAAGGTGTCCTTGTCCAGGTCCACACGGATGACCTTGTACGGCGCGAGGTAGCCGTCTTCGATGCCTTGCTTCAAGCTGTAGGTGTAGACGGGCTCGCCGAAGTAGTCGCTGTTGGAAACGTCTTTGGTCTCCTTGGGAGTGGCGGTAAGGCCGATCTGTGTGGCGCTGCCGAAGTAGGTGAGGATGTCGCGCCAGGCGGAGTCTTCGGCCGCGCTGCCCCGGTGGCATTCGTCCACCACGATAAGGTCGAAGAAGTCGGGGCTGAACTGCTTGTAGATGTTGCGCTCTTCTTCGGTGCCCGTGACAGCCTGGTAGAGAGACAGGTAAATCTCGTAGCTTTTGTCCACCAGCTTGGTGGTTTTGTGTACGGCAAGCTGAACGTCTTCGACCGACACCGTGCCTTGTGCATCGACCCGTTCCACGCCCTTGGCGTTGGGGCTGAGCTTGGCCATGGCGCCCTTGAAGGGACGAAAGTCGTTGACCATGGTCTGGTCGATGAGGATGTTGCGGTCGGCCAGGAACAGGATGCGCTTTTTGGCGCCGCTCTTCCACAGGCGCCAGATGATCTGGAACGCGGTGTAGGTTTTGCCAGTGCCGGTGGCCATGACCAGCAACACGCGGTTTTGCCCGGCGGCGATGGCCTCGACCGCACGGTTCACGGCATTGAGCTGGTAGTAGCGCGGGGTCTTGTGAGGGGCGTAGTCAAATCCGGCGACGCGGCTCTCCTCGGCGGACCAGCCCTTCCAGGCGCAGTAGCGGCGCCACAGCTCTTGCGGCGAGGGGAATTCTTCGAGGGTGAGGTTTTGCTCCAACACGCCGGTGGCCAGGGTGGCGTCGCGGAACACGAAGCCGTCGCCATTGCTGGAGAAGCTGAAGGGCACATCGAGCAGCTGGGCATAGTTCAAGGCCTGGCCCATGCCCGCGCCGACGGCATGTTGGTTGTCTTTGGCTTCAACGACCGCCAGGGGAATGCTGGCCTTGTAGAACAGCGCGTAGTCAGCCCTGAGAACCGTGCTCTTGTCGCGGTAGGCCTTGCTGCCACGAACCACCACGCGCCCGGCGCGCAACGGGTACTCCCGAAAAATCTGGTCCAGACCGTTCCACCCAGCTTGCTCCATAGCGGGGCGGATGAATTTGTCGCAAATATCGCTTTCGGAGAGTTTTGTTTTGTCCATTCGGCAGTTCGCACCATCCCTGTGCATGCAAAGGCGGCGTGTCGTTGTTACCGGATACTACCGCCACCGCGTGTCGCCCTGTAGAACCGTTGCCTGTCAGGTCGTAGCGCAGCGTCTCATCCCTACAGCAAACGGGGTGCGCTGAAAAATGACGGTACTTTTTATCAGAACCTCATTTGAAAAAACAAACATTCATGCGGCTTTGAAGCCACTTTCCGATGCCTGTCGGGCCAGGCACAGCGGCATCACCCCTTGCCTAGCGCGAAGCCACCAGCAGCTGCACAAACATCTGCACCTTGGGGCGGCATTCATCGCTGATCTCGGTGAACTCCAGCCCGGCCACCCAGCGGTCTTTTTCAGCCTTGATCTTCACCACGCGGGCAAACACGCCCACGGCGCGGTACTGCACCAGCGTGAGATCGAACTCCAGTTGCAGCACATGGCCGGGCTCGATCCGTTCGGGCAACTCCAGCATCAGGCCGTGGTAGCTCATATCCAGAATCATGGCGTGGATGATCCGGGGCTGTACATCGTCGCCCTGCACCAGCTGGCACAAACAAGGCACACGGGTCCCGGCACGGTGGCTGCGCCGGAACTCCTGGCGCGGCACCTTCAGCTTGCGCGACGGAATAGCCACCAGCTCCCGCAGGCTGACGGGCTGCAGCCGCCCCTTCACATACACCTGCATGGGCGCCGTGGCCGACACCCGGTTCCAACTGCGCTGGTAGGTTGATTCGCTGATCAGCACCTGCCCGCGCAGGCTGAAGGCCTCGATGCGCGACGCCAGGTTGACCTCTTCGCCAATGACGGTGTATTGCGAGAACAGATCCGAGCCAAAGTGCCCAGCCATCACCGTGCCGGTATTGACGCCAATCCCCAGATAAACCTGCGGCAAGCGCTCGCGCAGATGCACCAGATTCAGGTCGCGCATGGCTACCTGCATCTCGACGGCGCACACCAGGGCGCGTTCCACATCGTCCTCGCGGGCAATGGGTGCGCCAAAGACGACGCGAATGGAATCCCCGAGAAACTGCTCGATGGTGCCCTGGTGGCGCAACACCACCTCGCTCAGCCGCACCAGGCAGCGGTTGAGCGCGGCAATCACCTCGGTGGCGGGCTGCAGCGCCGACATGTCCGTAAAGCCGCGCAGGTCGGCCAGCAGCAGGGTGACCTCGCGGGGCTGGGCCAGCGCCCCGGCGTCGCTGCGCCCCCCTGCCCCGGCGTCATTCCCGGCAGCTGCCGTCAGAAGACCTTTGATTTCATCCAGCGCAGCCGCTCCCAGCACAGCCCCTGTTTCGCGCGTAACGATCGCCTGCAAGCGGTGCAGGGAGTCGTCGATGGTGTCGTTGTGCATGGATAGTGCTCCAATGTGCCAGAGGCCTGCCAAATTGCAGAGGCGAGAGAGGGCGAAACGCCCCACTTGCGACCAAGGCCCTCAGAATAGATGCGCCACCTTACGACGGTCAAGGCGCACGACAAAGAAAACAACACCTACCATCGCGGCCACGACCTTTGGGGCGGCTAAAATACGCGGCTGCCATCACGGAGACTTGGGTGAGTGGTTTAAACCAGCAGTCTTGAAATTTGGCGTAGGTTATTCATTGGAAGCTTGGCAGAGTGGTCGATTGCACCGGTCTTGAAATTTGGCGTAGGTTATTCATTGGAAGCTTGGCAGAGTGGTCGATTGCACCGGTCTTGAAAACCGGCAAACCGAAAGGTTTCTAGGGTTCGAATCCCTAAGCTTCCGCCAATGAAATCAACAAGTTACCCAACTTTTCAACGGCACCAGAGCCACGCTCGAAAGTGACCACAGCGCACCCCGTTCAGCGCCCACTGCATCAAGCAGACAAACGGGGTAGGTAAGCAGACCGTAAGCAGTTCAGCGAAGGTTCGGTAAAGCTGAGCCCTACGGCCATCCATGGTTGATCCATTGCAGGTCAACCAAAGTGGTGCAAGTTGGTGAATCACCCTTACACTGCATATGCAATGGCAAACCGACGAGTTCAATCCCTTTCCGCTGCTCCTGCTGAATGCACGGTGCGTGCCTCGGTGAGTTTTCCGGAAGACCAATACGCTGAGCTTGAGCGCATAGCGGTAGAGCAGCGGGTCTCACTGTCCTGGGTAGTTCGAGACGCAGTGCAGTCCTACCTTGTGACGCGGATGCCGCTGCCCGGACTCGCAGATGCACCAATAGAACCGAAGAAAGATTAAGCCCATGGATCAAGCTGTACTCGCACCACCGTTAGTCGAACACGAAGTTAAAACCTCCGCAGTTGGCGCTCAGGCTCGCTTTGAAATGCTGCTGGCTGGGTTGGGTACGCCGAAGTTTCGCGGCGAACGCTACGCCATCTATAACGGCGATTGTCGCCAGTTGCTGGCACAAATACCCGCTGGCAGTCTTGACCTGACATTTACCAGTCCACCGTATAACATCGGCAAAGAGTACGAAACGGTGCGTCCAATGGAGGAGTTCATCGACTGGTGCGCAGATTGGATTGGTGGCATCTATCGAGCCACAGCAAAAAATGGGGCTTTGTTGCTTAACGTCGGATATGTGTCGATACCTGACAGGGCTAAGTCTATTCCCATTCCGTATTTGCTGTGGGATCGTGTGCCATTCTTTCTTCAACAAGAAATTGTCTGGAACTACGGTGCTGGTGTTGCGGCCAAGAAGTTCCTGTCACCCCGGAATGAAAAGCTGCTTTGGTATGTCAAGGATTCCGAGAGCTATTGCTTTAACCTTGACGATATCCGCGACCCAGACGTTGCATACCCGAACCAAAAGAAGAAGGGAAAGCTACGCTGCAACACCATCGGCAAGAATCCTTCCGACGTGTGGCAAATTGCGAAGGTTACTTCCGGCGAGGGGCGAGCATCAAAGGAGCGCACCCCACACCCCGCACAGTTTCCACTTGATCTCTGCGAGCGTGCGATCAAAGGCTTTTCACCCACGGACGGTATTGTGCTTGACCCTTTCCTAGGCTCAGGCTCGACCATTGATGCCTGTTTGCGTTGGGGACGTTACTCAATTGGGTTTGAAATTCGCGAAGACTACTGCGCTATCGCATCTGAGCGTATTGCAGACGCTCAGCGACAAAGCGCATCGCTTTTCTAATACAAGCCTTGGTACTGCTGACGCGCCGTAGCTTGTAACCTCTGATACTTCACGGGCAAGTGGTGCGCCTGAATTAACTGGCCGATTGTGCTAAAGCCCAGACTAGCTAGTTCCTCTGCCGCTTTGCCTCCGACTCCATCCAGAAGCTGTAACGGGCCATTCAACATGTATTGACCGGGAATGGGGAGCAGCTTGTGGTTATAGACCTCTGCGCCCAAGCCCGCCATTTGACCTGTGGGTGACTTTTGGGCTTGCCAATCGGACGAGTCAATCCAGCCGAAACGCAACAAAGTGAGCGTTTGGCCATAGAAATTCACAGTGATGTAATACCCGGACTTATCTTTCTTGGCTGCATCAGCGTTTTCCAGCACCTGTCCATAACTTCGATTCCCGTATATTTTGTAGCCAAGCTGACCCGAAGCCTTCATTTCCACCGACTTCGTTTCATCCACAAGGCAGTGCAAGTCTTTTTCTGATCCAATTCCACCGCGCCACGCGCCGGGCAAACGTCCGGCTAATTCTTTGGTGTTGGCGCCGACCGAAAACTGACCCACTAAAGGCTGGAGTGCCGCTCCAAAACTGACCCAGGTGTTTTACTTGCTCTGCCTAAATTTTAGGCAGGGGATAAACAAGGTGATCACCATGGAAATGT
>Ga0209063_1001849_pt1 | contig 10496 bp, 14 predicted proteins | sample KloWWTmeKNB19Kit_FD_187177 | JGI IMG/M metagenome (GOLD analysis project Ga0209063, IMG submission 187177) | Active sludge microbial communities from Klosterneuburg, Austria, studying microevolution and ecology of nitrifiers - Klosterneuburg... | ecosystem: Engineered > WWTP > Aerobic digester >...
GGTTCTGCGCCCCTTGTGCTCGACCCCATTGACGTCGGGTTAAGAACGCACATCACCGTTCAGGATCGGCCTGTGCGGATCGCACTCTCCTACCCCTTTCTTTCACTTAATTGAAGCAGGGAGCCGTCCAGATCCACAACACATCGTACTTTTGCGATATTAAAGATCCACATACATCCTTGCTCCGGATCTTCGCACGGAGCGCACCCGTCAATTACACCACCTCAAGCTGAACAATGAAGATCCTTGTCCTATGCACCGGCAATAGCTGCCGCAGCCAGATCGCCCATGGCTATCTCCAACACTTCGCCGGCAGACGCGCGGAGATCTTCAGCGCCGGCGTGGAAACGCATGGCGTGAACCCACGTGCGATCGCGGTGATGAAAGAGGACGGCATCGACATCAGCCACCACACCTCGAACAATGTGGACGAATACGGCGACATCGCTTTCGATCACGTGATCACCGTGTGCGACAATGCCCGCGAAGCATGCCCGATCTTCCCGAGCCACGCTGCGAAACACCATCACAACTTCACCGACCCGGCGAAAGTGATGGGCACTGAAGCGGAAGTGATGGACGCATTCCGAACCGTGCGTGGAGAGATCAAGACCTATTGCCGCGACTTCGTGGAGCGGCATGTACTCGTATTGTGAACGGATGAGCGGCACGACCCCTACCATCGGCTTCTTCGAGAAGTACCTCACTGCCTGGGTGCTGCTGTGCATTGTTGTCGGCATCGCATTGGGTGAGCTGGCCGGCAGCGGAATGCAAACGATCGCGGACATGGAGGTGAACCACGTGAACATTCCCGTGGCGATCCTGATCTGGCTGATGATCTATCCCATGATGGTGCAGGTTGACTTCGACAGCGTGCGTCGCATCGGTCCGCAGTTGAAAGGGCTAGGCCTCACTGTGGTGGTGAACTGGCTTATCAAGCCCTTCACCATGGCGTTCTTCGCGTGGCTCTTCTTCAGCAAGCTCTACGCAGCGTGGATCACGCCCGAATTGGCGAACGAGTACATCGCCGGGGCCATCCTGCTGGGAGCGGCACCCTGCACGGCCATGGTCTTCGTGTGGAGCTACCTCAGCGGCGGCGACCCGAACTATACACTTGTGCAAGTGAGCGTGAACGACCTGATCCTGCTGGTGCTCTTCATTCCTATCGTGCAACTGTTGCTGGGCATCACGGGCATCGCTATCCCATGGGGCGTACTCATCACCTCGGTGATCGTCTTCGTGGTCATTCCATTGGTGGCAGGTTACTTCACGCACCGCTGGCTCATGAGCAGCAAGGGTGAAGAGTGGTTCAAGACGCGTTTTCTCCCTCGGTTGAAACCAGTGTCCATCACAGCGCTACTGGCTACACTGATCCTGCTCTTCGCCTTCCAAGGACAACGTATCCTTGACAAGCCCATGGACATCCTGCTCATTGCCATCCCGCTCGCGCTGCAGACCTACTTCATCTTCTTCCTCAGTTGGAAGGGCGGACGATGGCTGGGCCTCAACTACCGCACCTGCGCACCGGCCAGCATGATCGGCGCGAGCAACTTCTTCGAATTATCCGTGGCCGTTGCGATCGCGTTGTTCGGATTGAACAGTGGCGCAGCCTTGGTCACCGTGGTGGGTGTGCTCATCGAAGTGCCCATCATGCTTCATCTCGTGAAAATTGCCAAGCGCTGGCGATACGCATGAACACAACCCTCGGTCTCCGCGCCAACTGGAAGCAGTTCTCCCTGTTGGTGATCGTCAACGCCTTCGTGGGCGGCATGGTGGGCATTGAACGCACCGTGCTGCCGGTGCTCGCGCAAGTGGAGTTCGGCATCGCCAGTCACGCGGCGGCGCTCAGCTTCATCATGGCATTTGGCGTCAGCAAGGCGCTGGCGAATTACTTCACCGGAAGGCTCGCCGGACGTTATGGAAGGAAGGCCCTGTTGGTGACCGGCTGGCTGCTCGCGTTGCCTGTGCCCTTCATGCTGATCTACGCCGACGCTTGGGCCTGGATCGTGGCCGCGAACATCCTGCTGGGCATCCACCAAGGATTCGCGTGGAGCAGCACGGTGGTGATGAAGATGGACCTCGTGGGCGAGAAAGACCGTGGCTTGGCCATGGGTCTGAACGAGTTCGCCGGTTACCTCGCGGTGGCAGCGATGGCTTTCGTCACCGGACTGCTCGCGGCGGAATACGGTCCGCGCCCTGTCCCTTTTCAAGTGGGCATCGGCATCGCGCTAGTGGGCCTGTTGCTCACGGTACTTTGGGTGAAGGACACCCGCCATCATGTCGCTGCGGAAAGCGCGAAGAGCACTGTACCGAAACTGGATCATGTATTCCTTGAGACCAGTCTCACACACCGCACGCTCGGGAGTGTGACGCAGGCAGGATTGGTGAACAACCTGAACGACGGCATGCTCTGGGGACTCCTGCCCGTGCTCTTGTTGAGCGAAGACTTCGGCCAAGGGCAGATCGGTGCGATCGCCGCGGTGTACCCAGCTGTGTGGGGACTGGGGCAGCTCTTCACCGGCAAGCTCGCTGACATGGTGAACCGCCGCACGCTGCTCATCCTCGGCATGGTGCTGCAAGGGCTCGCGATCCTGTTGCTTCCCTATGTGCATGCACAGGGTGCGTACATCGCGTTGAGTGCTGCGCTCGGCCTTGGCACTGCGCTGGTGTACCCGACTTTCCTCGCCGTGCTGGCCGCGCACACGCATCCCCAGCAACGCAGTGAGGCCGTGGGCATCTTCCGCCTCTGGCGCGATCTGGGCTATGCGATCGGTGCGCTCATGACCGGCCTGATCGCCGACCGCTTTGGCATCACGGCTTCCATCCTTGCCATCGGTGCGGTCACGGTGCTCAGCGGTGTGGTGGTGTGGCTGCGCATGCCCAGTGAACGCAAGTGCCTGGAGCCAGAGGACCTGAAGCCCTTGCTGGGCCGCGCCGATGTCCGCGTGGTGGATGTGCGCTCGCCGGAGGAATACGCCAGCGGCCACCTGCCGGAAGCAGTGAACATCCCGATCGATGGACTGCTGGAACAGGCGCGTTCGTGGTCGCGAAATCAGCGCATCATCACCGTATGTGCCAAGGGCGGCGGGCGCAGTGCGCAGGCTGCACAGAACCTGCGTGATCTCGGCTTCGGGCGCACCTGGTGGTTGTGCGGTGGTACCTTGGGCTGGGTTTGATCCCCGTTCCGGATGCGAATGCTCCATGTCATCGTGCTTTCAAGCTGGGCCGTGCTGTTGAACGGACAAGCAGCCAATACTGCTGCTGATCCTTCGTATGTGCAACTCCGTGCGGAGTTGGAACGGATCCACGATCTGGACCAGACCGACCGGCACAATGCGACCACTTACATAACTGGCGCGCAGAAGGACAGCGTAATCGCGCACATGGTGATGCAGGACAGCATGAACCTGTTGCGCGTGATGGCCATCATCGACAGTGCAGGATGGTTGGGCGAGGATGCTATCGGTCGCAAAGCGAATGCTGCGCTTTTACTGGTGATCCAACACGCCGATGCACGACCGGACCTGCAAGCCGAATACCTGGACGTGATGCGCGAAGCCGTGGCACTAGGCCATGCGAAGTCGAACGACCTGGCCATGCTCGAAGACCGCGTGGCCGTGAACCACGGCCGCCCCCAGATCTACGGCTCGCAGATCGGCTGGAAGGATGGAAAAGGCTTCGTGAAAACCATCGCGGACGAGGAGCAGGTGAACGAGCGCCGCGCCGCCGTGGGACTTGAACCGCTGGAGAAGTACGCAGAGCGCTTCGGCATCACCTGGTCACCACCGGTGAAGAGGGAGCGGGTGCTGTTGCCGGGGCCTGGCAAGCAATGAGCATCGCTTGAGTGCGCTGATCACTCAGTAAAGAGATCTCCATGGGTGACGATCGTCACCTTCCATCAAACTTATTCATCGTCCATTTGCGATGAACTAAACATCATCGTCATGCGCATTCTCCTATCTGCCCTCGGCCTCTTCACCTTCCTTCAGGTGAGTGCCCAACAACTGGCCACCGTCAGTGCCGAAAAGGCGATGGCCATGGCCAGGGAAGGCACGCTGATCATCGATGTACGAGACCCCGATGAATTGGTGGCAATTGCCTACGACGCTCCCGGCGTGGTGAACATTCCGCTGGGCGAATTGAGCGAACGGCTAAGTGAGATCCCCAAGGATGTTCCGGTGATCATCGCTTGCCGAAGTGGTAGTCGCAGTGCGGAAGCCACTGAGCAATTGCGGACGCTTGGCTACACCAATACATTGACCTTGTCCGGGGGCCTTTATGCTTGGCAGGAAGCAGGCTTGCCCGTGAAGAAAGCGGAGTCCAAAGCCGCCTGTTGCGCTGGAGGCAAGGCCGATGCAAAAGAGTGCGCCCCCGGTTCCAAAGCCGGTTGCTGTTCCGGTGGCTCGAAAGCCGCCAAGCCTGCCGATAAGAAAGCACCAAAGAGGCGCTGATCCATGATGCGCACTGCCATTGATATCGATTACACTTTAGAAGAGGAAGAGACCGCGCGCTACGCGAAAGCGTTGGGGCATCCTGTGCGCATCCGCATCCTCCAGCTACTGGCCAGCCGCTCGTGCTGTTACAACGGTGATCTTACCGAAGAGATCCCCATGGCACAGAGCACCGTCAGTCAGCACCTGAAAGCGCTCAAGGAGGCCGGCCTTATCCAAGGCGAGATCCTTCCTCCGAAGATCAAATACTGCATCAACAAAGAGAACTGGAAGCACGCGCAGCAGCTTTTCCGCGACCTGCTCCGCTAGACCACACGAACATGAAGACCATCAAAGTACTCGGTACCGGATGTGCCAAATGCAAGTCCACCATCGCCGCTGCGGAAGCAGCAGTGAAGCAAAGCGGTGTCGAGGCGACCGTGATCAAAGTGGAAGACATCCAAGAGATCATGAAGTACAACATCCTCACCACGCCCGCACTGGTGCTGGATGAAGTGGTGATGATCAAAGGCCGTGTGCCCAGCGTGGACGAGATCGCGGCCATGCTGCGCTGATCATGTTCGATTGGCTCGACCATCTTATCGCGCTGCTGGTGTTCGACACCTTCGGACTTTCGTCGGAAAGCCGCTGGGGACATGCGCTGCACTTCTTCTTCTACGATTCGATCAAGATCCTGCTGCTGCTGTTCCTGATCACCTTCTTGATGGGGATCGTGAACAGCTACTTCCCGATCGACCGCATCCGCGCTTTTCTCTCGCGCAACAAACTCTACGGAGCTGAATACCTGCTCGCCTCCACCTTCGGGGCGATCACACCGTTCTGCTCGTGCAGCTCGGTACCGCTCTTCATCGGCTTTGTGAAAGGCGGCATTCCGCTGGGCGTGACCTTCGCGTTCCTCATCACCTCACCGTTGGTGAACGAAGTGGCCATCGCGCTGTTCATCGGCATGTTCGGCCTGAAGACCACCTTGATCTATGCGACCAGTGGCATCGTGCTCGGTACGCTTGGCGGCTACGTCCTTGGCCGATCGAAGCTGGAACCGCTACTGAGCGATTGGACACAAGGTGTGATGCAGCAGGCGCAGGCGGAAGAGGCCTTCAGCGAAGGGCAGCGTACGTTCTCCCAACGTCTTCCAGAGATCGCACGCGAAGCCTACGGCATAGTGAAAAGCGTACTGCTGTATGTGCTCATCGGTATCGGTATCGGTGCGGCCATGCACGGCTTCATTCCCACGGGCTTCTTTGAAGAATACATCAGCAAGGAGAATCCATTCGCTGTCCCCATCGCGGTGATCCTCGGTGTGCCGATGTATTCCAATGCTGCCGGGGTGTTGCCCATCATCCAAGTGATGGTGCAGAAAGGCGTTCCGCTTGGCACCGCCATCGCATTCATGATGGCCGTGGTGGGACTTTCACTTCCCGAAGGCACGCTGCTGAAGAAGGTGATGTCGTGGAAACTGATCGCCATCTTCTTCGGTACGGTCACGTTCCTGATCATTCTTTCCGGCTATTTCTTCAACCTCATCCTCTGACCCGCAGATCATCATCCACACGACCATGAAATACCTCCTTCACCTTTCAGCGCTCACGCTTGGCTTACTCTTCACTGCATGTGGCAGCAATGCGCAGCAACCTGCGAATCCGACGTCCGCCGCTGTTGGCACACGGATCGACGTGATCCAATTCCACAGTGAGCATCGCTGCGAAACGTGCCTCCACATCGAGGGCATGACCAAAGAAGTACTGAACTCCGAATTCGCCGCAGAGATGAAGAATGGGACATTCACGTTCCGCCTTGTGAACGTGGATAAGGAGGCGAACGCGAAGATCGCGGAGGAGTTCGGCGCATACGGCACAGCGCTCTTTTTGCACGCACACAAGAATGGAAAAGACGAGAAGATCGACCTTACCGAATGGGCTTTCATGAAAGCCAACGATGCGGCAAAGTTCAAAGCTGAACTGACCCAGAAGTTGCGCGCGGATCGCTGATGGATTGGTTGCGCGACATCGCTACAGCGCGAGAAACCCCTGCATTGGCGGCCTTCGCCTTAGGCTTGCTAACGGCAGTAAGCCCGTGTCCGCTGGCCACCAACATCAGCGCTACGGCCTACATCGCTCGCGAGTTGAAGTACCCGCGTGCTGCGTTAGTGAGCGGACTGCTGTACACGCTGGGACGCGCGTTCAGCTACACCTTGCTCGGCGCGGTACTTTACTGGGGTGTCAGCAAATTCCATGTGGCGCGTTTCTTTCAAAGCAAGGGTGAGCTCTTCCTCGGTCCCATCCTTGTGCTGCTCGGCCTGGTGCTGCTCAACATGATCAAGATCGGCGGCGGCACCGGCGGCGGTTTCCTCACCAAACTCACGGACCGCTTCAAGGACAAAGGGCACTTGGGCGCGCTGGTGTTGGGGATGCTCTTCGCGGTGGCTTTCTGCCCATACAGCGGCGCGCTCTTCTTCGGTTCCTTGATCCCCATGACGCTCGCTCCCAACGGCGGATTGCATTTGCCGGTGATCTTCGCCATTGGCACCGGTTTGCCCGTGCTGCTTTTTGCAGGTGTCATGGCGTATAGCGCCAACCAACTCAGTCGCGTCTTCAACATGGTCACCCGTGTCGAAAAGGTGATGCGCATAGTCGCGGGCGTTGCCTTTCTGCTCACGGGACTTTATTACATCGGCATCTTCGCAGGTATATTCTGAACAACAACGAACATGGATCCACGCACCGCTTCCCTCCTCGCCCTCTGGAAAGAAGGCCGTACCCGCTTCACCAACCAACTACCCAAGCTCACTGCGGCCGACCTTCCGAAGAAGCTCGTGCCCGGGCCCAACAGCGCGGGTTTCTTACTGCGCCACATCGGTGACGTGGAGCTGCTCTTTGCGAAGAACGTGTTCGGCTTGAAGGATGTGCAAGTGCATGCGAGCACCGTGGCCAAAGGGCACGACACCGGCGAATGGACCGATCTCGTTGCGTTGACGGCCTACGTGCAGGAAAGTGCTGAAGTGCTGGAACGTGCGATCATTGCACAGTCCGACGCGGATTGGGAAGTTATGATCGAAACGAAGGAGTTCGGGAAGAAGACCAAGGCGGAAGCGTTGGGACGGATCACCACACACACGGCATACCATGCGGGGCAGTTGGCGATGCTGGTGAAGTACGGGACGTAAGGCTCCCTCGCCTTTGAGAGCGGCGCACCTCTCAGGTTCGTTCCGCACCATCTTCCTGCCCTCATGAGGATCACCATGGCAGACGCGCAGCGCAATCCTCCTCCTTCCGTTCCTTAGCAGCAGCACTTGCGCCCAACTGGAAGTCAGTTGGGCTTATACCATGGAGGGAGTCTTTCCTCCGTGGGCCGCATTCTTGAAGGATGCGGGAACTCCTCGATGGACCCTTGGGGCCACTTGGCCGTGTGCTTCAATGGCTTCGATGATGTGAGGATGGCCCCGTGATGAACTAGTCCGTACTTTTCACGGATAACCTTCCTCCATGCGAAGCCTCCTTTGTTCCCTATTCACCGTCGCGCAACTCTTCACCTTTGGACAAGTGAGCAACATCACTTGCACCAGTGAGGCCGCGGAATTAGCCATGAAGGGATTGCACGATCCTGCGCAGTATGCAGCGAGTGAGGTGATCGATGACCATGAGGTGATCCTTTGTGAATTGCGCACTGCCGTTGCGGCCGATTCGTTGAAAGCGCATCTGCAAGGTTTGTTGAGGTTCTACACCCGCCATACACGGTCCGATACCGTAAGCGAAACAAGCGGTATCGGCGCGGCGCGGCGATGGATCCATGGAAAGTTCGCGGAGTTCAGCGCTGCGAACGAAGATCGATTGATCCCCGGATATGTGCAGTTCGACTACCAAGCTGGAGCGAACGAATGCGGAAGTGGCGCAGCGTGGAAGAATGTCTTGGCGGTATTGCCTGGATCCGATGTCAGTGACCATCGTGTGGTCCTGATCGAAGCGCACATGGACAGCCGGTGCGCGGACAATTGCGATAGCACTTGCTACGCTCCGGGTGCCGAGGACAATGGCAGCGGCGTGGCCTTGGTGATGGAATTGGCGCGCGTGTTGACTGAATACACGTTCAAGCATACCCTCGTCTTCCTGCTCACTACCGGTGAAGAGCATGGCCTGCTCGGTGCCGAAGCCATGGCGACCTATTGCACGACACAAAACATCGCATTGAAGGCGGTACAGAACAACGATGTGATCGGTGGCGTACTGTGCGGTGCCACCGCTTCGCCACCCAGCTGTTCACCGGCCGGAGATGTGGACAGTTTGCAAGTGCGCTTGTTCTCCAGCGGTTCCACTGCATTGCCGCATCGCGGTTTCGCACGGACCATCAAGATGTACTACGATGAGAAGATGAGCAACCAAGTACATGTGCCCATGACCATCAGCGTAATGAACAGCGAGGACCGTGGTGAACGTGGCGGTGACCACATCCCCTTCCGGATCGAAGGCTTCCGCAATGTGCGTTTCACGGCGGCCAACGAACACGGCGATGGGGATCCCAGTGGACCCGGCTATGCGGACCACCAGCATACCAGCGACGACATCCTCGGTGTGGATACGGACGGTGACCAGGAAGTGGACAGCTTCTTTGTGGATTTCAATTACCTGCAACGCAACGCCGTGATCAATGGAACGTCCATGACCTTGCTTGCGCTGGGTCCGGAAACGCCAACCTTCGATGTGCTTGACGAACCCACGGGCCTTCGCGTGGTGATCACGGGTAACGCAAGCCTCCCGTGGTACCGGATCGGGGTACGCGACAACAGCGCAGCCACGGAATTCGAGGCCTTGTACCGGACGGATGAGACGAGCTTCCCAATACCTGGTCTCACAGCCGCCAACGCTTACTTCATCAGCGTGGCCGGGATCGATAGCGCGGGGATCATGAGCCCTTTCAGCGGTGAACTGACCAAGGTGAACGACGTGGGAACACCACCGGGTACAATGGATGACCTGCCCTTCGGTTTGGCCTGCGCGCCGATCAGTATCGCGGAACAACTCGATCCAAACGCTACACTTCAATTGCTTCCTTGTAGGCCGAATCCGTTCGCGGACCGCACCGTGATCCCGATCCAGAACTACAGCATGAAGCGCTTTGGCAAAGCGGCCATCGTGATCAACGACATGCACGGGAAGGAATTGATGAAGATCCCCTTCGTTCTGGAGCGGGGCCTGAATGAAGTACACTACAACCACCGCTCATCGCCCGGCCTGTTCCAGTATGGTTTGATGGTGGACGGGCACAGGGTTGGGACGCGGAAATTGGTGGTGTTGCCGTAGTCCCAATGGTATGCAAAAGCCCGATCACATTCTGTGATCGGGCCCGCAATGCCTTCATGAAGAAATGGTGCAGCTTCGAGGGTCCGTATCACCATGACGAGATCTATTCCATCAGCCTGTCCATGCGGAAGTGATCCCAACTTTTCAGAAAAGACAAGGGGCCTTCGGGCCCTTTGTTGGTTGATGCACCTACGCGAACAAGCCCGATGCGTATGCTCATCAGCGCCGCTGACCTCCCATTTGGCAACACGTCCATGAAATTCCTGTTCACGGCTGAAGGAAGAGTGGGATCGAAGACCTGTTCCTTACCAGTGCGCTTTATCAGGGGACCTTCATCAGGGCAGGACCCGTTCGACTTGCCCTGATGAACGTTCGTTCCAAATAGGGAAGCAAAATGCATCATCACCTCTGCGTTATCCGGTCCAACTCACACACGATCCATCCGACCTACGACTTCTCCTCGGGCAGATGAATGCCTTGTTTCAAAAGCATTGTGCCCATGGCTACCAGCCAAAGTGCCTTGATGTGGAACATCGGCTTATAGATATCGAAGTTGTCCGGGATGAACAGGATGATGCACACAGCAGCAAGCCCCATGATCGTTGTGGACCAGCCCAACCAAGCACTCATCAACTTCCACTTGATAAAGGCAGCCCCCAACAAAACGAACCCGACCCCTGAGAAGATCCGGCCAAAGCGAATGAAGCATGTTACATACTGGTTCGTGAACAATAGTTTCCCCATGAATTCA
>Ga0209063_1001850_pt1 | contig 10494 bp, 11 predicted proteins | sample KloWWTmeKNB19Kit_FD_187177 | JGI IMG/M metagenome (GOLD analysis project Ga0209063, IMG submission 187177) | Active sludge microbial communities from Klosterneuburg, Austria, studying microevolution and ecology of nitrifiers - Klosterneuburg... | ecosystem: Engineered > WWTP > Aerobic digester >...
TAATAATTAGCATTTAATAATTCAAGCAATAAATAGAAATATAAGATGCCTTACACTGGATACTTTTATATTACAAACCAAACTAATAAGACATTCGAAATCATAACTATCAAGATTGAAAGTGGTGTATACACTGAATCTTGGTCTAAAGGTTCTGGGGACGATCCATCTGCTTTTAAACCGAACAATGATTGGAAATGCGGGCCATTTAATGCTGTTATGGCTGCTCTATGGGTGAAAATTACCGTGAGTTTTACCATCGATAAAAATTCTGGCAATTTCAAGAGGGCTGAAATTAAAATTTTATGGGGCAGAGATGATGACACTAAAACTGGCAATATTTATATTTCCGGTAATTCAGTCGAAATCGTAACTCCATCCGGTAAGAGAGTCAAGACTGCAATTGAATAACAGTTAAAGTCAACAGGACATTATAAATGGGATCTTTGTAAGATGTAAGGATCTTTTATTTTGAAAGTAATATAGCTTATTTTAATTGTTAACCAAATGATGCGACATAATTAATATATAGTAAATCGCGTCATCTATAAAAAACTACTATGCCATATACCGGTAGTATTCGAGTCTCAAGTGTAAGAAGAATATATTATTTAAGTATCGTGGTTAAAAGCGGTGTATATACGTCTAACTTTTCACAAGGTAATGCTAGTGGGATTAATTTTGTTATTGCACCTAATGAAGTACGGGACTTACATGGAGAATTTAAATCAGTGATAGCTGCCCTTTGGATTTTAATTACTTTAAAGATTAACTACACTCAAGAAAATATTGAGGCATTTAATAAAATTGTTGAAGTTAAAATTTTGTGGGGCAGAGATGATGACAATGGGATATGTCTAATACATATTTCTGATGGAGCCGTCACAATCACAACTCCTTCCGGGAGAACAAAGACAGAACCACTTTATTAGGCTTTTACTGAAATACTGGATCTCTTACTGGCTTAAACTTTATCGCGAATTTAAGAATAGGGAAATTCTTCATTTAGGGAAAACTACATTGTAACATCCGGGGTAAAGCAAGCAGGAATCTATCATGGGCGTTTGTATGGAACAAGAGAAGTCGCTATTGTTCTGTTATCTGATTTGAGACAGACATACAAGGATAGTATGAAATAGCGTTGGCGGACCAGATCGTAGTAGTGATGAAGTCATCGAAAGATGATTGAGCGAAGGGCTTAGCTTGTTTACGTTTGAATATTGAGCAACAACCCGTCTATGGCGGGGAAGATTGTGAATGGAGAAGCAATATCACAGCGAATTTCCGATAGTGGAGTTTCGTGTATCCAAAATGTGTTATTTTACATTTGTGATGAAACAAGAAGAGCCGTGTGAAGAGAGACTTTCATGCACGTTTCTGTGGGAAAGTAGGGGTGAGACTCCCCTGCGTGACCCGACTATCAGAAATCCAATCGCAAACCAATGAAACGTACCCTGCTTACTTTAGTAATATCTGTTTTCCTCCTTGGATACTGCCAAGCACAGTCATCTGGATCAGTCGTCAATGTAGTTACAATAGACAAGCAGATTCAAGACTCAATAGAAGCGAGGACTATAGAACTTGATGGAAGACTTTTTGGCTCTATCAATTTTAGGCTATTTGGCAATGATTCGCTTGTTTTAGAACACCAGGCTTTTGATATTAACTCCTATGCGAAGAACATGTCTTTCTTAAATGACGATACAATAAGGACTGTTGGATACCTGAACTTTATCAAAATGGGGTTTGGTTACAGTGTTTTATTGTCAAATGAAACTAAATGCAGAATAGATTTTGTAACCGTATCCGAATTGGGAACATTAAAACTACATAAGGAAGATACTCCATCACAGTCTTTAATAGTTCCATGCGTTGCATCTGAATTGATCATCCCTTCAAAGCCAAGGTTTGAAAGAGGAGAAATGGTTTATGGTAAGATTAATCTTATAAGCTCTGATTTTTATGACGTTGAAGAAGATGTCGAAATTAAATACCGTTTAGAGCTGACGGGTTATTTTAAAACAGAAGTCTACTAAGCACTTCGATTGAACCTTTTGAATTCTGATAACATCAGCTTCACACCATGGCGGACAGGTCTTACCTCCACGCTTTGCTTTTTGAAGCAGTTTTCGCTATTTTGTAATTGTAAACCTGTAACGACATTGTGTGAAGCCCGGGCCGTTACTCTAAACGCAAAATTCACCATCATGTATCGCACATTACGGATCCTGCTCTTCCTCCTCCTCACCCAGCTCTGCGACGCCCAGACCCCCAATTTCTTTGCCGATGGATCGCGATGGGTTTATCACACGCATGAGTCTGGGGAGCCGGGCCAGCAACTCTTTCACAGCACTGATGAGCAGAATATTATACATGGGGACACGTTGATTAGTGGGCTTTCGTATTTCAAGATGTATACGACGCGGCATAACATTTTAAACGTATACACCTTTCCCGGTATGTTAACATTCAATTCGTATGACAGTATCGGTCCTACCTTCCTCCGCTATGATACCCTGCTAAAACGCGTTTATTACTTGCCATCAATAGATTCCAGTGAAAGATTGATCTATGACTTTGATTTGCAGTTAGGTGACACCACACCTATGCAGTCGCAGCACTTCCCAACTACCATCATTCGATCTATTGACACGGTGAGTCTATTCGGGATAGCAGTAAAGCGATTTTTCCTGACCGATGTAAGTGATCCCTACATTGAATTCTTCAACTATGTTCTGGAAGGAATGGGCGGTAGCAATGGCCTTGCGTACTATCAACCGGAATATGGCTGGCTAGGTGGAGGAGTTTTCTCTACAGCACTGCGCTGCTTTCAGTATCAGGATAGTATTTATGCCCCATACGACGGGGAGTGTCCGTTTATCGATTTTATTTCGGCCGTTGATCCAGTTTGGACTGATCAAACATTGACGATCAGCCCCAATCCAACCCTGGGCTTGTTTACTGTGTCTATTAGCGAAGAGTTTCTGAATGCTACGTGTACCATCGTCAACAGCATAGGGCAAGTAACGCAATCGTTTAAATTGACCGAGCTGAATTCTACAGGGCAGCTTAACGTACCAGGTATCTACTTTTGGCGGGTAGAACAGGAGGGTCGTTTAATCAGGACGGGGAAGATTATTTGTGAATGAGTGGCGCAACCGAATTGTTATTCAGAAACACTAAAGCTCAAATTTTAAAGATCATTTCTCAGACAGCCTCCGTCAGGCTGTGGTTATCGCGTGATATACATCGACCCTGTATGCGACTCCTCTCCAACCATCACCCGAATGAAATAGATACCTGAAACCAAATCATCCCGGTCAATGGTAAAAGCATTGATACCAGCTCCGGCCTGCGTGGTGTATTGATCCACAAAACGCCCGGATGCATCCAGTACCTGGAGCTTCACTTCCGATGACAGATGATCACGCAATGTGTACACTACATTTACTTCATCACTGGCAGGGTTGGGGTACACTAGGAACTCGGTGAGTGGGGACGATGGATCTTCAACGCCGGAAATGATACCCAGATCCGTTTTTTCAAAGATCGCGGAGCCACTACTGCTCCCAAGAAATTCCGTAAAGCGTAGTTTCCAAACACGGTCATCCGGAGTTTTAACAAAATAGACGAGATCTTCAGGCAGGATCCATTCAAAGGCACCAAGATCAAAATACTTCCAGTCGTGCCCGATGATTTCCAGATGGGAGGAAGAAAGGGAGTCAGCAAAATCCTGGAACTGAACCGTTGCCGGATCCACCTGGCTGGCTTCGGCGACTTCAACTCCTGGTGCAGATAAGATCCCGGTCACGAGGTACTGGACAGAATCCCCACCTTGATCAAGCAACGCAAAATACCGGCAGAATAGTAAATCAAAACCATCGGCTGGTTCCACGTCAACAGTTTCGCCTGTGTCAAAACTGAAATAGGCCAGCATATCTCCCGCATGATCGGCTTTGGAAATAGTCTTAGTTACTTCATCTGATCCATCCAGATTGGCATACCGGAAGGTGTATACACCATTGATGAGGGATTGGATCTGAAATTTGAGGTAGGTACCATTTCGAAGTTCTATCACATATACAAATATTCCATTGGTTTCCTGCGTAGCCGGATTGTATACCCCCCATCCAAAGTCATCCGGATTTCCCCCTTCACGAAATTCGTTCAGGGCACCATATGACCATGATATTTCACGATTGAACAATTGAAAATCTACGAAGTTGGAGGGATCAGGCTCTGCCGTAAAATCATCCCCCAGGGTGAAAAACGCCTGGATGGGCAGCGCTCCCTGCGTGGACCCGACACTTTCATTGATAAAGACTCCCGCATCTTGTGGGGCCACCGAAAATGCAATGTCCCAGGAGGTATTGGCAACCCGGTGATCAGTTCCTGCAGACAGGTTGATGTAACTCTGTTGGTTGTAGGACGGACCTGTAGAGATGGTTTGTGATTCCTGGGCCTTGAGGGCTACAGCCATTAGGCATAATGCACAGATGATGATCGGTTTCATTGTCGGATATTTAGATGAAGAGATTTTTAAATAACTGATTCTCCAAAAATACCACACTTACCCGCAATTTCGCAGCGGAAATTGTATAAATGTGGAAGTCGGATTACTTAGTCATACTTTTCGATGCACCAGATTATACTATCTTAAAGTCGAATTCCGGGAGCGCCTCAGCGCGAAGCCTGAAACGTCATAACATACCAACTATGAAATGCTCTCTCCTCCTGGTGATGTGTCTTCTCACATTTCATCCAAGCCTCTTTTCACAAAAGCAGCACCTTATCGATTCTTTGCTGATTGATCTGCAGCGATTGAATGATTACCGGAAAGCGACAGGTACTGTGGATACAACCTTGCGCGATACGTCTATCATTAATAATCTGGTGAATCTGGCAATGCTGCACAGGAGTAATCCGGATAGTGGCCAGTATTATGCCAGCCTGGTCGTAGACTGGGCCAAAAAAATTGACTACAAGAAAGCCCTTGGAATCGGCTACAACGTCCTGGGTACGGCTAGTAAGATGCAGGGTAATTATCCAGCAGCCATTGATTATTTTCAAAAGTCAATTGACATCTGGATAGCTAAAAAGGATAGCATGGGATTGGGTGCGACGTATGCCAATCTGGGAGAAGTCTATCGGCTTAAAACTGATTATCCGGAAGCCCTGAAATACTTCCTGCTTTCGCTACGCATTGATGAAGCCCTACAGTATGAGATAGGCATCGCCTATGCCTACAACTACCTTGGCGCTACGTATCAGGAACTCGGGGATTATACAAAGGCGCTTGAAAATTTTCAGGCAGCGCTGGAGATAAGGCTGAGGCTCGGACTAGATGCCGGTATCGCCGCTGGGTACAACAATATCGGTACGATCTATGCTGACGAAGGAAAATTTGCCGAAGCTTTAGAAAATTATAAAGCCTCCCTGGCGATCAAGGAAAAAATAGATGATCGATATGGCATGGCCAATACCTATATCAATATAGGTGATGTGTATCATAAGCAAGGAGATCAACAGGAGGCTATGAAATACTTTAGCCTGGCACTCAAGCTGCAAAAGGATCTGGAGGATCAGGAAGGAATGGCCGCGACGTATATCGCCATGGCAGCTTCACGGATAGCTACAAAGCAATATGCTGAGGCGTCTTCTCTACTTACCAAGGTTGTATCGATTTCAAAGGAGATTGGCTCGCTCTACTATCTTAGAGATGGTTATGCCACGTTTGCCCATCTGGACAGTATCACAGGCAATCACAAACAGGGACTGGAACATTACAAATTATATGTCGCTGCGCGCGATAGCATCACCAATGAAGAGAATACCCGGAAGTTGGTAGAGACCCAGATGCAATACGATTTTGATAAAAAGGAATCGCTGGCGAAAGCAGAACAGGATCAGAAGGATTTTCTCGCCCTGAAAGCAATGCAGAAGCAAAAGATGGTACGCAATGGTTTCATGGGTGGTTTTGCAGTAGTCCTGCTGTTTGCCGGCATACTGTTGTCTCAACGTAATAAGATAAAGCAAGGGAAAAAGCGGAGTGATGAGTTATTGCTCAACATCCTACCTGCAGAAGTAGCCGAAGAACTAAAAGCCAAAGGATCCGCACAAGCGAAGCATATTGATCTGGTCACCGTTTTATTTACAGACATCATCGGGTTTACAGAGATATCGTCGAGGATGAGTGCCGGTGATCTGGTGGATGAAATCAACGCGTGCTTTTCAGCCTTCGACCGCATCATTCAGGAGCATGGCATCGAAAAGATAAAAACGATCGGTGATTCGTACATGGCGGCTGGCGGATTACCTACACCCAATAAGACACATGCAGTAGATGTAGTCAATGCAGCACTCGCGATGCAGCGTTTTATGAAAGAAAGAGAGGTAGCCAGGATGGCAAAGGGTCAGACCTACTTTGAAATACGCTTAGGTGTTCATACCGGTCCGGTGGTCGCCGGCATCGTCGGCGTCAAGAAATTTCAATACGATATCTGGGGAGATACTGTCAACACCGCCAGTGGGGTAGAAAGTGCAGGCCAGGCGGGGATGGTCAATATCAGTCACACCACCTACGAATATGTCAGGGATAAATTTACATGTATACCACGGGGGCAAATCTATATCAAAGGGAAGGGGGAATTGGAGATGTATTTTGTGGAAGGGGGAGTCTAATTGGTACTGACTCCAGCTTTTTCCCGCGATTACTATTCCTTCGAAAGGATTTATCTGCATCTGAGGGAAACCCGGTCCTTCTTTGTCTCCATGGAGGTATTCCCGACTACTTTCTAACGCAGAATTACCCCACCGGACTTGAAGATTATTTTACTGTAGTGTGGTGGGAACAGCGTGGCTTCGGCTTATCGTATAGAGACACTTCATGCCCCTGTAAAAGGGTTCTATACATTTGAACATTCGGCACACAGTCCCCATTTTGAAGAACCAAATCGAGTGAAAGACATTATTATTAGCGATATACTCAAAGGGAACATAACTTTGGCAGATAATTAGCAAAAGGACTAATGGGTTCGCTAGTAGGTAATAACGCTATATAATGGCGTCCAAAGTTTGTTTCCACCCCTCGCTGCATTCAGGTTGAAGTATATTTTGTAAAAACCCAACTATACGGCAAGATCATATCGTCTATAGGATCTAAGGAGAGTTCCAAGTAAGACTTGAATTCTGGCCCTGCCTTACCTTTAGACATTTAAATTATTAAAAAAAATTAGTATGAAAAAATCACTCAATTCAGCCATTTTAATCCTCAGTTTAATCATGGGTCTTCAGTTTTTTAGCTGCAAGAATGAAGATAGCCCGGTGGATTCCTGCGATTGTGTCAATAGCCTTGGGAAAGCATGTGTCGTTTATGAGGAAACCTATTGTGCAGAGCCCTGGGGAGGAGGTTTTACAAATGACACCGAATTGAGGAATGAAATTAAAGAGTTCTTTACATCCTTATCCATTGGCCTGGACCAAATAGGATTTGAGGTTACCTCAGCTCCCGATGCATGTTATGCGTGTAGTTGTAAAACCGGTCGAACCATATGTGGTAAAGTCGATCTGGAAGATTTAGAATCCATAAAGGAGTTAGGGTTTATTGAGCAATAATTAAAAGGGGGCTTTTCACATTGGATGCAGTCGATGGCTGATACAGAAATTTCTAAAGAATCTTACCTTTGAAATAATTAACCAGGTTCTTGAAGAAAGGTTCTTTGGAATACATTTACCTACTGCCTTATTCGTTGACCACTATATTTAAATGGTAACAGCCCGTGTCTTATTCCGAAACCAAAAAGCCGTTATACAGAAAAGTAAATACTAAAGCCCGCGGAGTTCGCCATGGCTTTGGTGGAGACTTTAGCCATGTACGCCACGCAAAGAGAGATACCCGGGAACAAGTCCGGGGTTCCATGCATGGGCGAAAGAAACGCGGACTTGACTATTCACCCCTTTTTAAGTTCCTATTGACTAAAGTTGGATCTAATTGGGATGAAGTATTCAGTGAAGCTAATGCAAGGATTGATCGACCTGACCCGATCTTTTGGCTCGTGGCATTAACGGAGGACCAGAAAAGGGAATTAGTATGTATGGGTGAATCAAGTTTCTTTACTGGCTTATATGTAGATGAATCCAACATCCTACAGATCGTCAATCCAAACTTTAAACAAGAAGACTTAATACCGTCTTGTACATGTTGTACGCATACCCTCAATGGCATACCTATTAGTAAAGCAGAGTAAACGAAGCAACAACTTTTATCTGCCGGTATTCTTTTTCCTGATTCCTTTTAATTTGTGTGGCAGATTCTTTTATCTTAAAGGTGAAAACCTGGAGAATCACTAAGTAGAGTCTTTGCCAATAGCCATATTATTTCATATGAAAAAGAATCTTAAACATATAGTAAACTGCTTGCTACTTGTATTTGGGAGTACAAACATTACGTATAGCCAATGTATTGCCGATGCCGGAGAAAACGCAGCCTTGTGTACCCATTGGGGCCTTGACACTTTTTATCTGGGTGGAGCTCCAACAGCCGTAGGTGGAATCCCACCATACACCTATAAGTGGACGTGTATGAATTCAAATATCTGGTTTACCTATACAGCATCCGATTATCTGGACGACACCACAAGTGCAAATCCTAGAGTAACAAGTATTTCAGATAACCCATTAACTTTTCATCTGGAAGTTATGGACAGCATAGGTGCTACTTGCACAGACAGCATCATCGTCCAATTTTCTATTTTTGTAATCACCCTGGATGTTAAACACGCTCATTACCAACAAGGAGATAGTGCGCGATTGTATACAAGCGTGGGTGAAGGAATTCCACCTTTAACATATCTGTGGTCACCTCCAACGGCGTTAACAGATCCAACGGATGTGCATACATGGACGAAGTCAGATACTTCAATAACTTACAGCCTACTCGTTACGGATTCTGCAGGATGTCAAATAGGAGATGCTTTTTTTGTATACGTAGAACCGACTTCCATCAGTGAAGTTTCTAAATCACTTTATACATCCTTGTTGACACCAAACCCTCTGACAGATGTCGCCGTATTATCGGTAGTTCCATTTGAATCCATTGACAACTATGAAGGCTATATCTACGATCTGACCGGAAGACTAAGAAAGAAAGTATCTATTCCACAGAACGGTGTTGAAATAAATCGATCGGAATTCGAAGCAGGAATATATTTTTATCAAATCCTGGACAGTGGAAAAGTAATAAGTCAGTGCAAATTTGTTGTCCAATAGAAAAATATACGAGTGCTAACATGTGATGACAATCAACCTTGATTGAATCATCAAGCGGTTATTAGAGGCGTTCTTAATACCGGCTCCCCATAGTTGATGTAGGCACAGATGATTCAATCACATCCATATCAGCTTGCGTCAGTTCAATGTTTAATGCACCAAGATTCTCTTCAAGCCTGTGCATATTTCTTGTGCCGGGAATGGCGGTGATTTCGTCGTTTTGATTCAATATCCAGGCTAAGGCGATTTGTGCTTTCGTGACGCCTTTGTCTTGTGCCAATTGATCAATCACTTCAACAAATCTGATATTTTCTTTGATAGCCTCCTCGGTAAAGCGCGGATTGTTCAATCTGAAATCGCCTGGTTCCATATCCGCACGGCTTTTAATGGCTCCTGTCAGGAAACCACGGCCCAAAGGACTATAGGCTACAAAGGTGATTCCAAGTTCTTTACAAGCAGCAAAAAGTTCTTGTTCCGGTTCACGGCTCCATAATGAATACTCGCACTGCAGGGCGGTGATGGGATGTATTTTGTGTGCACGGCGGAGTGTATCCGCATTCACTTCAGATAGACCGATCGATTTCACTTTTCCTTCTTTCACCAAATCCGCCATGGCACCGACGATCACCTCAATCTCCACCTTCGGGTCTTGACGATGCATATAGTATAGATCAATCGTATCCGTGCCAAGGTTTAGAAGACTTTGATCGCAGGCTTTTCTGATATAGTCTGGTTGACCATTGAGACCGAGCCATTCACCTTTGGGCCCTCTCATGACACCAAATTTGGTGGCCAGGATGACATCATCCCAGTGCCCTTTAAAGGCCTTCCCAATTAGCCTCTCATTCTCTCCACTACCATACATGTCGGCCGTGTCGAAAAAATTAATACCCAAATCAATGGCTTTATGAAGCGTATGAATAGATTCTGATTCATTAAAGGAGCCATAGAACTCGGACATACCCATGCAGCCAAGGCCGATCCTGTTGACGTGGAGTGTGCTGTTACCTAGTGTCGTTGAATGTTTCATTTGCTTAACTTATCGTGAACCACAAAGGTCGATCACGGAGAAGTCAAACCGCTTGTAAATAGCAATCCAAGGTTTGTAAATTTCAATCAATTCCTGTATTTCAATGGAGACATGTCTGTATGCTTCTTGAAAAAGTTTGAAAAATGGGCTACTTCATCAAAGCCTAGAGAATACGCTATTTCGGACACATTCCATTG
>Ga0209063_1001851_pt1 | contig 10493 bp, 13 predicted proteins | sample KloWWTmeKNB19Kit_FD_187177 | JGI IMG/M metagenome (GOLD analysis project Ga0209063, IMG submission 187177) | Active sludge microbial communities from Klosterneuburg, Austria, studying microevolution and ecology of nitrifiers - Klosterneuburg... | ecosystem: Engineered > WWTP > Aerobic digester >...
AAACCTTGAAATCCACCCATGAAAAGTAGAATAAAACATTTTTTTAGCGTTTCTTTATCAATTCGTTTTTTGATTAAAAAATAAACAAACGGAACTATGAAAACCAAACCAATAATTCGACCAATAAATCGGTGAAACCATTCCCAGAAATAGATGAATTTATAATCATCAAGCTGAAAATCATTGTGAATATTAATCTTTTGGTATTCAGGGAATTTCTTGTATTCGTCAAAAGCAGCTTGCCATTTTTCTTCACTCATCGGCGGAAAAGTATCCGTAACCAAATGCCAATCGGTCATCGATAATCCTGAATTAGTTAGTCGTGTAATTCCACCAACGGTAACCATTATAAAAAGTAAAACACAACCTGAAAGTAGCCAATAAATGACTGATTTATCTTTTTTCATTCTTTTCCAATTAATTCGATTTCTTGTTTTTTTGTGCTTTCTTTTAAAGAAATCCTCTTTAAATAAAATTTTAATATTAAGAAATTTGCAATGCTATTTAAAATAATTATAAATGCTGATATTATAATTCGATCTCTAATACCATTATTAATTTTCATTCCGAGTAAATTAATTAAAATATAAACTTGAAAGAGATAATATGTTATAAAAATTATAAATAAGGATGCGATACACATTATAAAATAAAACAATTTGTATTTGAAATGAGTTGTTTTATTTCTGTTCAATTCTTTTATAAAAAAGAAGTTTGATACAAAAAGTATCATCAAAAGAATAGTTAAAAAAACAACTCCTAAAAAGTCCATTATTTTTTAATAAAAAGATTTAACTTCTCAGCTCTTTTTAAAACAAAATCCAATGCTGCTTGATATTCATTTGGGATTTCGCCTTCAAGAATAGCTTCTTTTACGGCTTCTTTCAAAACGCCAATTTCTCGTGATGGTTTTAAATTAAAAAGTTTCATAATTTCTTCTCCCGAAATTGGTGGTTGAAAATTACGAACATGATCACGTTCTTCTACTTCAATAATTTTCTTGCGAACAAGGTCAAAATTATCGTGATATTTCTTGAATTTCTTAGGGTTTTTGGTTGTAATATCTGCTTCGCAAAGTGTCATTAGATTGTCCACATCTTCACCAGCGTCAAAAACCAATCGTCGCACAGCCGAGTCAGTAACGATATCATCGGCTAAAATGATTGGTCGCGAACTCATCATGACCATTTTTTGCACAAATTTCATTTTTTGATTTAATGGCATGTGCAAACGTTCAAATATTTTTTTCACCATTTTTCCGCCAAGAAATTCATGACCATGAAATGTCCATCCTTGTTTTTTATTAAACTTTTTAGTTGGTGCTTTTCCAATATCATGAAGCAAAGCAGACCAACGAAGCCAAACATCATCAGTATTCGGACAAATATTATCTACAACTTCTAGTGTATGATAGAAATTGTTTTTATGTGTTTGACCTTCAATTTCTTCCACATTGTTCAAAGCCGTCAACTCCGGAAGAATGATGTCTAAAAGTCCGGTTTTATACAAATGCAAAAATCCAATAGATGGTTTTGGAGTTTCTAAAATTTTATTCAATTCATCTACAATTCTCTCACCTGAAATAATTTTTATTCGGTCTTTATTTTCAGCTATGGCTTGAAGCGATTTTTCTTCAATGGTAAAGTTCAATTGCGTTGCAAAACGTATTCCTCTTAACATTCGCAATGGATCATCAGAATAAGTTATGTCTGGATTTAAAGGCGTTTTGATGATTTTATTTTCTAAATCTTCTAAACCATTGAAAGGATCAATTAATTCACCATAATTAGCTGGATTTAAAGAAAAAGCCAATGCGTTTATAGTAAAATCACGACGATTTTGATCATCTTTTAATGTGCCATTTTCAACTGTTGGATTTCGACTTTCTTCTGTGTAGCTTTCTTTTCTGGCGCCAACAAATTCAATATCAATCTCTTTATAACGCAGCATTGCTGTTCCATAATTCTTAAAAACCTGAACTTTGGGTTTATTGGGCAATAATTCGGAAACTTTTAAAGCCAATTTAATTCCAGAACCAACAGCTACAACATCAATATCTTTTTTAAAATCGCGTTGCAATAAAAAATCACGAACAAATCCACCAATAACATAACTTTCGAGGTTAAGTTCTTGGCTCGCTTTGGAGATTATTTCAAATATTGGATTGTTTAATGCTTTTGTATAATTCATATTCAATTTGAAAACTTGAAAATCAGATAATTTGAAAATTGATTAGCATTTTCAAATCTTCAAATTTTCAAATTAGTTACTTGCGAATAATTGTTACTTGGCTATCATTTGTCAATTTAATAATCGTTGACGGTTTGTCACAAATTTTTTCGCGATGCAAATTTACTACATAGTCAACACCATTTATAATTTCGGGAGCAATTTCTTTGAAAGATTTTGGTGTAAACATACCTGAAATATTAGCCGAAGTCGAAACCAAAGGTCTTTTCATTCGTTCCATCAATTTGAAGCAAAAAGGTTCTTTGACAATTCTTACTCCAAGAGTTTTGTCTTCTGCAATAATGTTGGCAGCTACGTTTCTCGGATTATCTAGAATTAAAGTGGTTGGTTTCTCGGATAAATCCAGAATTTGCCAAGCTACTTCTGGAATTTCTTTGAAAACATTATACATCATTTTTTCGCCATTCATTAAGCAAATCATACTTTTACTCTCTTCGCGTTGTTTCAAAGCGTAGATTTTTTTTATCGCTTCCGGGTTTGTAGCATCACAACCAATTCCCCAAACGGTATCAGTTGGATAAAGAATAATTCCTCCGTTTTGGATTACTTCAAAGGCGTTATGGACTTCTTGGTTGATATTCATTTTTTCAAAATTTTAGCAAAGATAAAGCAAACTCATAGAAAAATAGTTTTAGTTATATTTGTAAAAAAAAAAGAAATGCAACTCATATTATTTTGGATTTTGTATCCAATCCTGTTTTTAATCTCAATTTTACCTTTTAGAATTTTATATATAGTTTCTGATGGAGTTTATTTTTTGGTCTATTATGTTATTGGTTATAGAAAAAAAGTAGTCAGACAAAATATTGCATTATCATTGCCACATCTTTCCGAAAAAGAGCGAAGAGAAATTGAAAAAAAATCATATAAACATTTGTGTGATATGTTTTTAGAAATGATAAAAACGATGTCCATTTCGGTGAAAGAAATTGAAAAACGGTTTGTTTTTAAAAATCTTGATTATTATTTAGAAATTGAAAAACAAGGAAAGAGTATTGCGTTAATGTGCGGACATTATGCAAGTTATGAATGGAGTATTTCTATGAATAGTCAAATTACTTTTGATGGTTTTGCTATCTATAAGCGAATTAATAACAAGCATTTTGATAACCTAATCAGAAAAATTCGTTCACGATTTAAAGCACATTTGATTAGTAGTAAAGAAACTATTTCGGTGGTTGAACACAATTATAAAAATGGTATAAAAGGATTGTATGGTTTTGCTAGCGATCAGTCGCCACAGTTAAAAAAGCATGTTTATTGGAGCCAATTTATGGGAATTGAAGTTCCAGTTCATACTGGTGCAGAAATGCTTTCGAAACGATTTGACATGAATGTTTTATTTATGAAAACAAGAAAAGTAAAAAGAGGTTTTTATGAAACAGAACTTGAACTTTTGACTGATAATGCGAAATCAATTCCAAATTATCAAATTACGGAAACATTTTTACGAAAAGTAGAACAACAAATTCTAGAAGCACCAGAATTTTATCTTTGGACACACAAAAGATGGAAGCATAAAGGCAAAAACAAATTGAATAAGGAATCGTAACTTACAATTTTATTTTTGTAGTATTGTAATAATGAAATTATCTGTAATAATCACCACCTATAATGCTGAAGAATGGCTTCACAAAGTGCTTGTAGGTTATAGTGTTCAAACCATAGATGATTTTGAAATTGTCATTGCTGATGATGGTTCTACCGATAAAACAAAAGCAGTTTTAGCGTTATTTTCAAATAAATTTAAGTATCCAATTGTTCATGTTTGGCATGAAGACAAAGGTTTTAGAAAATCAGAGATTTTAAATAAAGCCATTCTTAAAACAAATTCTGATTATTTACTTTTTACTGATGGTGATTGTATTCCTAGAAAAGATTTTGTTTCAATTCATTTAAAAAATAAAGAAGTTAATTATTTTCTTTCGGGTGGTTATTTCAAATTGCCAATGGACGTTTCAAAAGCCATAACGGATAACGATGTTGAAACTCAAAATTGTTTCAATGTTTCTTGGTTAAAAAAACAAGGCTTAAACTTGAATTTTAAAGCAACAAAACTCACACATAATAGGTGTTTTGCCTCATTTATGAATTGGTTAACGCCAACCAAAAGAACTTTCAACGGACATAATACTTCATGTTTTAAAAAAGATATTTTGGCAGTTAATGGTTTTAATGAAGACATGCAATATGGTGGTTTGGACAGAGAAGTTGGCGAAAGAATGTTCAATAACGATTTATTTTCAAAACAAATTCGATATTCAGCAATTTGTATTCACCTAGATCATTCTCGTGGATATTACAGTCAAGAAGGTTGGAATAAAAATTTAGCCATCAGAGCTTTCAATAAAAAAAATGGTGTCGTAAAAATCAAAAACGGGATAGAAAAACTACCTTAATTTTTTGATGGTTTTCCAAACAGCGAATGCATTTTCATTCTTCTAAATAAAGAGATTTTTCGTTTTTTCGGAACACCATTTTTGGCAATATAATTTTTAACTGCTTCAACCATTCTTTCTGCGGACTTTCCATCGTTATAAGGATGATATTGTTCAAAAACTTCTTTTCTGTTTTTTGCAAAAGCATCTTCAGAAAGGTTTTTTTCTACCAAAGGAATTAATTGAGCATAATCAAAACTGTTTTCCCAAACGATATTTTCAGAGATATTTTTGAAAGTTATTGCAGGTTTGTTTAAAAGTAAAAATTCATAAATAACAGACGAAGTATCACTAATCATTAAATCAGCCATTAGTAGAAATTTGATGATATTTTTTTCTGTTTCAAAAATAATATTTGGTATTTCATCGGCTAGGTTTTTGTAAATATCTAACCAATTTTTATCCATCAAAGGATGAAATTTTAATAGAACTAAATAATCAGGATTTTTAACCAATGCTTTTAACTCATCAACCAAAAAAGGCGCTGAAGTAAGCTTTGGCGAAAAAGTTGGTGCATAAAGCAGTATTTTTTTCGCATTGAAATTGGCTAAAAGCTGCATCTTTTCATCATCATATCGATGTAAGTCTGTTCCATATACATCAAGTTTTGGCCAACCCGTTTCGATAACGTCAAAATCTTGGTATTTATTTTTAAAATCAATAAATTTTTTAGTAAAATATGGACCTTGAGTTAAGTATAAATCAAAATAGTGACGAATTCTAAAATGTCCTTTTTTCTCTCCAGCCAAACCATGAAAAACCTGAACTTTTAATCCATGTAAATAATGCGGAACTTCGTTTCCAGGCACAAAAATAGCATCTGCTTTATAGTGTTCTAAATCAGAAATTAAGGTTGTGTGATTTTCATTTTTAAAGGGAAAATCAGGTAGTATTTTTTCATTGATGTACCAAATGTAATCATGGTTTTTTGCCAGTAAATAATTTTTTATTGGTTCAAGAATTCCAAAGGAATAATTATTTTGACAAAAAAGAATACATTTCATTTTAAAGCATTTTGTTTACATTTTCTAAATCTTCTACAAAGTCAATTTCCATACAATTAAAAGCAGAAATGTCAACGGCAGTGATTTTTATTCCGTCTTTTTCAATGGCCAATTCCAAACCTCTTTCAAAGTAATCGTTGTCATCACATTCTTCTAATCTATTGATAAAAGCTTGAATGTCTTTTGAGGAAATAAAATTGATACCAACTGCTTCGCCAAGACCATTTTTTACGGTTTTTGAAAGTTCGTTGATAAAACCATCTTTTAATGTATATTTTACTTCTTCATCTGCTACTTTACTTGTGTTAACAGCTACAAAAGAAGTTTTTGATTTTATATATGGATGTAAAATGTCTAAAATTTGTCTATCAAAAACCACATCGCCATTAAACCACATTACTGATTTATCACGATTTTTTTTCAATGCTTGAAGCAAACTTTTAGAAGTGTTTGTTCTGTCAAAAAAAGGATTGTATATATAGGTAAGTTCAGGGAAACGTTCCATGATTAAATCCTTTTTAAAACCAACAACTACGTTTATATCATCAATATTAAATTTAGAAGCAATGTTCTCTGTTTGATATTCCATTATACTTTTACCATTTTTCAAAGGTGTTAATGGTTTTGGAAATGGATTCCCAAGTCTTGAGCCAATTCCTGCTGCGAGAATAATTATTTTCATACTATTGTTATTTGATGATAATGTTTTTTTAATTGTAAATTTTTTTATTAATCCATTTTAAAACATAAATCTGCATGCTTTTTTTCCCTAATTCAAGACTTTGAAGACAAATGAATAATTTTTTCTTGTTTAAATCAAACCAAAATAATTTAAAAATGGTTGGTATGGTTTTGTAGGTTCTGAAATAGGTTAATTGAAAATTTGTTTTTAAAACGTATGTTTCATTTTTAATTTCAATGTGATTAGACAAAGATGAAATTATAAATTGGTCATTGTTTCTAAATTTATGTTTGATGTTGTTCTCCAAAAGAGTTGGATGTTTTGAAAAGAAGTTTACTAAAGTTGATTTTCTAACCGAAACTGGAGTATGATCTCTTCGAACGTATTTTTTTTCAAACCCAACAATTTTGGCACTTTTTTGTTGTAAATGTTTGTAGCCAACGTTTGTTTTTAAATTCTTATTGAAGTATTTATTATAGGTTTTTCTAAACCAATTGTTGGAGTAAAAACTATCCCATCTTCCTCGAATTACAGGCAATCCATTGATAAAAAAATCTTCCACTTTAGTATCTCTCATTAACAGAGTGTCGTCATTAAAAATGATAAAATGCTCAGCTAAAGTTGGAATTCTATAAAGCGCCGTGATAATCGAACATGAATTAAAAGTAGGTAAGTAATTTTCAAAATCTTTAAAAATTACGGTGTGGTCAACTAGTTCTAAATTGACATTAACTTTTTTGCCTTTTTCTTTAAGTTTGTCGAAAGCTTTAGGTTTTTGATTATCTGTTACTATAAAAATAGTTCTAATAAATGGAGCAAACTTTATGATAGATTCAATTGTTAATTCAATTTCATCAATAGAGTTATATCTTTTGCTACTTACTTTATTATTCCAATCAATTTTTTTTTCTAGATGAGTATTGATTTTATTTCGCCAAACATCGTCACTGCCATCAACCCAAGTGATTACCGCATCAATTTCGAAATTATTTTTTACTGAATTACTCATTAGGTTTTTACTACTATAGTTAACTATTTAAATTGGTTTTAAACCGCTACATCATATTCTCTCAAAGCATCATTGAGTGAAGTTTTTAAATCAGTTGATGGTTTGCGAGTTCCAATAATTAATGCACACGGAACTTGAAAACTTCCAGCAGCAAAAGTTTTTGTATAACTTCCTGGAATAACAACACTTCTTGAAGGAACAAATCCTTTATATTCGATTGGTTCACTGCCAGTAACATCAATGATTTTGGTTGATGCAGTTAAGCAAACGTTAGCTCCAAGAACAGCTTCTTTTTCTACACGAACACCTTCAACAACAATACATCTTGAACCAATAAAAGCACCATCTTCAATAATTACTGGAGCAGCTTGAAGTGGTTCTAAAACGCCTCCAATTCCAACACCACCAGAAAGATGAACATCTTTGCCTATTTGTGCACAACTTCCAACCGTTGCCCATGTGTCAACCATTGTTCCTTCATCAACATAAGCTCCAATATTCACATAACTTGGCATCAAAATTACACCTTTAGAAATATATGAACCATATCTTGCCGTTGCTGGCGGAACAACACGAATTCCTTTTTCGGCATAGCCAGTTTTTAGTAACATTTTATCGTGATATTCAAAAATTCCAGCTTCCCAAGTTTCCATTTTTTGGATAGGAAAATAAAGAACAACCGCTTTTTTAACCCATTCATTGACTTGCCAACCTGTTGAAGTTGGTTCAGCAACTCGTAAAGTTCCAGAGTCAAGTAACGCAATCACTTCTCTAATTGCATTTGTGGTAGTTTCTTCTTGAAGTAATGCACGGTTTTCCCATGCTGTTTCTATGATAGATTGTAATTGTGTCATTTATTGTAATTTTTTACAAATATAGTTGCATTTATGTATTTTTCAAATCATAAATTTAGGTGAAAGATTTACTCGTTTTTATGAATCTTGATTAACTTTGTACAACAAATTTATAAAACATGAAAAAAGTAGTAATTGCTGTAAGTTTAGTTTTCTTATCATTAATAAGTTGTCAAAAGCAAGCTGAGAAAGATGGAAAAAGCGATGACACGACAACAGTTGTAAACGACTCTGCTTCATCAACCGTTTCTGATGAACACAATTCGCAAAATTCGTTAGATTATTTAGGTATGTATAAAGGAGTTCTTCCTTGTGCTGATTGTAATGGTATTTCGACTAATATTATTTTGAACAAAGACTTATCGTATGAAATAATAACAGTTTATCTCGGAAAAAGAGAAAAAATTCACAGAGAAAAAGGAACTTTTACTTGGAATAAAGAAGGTAATACTATTATTTTAAATGAAATTAAAAATGCACCAAATCAATATTTTGTTGGAGAAAATACTCTAATTCAACTTGATATGGAAGGAAAAAGAATTACTGGTGAATTGGCTAATAAATATGTTTTAGTAAAATTACCAAGTTTTGATGGTGGCTTAGAAGCAGCAAAATAAAGATAATATGCCAAGAATTCTAGCCATAGACTATGGAATAAAACGAACAGGAATTGCTATCACTGATGAACTACAAATTATTGCTTCAGGATTAACGACCATTTCATCAGAAACGGCTATTACTTTTTTAAAGAATTATTTCTCTCAGGAAAAAGTAGAAAAAGTACTCATTGGAGAACCAAAACAAATGGATGGTTTAGCATCTGAAAGCACACCAATTATTGAAAAATTTGTATCCGATTTTCAAAATAATTTTCCGGAAATGAAAATTGAAAGAGTAGACGAACGCTTTACTTCCAAAATGGCTTTTCAAACCATGATAGATAGTGGACTGAAAAAAAATCAACGAAAAAATAAAGCTCTAATAGACGAAATTGCAGCTACTATTTTACTTCAAGATTATTTGACTAGAAAAATGATTTAAATTCATTATTTTTGCCACTTTAAAATTAAAAAAATGATTATCCCAATATACGGTTATGGCGAACCAGTTTTAAGACAGGTTGGAGCAGAAATTTCGCCAGAATATCCAAACTTAAAAGAAATTATCGCCAATATGTATGATACTATGTACAATGCATATGGTGTAGGATTAGCTGCGCCACAAGTAGGTTTGGCTATTCGTCTGTTTGTTATCGATACAGAACCTTTCAGTGATAGCGATGATTTGTCAAAAGAAGAACACGAACAACTAAAAAACTTCAAGCAGACGTTCATCAATGCAAAAATGTTGAAAGAAGAAGGCGAAGAATGGGGATTTAATGAAGGATGTTTGAGTATTCCTGATGTTCGCGAAGATGTTTATAGAAACGAAAGAATTACTTTAGAATATTATGACGAAGATTTCAACAAAAAAACCGAAGTTTTCGACGGATTAATTGCTCGAGTTATTCAACATGAATACGATCATATTGAAGGAATTTTGTTTACGGATAAAATCTCAATGTTAAAAAAAACACTGATTAAGAAGAAGTTACAAAACATAATGGAAGGTAAAGCAAGACCAGATTACAGGATGAAATTCGCTAATAAAAAAGGAAGATAATTAACATTTTTAAAATAAACATTTAAATATATTTGTGCCCTAAATTAAATTAATAAGATGAACGTAGAAAAAATATTAGCTATTGCTGGAAAACCAGGTTTATTTGAATTAAAATTGCAAACACGTTCTGGATTTGTTGCAGAATCTTTACTAGATGGAAAAAAAATCACAGTAGGAATGAGAAGTAACGTAAGTTTACTTTCTGAAATTTCAATGTACACTTACAGTGAAGAAAAACCATTGGTTGAAATCATGAGAGCAATTGCTATAAAAGAAAACGAAGGTCCAGCTATTTCACATAAAGAAGATAATGATAAATTAATAACCTATTTCAAAGAAATTCTACCTGATTATGACGAAGAAAGAGTTTATGCTTCCGATATTAAGAAGTTATTAAATTGGTATAATATTCTTCAATCTAAAGGACTTGTTTCTAAAGAAGAACCAAAAGTGGAGAACGCTGAAGCCATCAAAGAAGAAGTTGTTGAAGAAGTAAAAGCAAAAAAAGCACCAAAAAAAACTAAAAAAGAAGAATAGTTAATTACTTCTTTATAAATACAAATCCTATTGTTGAAATCAACGGTAGGATTTTTT
>Ga0209063_1001857_pt1 | contig 10482 bp, 3 predicted proteins | sample KloWWTmeKNB19Kit_FD_187177 | JGI IMG/M metagenome (GOLD analysis project Ga0209063, IMG submission 187177) | Active sludge microbial communities from Klosterneuburg, Austria, studying microevolution and ecology of nitrifiers - Klosterneuburg... | ecosystem: Engineered > WWTP > Aerobic digester >...
TTGATCAATTGCGGAACGGAATGGACGGATCAACTCTGTTATGCTGACAACGTTGATCAGCGCTATTACTACCGAGGAACAGGTACAGTGCCTATCGCGATCTACTTTGATCAAGGGTTGATCACCGCCGGGGACACGGTCATCATATACGATGGCGGGGATATCAACGCGCCGAGATTGTTCACGAGCACAAATACCTTTGACCTTACCAATCGCATGTACGTTAGTACGAATCCGGAGCATCGCCTTACGTTGCGCATTCGCTCCAATGGCTTTACATCGTGCGCGACCAGCACACCTCAGGTCCCGGCCAGTTGGACCGTTGGTTGTTTTGATTGTGTGCCTGCTACTGCCACGTTCACTATTGTGCAGGATTGCGCCAATGCCCAGTACTCCATCGACGTAGCGATCAGCGATCTTGGCTCGGCCACCGAACTAGGGATCATTTCCACCTTATCCACAGACACCATTTTCGTGAGTTCTGTTGGCACAACCTCTGTTGGTCCTTTCGCCACTGGAACGATGGTCGCTTTAACGATCCTGAACAGCGAGAACAGCCTTTGCAATGTGTACAGCTCAACGATGGTGAATCCACTCTGTCCCACCAATGTGGATTGCCCTGGGCCCGGTCTGGAAGAGACCTACTGCTACGTCGCCAATGACATGCAGATCTGGGCATATGAGCTTCAAGGTGGCCCCGGCAATTTGCGGCTCACCTTTGATCGCGGTACCGTTGAAAGTGCCAGTTTTGACCGCATCTATATTTTTGACGGTCCCAATGACCAATCTCCAATACTTTGGTCCAACTCTTCGCTGTATCCATACCCCGATGGCGATTCAACCGGATTCGCTCAACAGCCGGCTTGCAACTTGGGACCGGAAGGTAGCGCAGTATTGAGCACTGCCGGTAACTACCAAACAGTGGATGTTGCAGCAAGTGGACAGAACCTTTATGTAGTGATGCGATCCGATGGTTCCGTACAGTGTGGCAACGGCACATACGACGAATGGGAATGGAGGGTCTACTGCTTGAACTGTGATAACCCTGAAACCGCAGTGAGCGTTATTCCGGATTGTGTTCACCGCGAATACAATGTGGAAGTGACCGTTACGGATGCTGGTGGCGATGCCGATCTCTCCATTACCAATCTGAGCACGAGTGACACCTTGACGAACGTTGGGGTAGGAGTTCATCAATTCGGGCCTTTCCCATTGGACAGCCTATCCGTGATCAGGGTGTTCAATCAGGAGTACCCACAGTGCCGTTCAACCAGCCAGCCGATCACTTACGCCGCAGATAGCTGTATTATAGTGAGCTGTGGTGTTGATTATTACGACTACTGCTATGGGAACAACGAGGACCGCTGGTACACGTACAAGTCTGCGAGCGCTGTTCCAACAACGATCCGGTTCTCCCAAGGTCAATTGTTGCCTGGCGACCTGATCACGATCTACAATGGGCGTGACGCTACTGGAAGTGTGATCTTTCAAGGAAACAACAACGGTGGTTCATTTGGCGGGTTGGAAGTGAATTCCCAGAACCCGGACTATGCGATCACGCTGCGGATCCGTTCCAATGACAGTGGTTCTTGCGAGGACAATGGTGTAGCGGTGCCACTGCAATGGGCTGTAGGCTGCGGCGCAGTGGGCATTGATGAGCTTGCGACCGGTGCTTTCTCTGTATTCCCGAACCCTACCGAAGGTCTTTTACAGATCGAACTGGGCAACAAAGTTGAAGGCAAAGTGCAGTTGCGCATCACCGACATGAGCGGTCGTATCGTTATGGAACAACAACTCCGTATGAACGGCGGCACACGTAACGCAGTGGATATGACCAAACTCCAAAGCGGGCAATACTTGGTGCAACTCACCACTCCCGATTGGGTGAAGACAGAGCGCGTCCAAGTGGTACGTTGATCTGAAGACAGTTTGAATTGGAAGGGGCTGCCTCGAAAGGGCGGCCTCTTCATTTTTCGCAATTCCATGAAAGGCGATGTGATCCAAGCGATCGGGGATCCTTTTGGGATCAGCCAGGTCCATGGGTTTTGTTTGAACGATACGGATGCTTCTCGTTATGGACCGGTCAGGAACCTTTATGCCCTTAAATTCGCCCTTGAACCAAAACTGAAAAGCATGCTGCTACATGGACGAATCTTGACCTTAGCCCTAGTCATATGGGCAATGTCTCCAATGCAAACTACGTTCGCCCAAGGCGATACGGCCATCGTCGTATGCGGTGACGCTCCTTTACTACCGACCTACTGCTATGTTGCCAGTGATCGACAAGTATGGAACTACGAAAGTTCAGGGTCCGGTACCCTGCGATTGAAATTCCTGCAAGGGACCATAGAAAATGCAGTTTTCGATAGCCTGGAGATCTATGATGGCACGGATGCGACCGGTACCTTGTTGTACCAGCACACCGGTGTTGCCGTGAATTTGGGCCCTGATGGTAGTGGTACCTACATCGGCACGGACATCTTTGATGCAGTAGAAGTGTACTCTACAACAGGAAGCTTTTTCATGTTGATGAACTCTGACGGAAGCGTGGAGTGCGATGGTGGAACGTACGACTACGACGAGTGGCAGTGGGAAGTGGTTTGCTTGGACTGCACCATTCCAGTGGCATCTTACACCGTCGTAAACGACTGTGCCAATTCGCAATACTTCATTGATGTGGCCGTCAGCGACCTTGGCACGGCAACCGAATTGGGCCTCATAGCCACAGGGTTAACGGACACGCTCTTCGTTAGCAGTGTTGGCACCGCTACTGTGGGACCTTTCCCAACGGGGTCGGAAGTTATTGTGACCATCGTGAGCCTACCGAACACGCTATGTAACGTGTCCAGTTCTACCATTGTGAACCCGCTTTGCCCCAGCTTTGTTCCCTGTCCTGGAGCTGGTCTGCAAGAGACCTATTGCTATACCGCGAATGACATGCGCACGTGGGCCTACGAATTGCAGGGTGGACCAGGTAACCTGCGGCTCACCTTTGATCGCGGTACAATTGAAAATGCAATATTGGACCGGATATACATCTTCGACGGACCTGATGCTAGTGCTCCGATACTTTGGTCCAACGCAGCACTGTACCCTTACGCAGGAGGGGACTCTACCGGTTTTGTGCAACAACTTACAGGCGACTTGGGTCCTGTGGGCAGTGCCGTTCTAAGTACGAACAACAATTACTTTGAAGTCGATGTGGCTGCCACCGGCCAAAATTTGTACATGATCATGGAATCAGATGGTTCCGTTCAATGCAACACGACGACCTACGACCAATGGGAATGGAGGGTGTATTGTGTGGATTGCGCGAACCCTGAAGCGACCTTGAACGTCGTTCCTGATTGTTTCCATATGGGGTACAATGTTGAGGTGGTCGTTTCGGATGCAGGAGGTGATTCCGACCTGTCCATCACGAACCTGAACACAGGTGATACCCTGACGAATGTTGGGGTAGGGGTACACACTTTCGGGCCGTTCCCAGTGGACAGCCTTTCCGTGATCCGGGTATTCAATCAGGAATATCCACAATGCCGTACAACCAGTCAAGCGGTCACCTACGCGGCAGATAGCTGTGTCATCGTTAGCTGTGGCGTGGATACCTACGAGTATTGCTACGGGAACAACGAGGACCGTTGGTACAACTACAAGTCGGCGATCAATGGGCCGATCACGATCGGTTTCTCTCAAGGCCAGTTGCTCGCTGGCGATCTGATCACGATCTACAATGGCCTTAACGGTAGCGCCAACACCATCTTCCAAGGCAACAACAACGGTTCATCATTTGCCGGGTTCGCAGTGAACTCACAGAACGTGGATTATGCACTGACTCTTCGGATCCGTTCGAATGACACCGGATCTTGCGAGGACAGTGGCGTGGCAGTTCCGTTGCAATGGGCCATTGGATGCGGAGCCATCGGGATCGATGAACTTACGAACGGCTCTTTCTCCGTCTATCCAAATCCCACCGACGGTTTGTTGCAGATCGAGCTGGGCAACAAGGTTGAAGGCAAGGTCCAATTGCGTATCACGGATATGAGCGGACGTGTCGTACTGGAGCAACAACTCCTCATGAACGGTGGTACGCGCAACGCGGTGGATATGACCGATCTCCAAAGCGGGCAGTACTTGGTGCAGCTCACTACACCGGATTGGGTGAAGACCGAGCGGGTGCAAGTAGCGCGTTGATCAGATCATTGATAGAACAATAAAGCCCGGCGGAAGTTGGGCTTTCTTGTTCTAGATCATTCGTTCAACACACATGGGATGCAGATGGATCACTCAGCTTTATTCTACCTCCAACAACACCTCATCCGCGAAGATCCAAGTCTTGCCACCTTTTCCCGGATGCCATTCCGGGCACGGTCCTGCGTTCTTGGCGATCACCTTTATGTAGCGCGCTTGCTTGGTCAATATATCGGTCCAGAGCTCTTTGGTCAAAGGCGCTTCTGTAGTCCGCGGTTCATTGTTCACCACAGTCACCGTGCTCCATTGACGTAAGTTGGTGCTGAAGGCGAATTGCACTTCCGCGGGGAACCAGATCCATGATTTCTGGTCTTGCAGTAGACTAAGACCGATGCGTTTCACAGTACTCGGATTGCCCAGGTCGATCGTGGCCAACAGGTCTTTGCCTTCATAGCCCTGCCATTCCCCGGTCCGGAAATCAATGGAGCCGCGCAGGCCGTCGATCAATGCTTGGTCACCACCAGCAGCATATTGGTTGGCAAAATCGCTTTGCAAGGTCAGCGTATGGTCGGTGGTATGTTTGGTGAAGGTGGCCGTCACAGGAGAAGGACTGTTATAGGCTTTGATCGTTGCCGTTTCAAATAGGGTGAAGGAAACTGGGCCGGATGGGACGGCTACTTCCGCACCATCATTCACAGTGTAATTGAAACTGTTCCCGTACAAACAATCCAACGTTATCTGTAGCGGATCCGAGAACGTTCTCGACGAAGCCTGAATGAACGGGACCGCTGATCGTCGTACATAAGGACTGACCAGAACACTTTGGGCATCCAGTTTTTCAGTATCGAATGCATTGGTCATGTCCAACGTAACCTCATCCCCGCGCATGATCTGCTCGTGGCTCAAGGTCCAACCTTCTGCCGTTTTGGACTGAACGAAGTATGCGCTTGGGTCTTTACGATCAGCGTTCAAGCTGAAGAATTTTCCATTTCCAACATCGACCCGGACCCTATTGAACAAGGGCGATCCGCCTTCATACCAAGGGTTTCCGGGAGAGACCTGATAGAAGCCCATAGCGCTTAACACATACCATGCGCTCATTTGCCCACAATCCTCGTTCCCACTAAGGCCGTCGGGTGCGTCGTGGTAGAGTTCGGTGCAGATCCGATGCACCAGTTCCGCGGTCCTTTGGGGTTGTCCAACAGCATTGTACAAATAGGCCATGTGGTGGCTGGGTTCGTTGCCATGGGCGTATTGGCCGATCAATCCCGTGATGTCCGCTTGGTCACGGCCGGTGGTCGCACTTTCCGCTGTGAAGAGCTTGTCCAAATGGTTCGCGAGAAAACTCGTTTTTCCGGTTGAGAACAGGTCAATGAGGTATTGCTTGCCTTGCTGAACGGCCAAGGAATATTGCCACGCATTGGCCTCCGTGAAATTGAAATTCACTTCGAAGGGGTCGAAGGGTTCCTTGAAACCACCGTTAAGTCGGGCTTGGAAAAAGAGCGTTTTCGGGTTGAATAAATTCTGGTAGGAGTAGGACCGGGAGGTGAACACGTATGCGATGCTGTCCAAGTACTTACCATCCGGAGAAGTGATGCCCTTTTCGCGTTTCATTTCCTGTGCCATCTGGGCAATGGACCAATCATCGTACGCATACTCCAAGGTCTTGCTCACGCTTTCGCTCTGGTCCTCACTACTGATGTAGCCTCGTTCGCGATAGGCGTTCAGCCCGGGTTCATCACGCATGGCACTGGCCAACATGGCTTCCAAGGCAAGGTCCGCGTCAAAGCCACGAATTCCTTTGAGATACGCGTCGGCGATCACACTTGCACTGTGGTAACCGATCATGCAGTCGGTTTCGTTCCCCCACAATTCCCAAACAGGCAAACGACCACTTTGCCGGTAATGCAGCAGGAAGGTTTTGATCCAATCGCTGGCCATCTCCGGTTCCAATATCGTCATCAAAGGGTGTAGCGCTCGGTACGTATCCCATAAACTGAAGACCGTGTACACGTTGTGATCGGCATGGTGGACTTCGCCGTCCATTCCGCGGTAATTTCCATCAACATCGTTGAAGGTATATGGCGCCACATAGCAGTGGTAAAGTGCCGTGTAGAAAACGCGCTGTTGTTCCAATGTTCCACCATCCACCTCGATCTTGTCCAGCTTGGCGTTCCATGCATCCTCGGCTTGCTGGCGGACGACATCGAAATCCCAGCCCGGCACTTCGGCATCGAGGTTGGCACGTGCGCCATCAATGCTTACTGCGCTGATGCCAACCTTTACAATGAGCGGACCTGTGCTTTCCCTTTTCACAGCAATGATCGCTTTTGCACTGTCCGCGCCGGGTTCCAAAGCGATCGCGGTACTGCCGTTTCCTTGCCCGACGCGGATGCAGAAGTACAGTCGCTGGTCAGCAGCCCAAGAACCGCTGCGGCGCTCTCCCACGATCTCGTTACCAACACGTTCGATCTGCGATGCAAGCAATTTGTCGCGATGCCGAAGGTCAAGCACGATGTTCTGTTCCTTGTCTGCAGGCATGGTATAACGGTGTACTCCGCAGTGGGCCGTGCTGGTCAGCTCCACAAGGGTTTTCTCGTCATCCAAAAAGACCTTGTAGTAAGCGGCTTGTGCAGCTTCGGAAGCGTGTTTGAACTGCGAACGATACTCCTTTGGATCGAAGGATGCTTTCCCGCTCATCGGCATCAGTAGCACATCGCACAGGTCCGCAACACCAGTACCGCTCAAGTGTGTGTGACTGAATCCGTAGATCAACGAATCGCTGTAATGGTAACCGCCGCAACCGTCCCAATCCATAACGCCATCAGGGCGCGTATCAGGGCTCAGTTGCACTAAACCGTTCGGTACACATGCACCTGGGAAGGTGTGCCCATGGCCTCCTGTACCGATGAAGGGATTTACGAGATCACGAGCTTTGTTCACTTGCCCAAAAGCAACGGAAAGGCTGATCACGCAGGCAAAGGATAGGAGGGTGCGATAGCTCACGAGTGATCCGGACATGGGATTGACGGTTGGTAATGACATGGTTCGAATCTACTGGTTCGGTTGGAATGCTTTTGGTCTAGCCGTTGGCTACTAGCTACTTGCCATTCGTTCTGAATGGATATATAGGCTAGTAGCCAACAGTTAAAAGCCAGCAGCCAAGGGCCAATTCTGGCTCCGTAATCCGATGAAAAGGTTCGCAGGTTGGTCGATCTTACAAATACTTCCCCTTCCAGAGGCGTTCCAGCAAGGCTGCATGCTCCCGTTCCTTGGGTGTATTACCGGGAGTGTAAAATGCAGTGCCGGCCAAGTCAGCTGGCAAGAACTCTTGATCAATGAAATTGCCTTCGCCATCATGGCTGTACTTGTATTCCTTGCCGTAGTCCAAGTCCTTCATCAACTTGGACGGTGCATTGCGTAAGGCCAGTGGAACAGGTAGGTCACCGGTATCCTTTACCACTTGTTGGGCCGCGCCGATCGCCATGTAGCTGGCATTGCTCTTGGGTGAACAGGCCAAGTAGATAGCGCATTGGCTAAGAATGATCCTGCTCTCTGGCCAGCCGATCATTTGTGCGGCCTGCATGCTGGTGGTGGCCATCAGCAACGCATTTGGATTCGCATTTCCGATGTCCTCGCTGGCCAGGATCACCATTCGCCGGGCAATAAAGATCGGATCCTCGCCACCTTCGACCATGCGTGCAAGCCAGTAGACCGCTGCGTTCGGATCGCTACCGCGCATGCTTTTTATGAAGGCACTGATGATGTCGTAGTGCTGTTCGCCTTGCTTGTCGTACCGGGCGGTGTTGTTCTGCACCACTTCCTGGACCAGCGAATTTGTGATCAGGACAGGACCCTCGCTGGATCCCTTGGCGGCCGTGCGAACGCAGAGTTCGAAGGTGTTCAACAAGCGGCGTGCATCGCCACCGCTCGCGCGCATTAGCGCATCGGTCTCGGTGAGTCGAATATCGAAGTTCTTCAGTTCGGCATCTTCGGACATTGCCCGTTCCAAGAGAGCCAATAACTGTTCAATGGCCAAGGGTTCGAGCACGTAGACCTGACAGCGGGAGAGGAGCGCCGGGATCACTTCAAAGCTCGGGTTCTCGGTGGTGGCACCGATCAAGGTGATAGTGCCCTTTTCCACGGCCCCCAACAAGCTGTCCTGTTGTGCTTTGCTGAACCGGTGGATCTCGTCGATGAACAAGACGGCGCTGCGCGCGAATAACCCTGAGCCGCCTGCGTGTTCGATCACTTCACGCACATCCTTAACCCCGCTGTTGATCGCGCTAAGTGAATGGAAAGGTCGTTTCAAGTCTTGTGCGATGAGACGCGCCAAAGTGGTCTTGCCCACACCGGGTGGCCCCCAAAGGATCATACTGGGCAGCATGCCACCTGTCAATGCCTTCCGAAGCACGCCATTTGTTCCGACTAGATGTGTTTGACCCACTACCTCATCCAAGGTGCGCGGGCGAAGGCGTTCTGCCAAAGGTGTGCTCATTCCCAAGTGGGTAAAATTACCAATGGGGGTTTTGGTGTGTTATTGGGTGGACATCGAGGTTGCCCTCTTATTCGGAAGCATAGGGTAACAAACGCAAAAGGCCCCCACCTTGTGGCAGGGGCCCTTTGTTCGGTCCAGGTCAGGGATCACGGCTGGTACAGCATGCGGCCACGTAGTTCCTTTCCGTTCAGTTCGATCCGGTAGAAGAAGGTTCCGGCACCATTGCGCTCCGGTTTGAATTCTACACGTACCGGCATTCCTTGCTGCACCGCACCATTGAAGGGTTGTGCAACTTTCCGGCCTTGCATGTCCATTACTTCGATCACCGCTTGACCGCTTTGTGTCGGGGTGAAGGCGATCATCGCTTCATGGCGGAATGGGTTCGGCGCTATCGTCACGGTCATTTCATCCGGTCCGCCTTTACCATCATCCTTCTTGCCGACAACAGTGATGTTCTGTACCGTTTGGCCCACATTTCCGCAAGCATCCATGGCCGTCCATGTGCGCGTGATCATGTACCCTTCGTCACAGTTCTCATCCTGCTTGTCTTCGGTGAAGATGACATGCACATTCGGATCACAGTTGTCCACTGCTTTGCAATTAGATGCCTCAGGCACTTCATCGCAGAACACGGTCATGTCAGCTACATCACACACGATCATTGGTGCAGTGTTGTCCACCACGTGGATGGTCCATGCGGTTTCGCTCATGTTTCCGCAGTAGTCAACAGATGTCCAAGTGTAGACGATGCTGTACTCCGAAGGGCATTCGCCATCCACATACGTCACATTCATGTACGCTGGCATTTCGGTCTTGGTACACTCATCGTATGCCCACACGGCTGGGATCTCCACGTTGTCGAGGTCGGAATCGCATGCTACAGTAATGTCGGCGATGGTTCCTTCGAAGATAGGTGCGATGTCATCGATCACTGTGATCATCTGTACGCAAGTCTCCGTGTTGCCATCCGCGTCTGTAGCATAGAATGTGCGACGGATCACGTAAGGGCATGTGCCGATCAACTCCTCGTACCAGCCGTAGTCCACGATCGCAGGACACTTCTTGTCTTCCTTGTCTTTGTCCTTGTCGTCACCGATCAGCACCACATCGCGCAAGGTTGGTTCGCCGCCTTCGCCGTATGGGGAGAAGTCATCTGCACACTGTACAGTGATGTCGCTAGGGCAGGAGGTGAAGATCGGTGGGCACTCGCCGCCGCATTCATCCCGCATCACTTCGATCGAGGCACTACCGGTACAACCGTTTTCAGCGGTCACCACCAAGGTGTATATTCCTGCCTCCGTCACGCTTGGTTCGGCCAGTGTACTGGTGAAGCCATTAGGTCCGCTCCACGTGTACATGCCTGCCACTGTGGAAGAGCTATTGATCACGAGTGACCCTCCTTCGCAAGGAAGGTTTGCTTCGACACCAACGCTAACTACAGGAGCTGTGCCATTGTACAAGACCATTGTCGTTGCCGTACTGGTGCAACCGTTGGTTCCCGTTACAACAAGTGTGTAGGTACCAGCCACATTCACCATCGGCATTGGCATGATGCTAGAGAAACCATTTGGTCCGCTCCAAGCGAATGTTCCATTACCGCTACCGATCAGTGTAACGTTGGTGTTGGTGCAGGTCAGGGTTCCACCGGTTGCTTGCGCGCCAGGGCCTTCGTTGTTTTCCGTTACCATGGCTGTTGCTGTGCTTGTGCAACCGTTCGTTCCGGTAACAACCAAGTTGTAGATACCAGCTGCACCCACGTTCGGGTTCTGGACAGTGCTGGAGAAACCGTTCGGACC
>Ga0209063_1001860_pt1 | contig 10464 bp, 6 predicted proteins | sample KloWWTmeKNB19Kit_FD_187177 | JGI IMG/M metagenome (GOLD analysis project Ga0209063, IMG submission 187177) | Active sludge microbial communities from Klosterneuburg, Austria, studying microevolution and ecology of nitrifiers - Klosterneuburg... | ecosystem: Engineered > WWTP > Aerobic digester >...
TTCGTGCATCAGCGTAAAGCCGAGCGTGATGCACAAGGTGAACCGGCCTTCGAAATGCGCGTGGGCATCCACACCGGTCCTGTGGTCGCGGTCATCGTTGGCGTAAAGAAGTTCGCCTACGACATCTGGGGCGATACGGTGGACATCGCCAGCCGCATGGAGAGCAGTGGCGAGGTGGGGCAGGTGAACATCAGCGAAGCCACGTATGCGTTGGTGAAAGACGCGATCGTTGCCGAAGATGGTGTAGCGTCGACCCTCCAGATCGACCCGAACCACGTCGAGGGGAACGATCAACGGATGCGACCCGCCTTTACCTTCACCCCGCGCGGCAAGCTGCAGGCGAAAGGGAAGGGGGAGATGGAGATGTACTTTGTGGAATGCACCTGATCGGAACGCTTCAAAACAGGTGAAAATACCGGTTCTGGGAACGGGGGAACATCCGACCTTGCACGACTCCATGAAGAAGACCGGCCTGTTCCTGCTCCTGTTACTGCTACAACCCGTGTTAGCGCTGTCGCAGCAGGACACCTTGCTGATCACGGCGGATGCGCTTCGCGATGGGCGCGCCTTCGTTCGTAGCATCGTCATCTCTGTTCCGGGGATCGATCTGGTGGCGCAGGGGCACGCACGCTACCGGCTGGCTGATGACCCGGCGTTCGCGGTGCGCAATTTCAACGACAGCGCATGGCAGCCCTTGGACAGCCTGTCGGATATCAGCCTCCTGCAGGGTCATGCGAGCTGGTTGCGTTTTGATCTGCACGTGGACCCGAAGCTGGCGGGGACATCCGCAGACCTGAACATCTTCTCCCAAGGCGCCATGGAGGTGTACTTCAACGGCGAACTTGTGGAGCACTTCGGAACGATGCCCGTGCATGGAGCGGGAAACGGTTACAGTTCCGCCCCCTTCGTTCCGCGTCGGAAGATGCGTCTGCGCTTTGTGGGCGATGGTGCGCCCGAGTCGATCGCCATTCGCTTCGTTCATCATCCCATTTTCCTCGAGGGAGAGCTTCCGTTGGCCTTCACCCTGCACCTCCCGGAGGTGGAAGTGGCCGTGGAGCAAATGGAGGACAGCACCCTGCTCCAGTATGGTCTGTTCGTCGGCATCAATCTCATCATCCTCCTGCTGGCCGGTGTCATCATGTCGCGGTCCACACGTGACAGGAGCTGGTTGATGCTCGCCCTTTTCTCTTTGTTCATGGCACTGGTCGGTGTCACCAACATACCGCCCAAGGGCAACTTCGACCTTTCGCTTGGAACAGTGAGCGCTATCAGCCTATTGAACCCGGTGGTCTATCCGCTCGCCCTGTTCTTCCTGGTGGTGGTGATGCGTGCGCTCTTCGCCACGGTTGACCGGAAGAGCGTGCTGCTCTTCGGCACATTCACGGTGCTCATGATCATTGCCAGCTACGAGCCGTTCTTCGATCCACAGGGGAGCCACAACCTCGATGCCTGGTTCACCATCCTTTTCTTCTTCGAGGTGGCGCGGCAGGCAGTACGCGCGGTACGTAGCAAGGTGCATGGCAGTTGGGTCATCGGTATCGGCGCGGTGCTCTTCATCATCAACGGTGTGTTCCTGGAGCAGTACTACCAATACACCGGTAACGAAATGGCCCGTGGGTTGCGCACCTTCCTCCGGTTCTCCTACTACCTCACCATGCCCGTGACCATCGCGATCTTCCTTGCGGTGCGTTCGGCCCACCAGAGCCGCTTATTGGCCCGGCAGCGGGACGAGCTCGACAAGGAGGTCCATGAGCGTACTGCGGAATTGCGGCAGGAGAAGGAGCGCTCGGAGGAACTGTTGCGCAACATCCTGCCAGAGGAGGTGGCTGCGGAGTTGAAGGCCAAGGGCAGTGCCGACGCGCAGCTGATCGAGCAGGTCACGGTGCTCTTCACGGACTTCAAGGGATTCACCGAGATGAGCGAGAAGCTCACCGCGAAGGAGCTCGTCGCCGACATCCACGAATGCTTCAGCGCCTTTGATCGCATCATGGAGAAGCACGGCATCGAGAAGATCAAGACCATAGGCGACGCGTACATGGCGGCAGGTGGCTTGCCCACACCGAACAGTACACACGCTGTTGACGTGGTGAAAGCCGCGTTGGAGATCTGCGACTTCATCTCAGAAGGCAAGGTGCGAAAGCTGGCCGCAGGGCTTCCGTATTTCGAGATCCGCATCGGCGTGCACACGGGTCCGGTCGTTGCAGGCATCGTAGGCGTGAAGAAGTTCGCGTACGACATCTGGGGCGATACCGTGAACACGGCCAGCCGGATGGAGAGCAGTGGCGAAGTGGGACAAGTGAACATCAGTGAAGCGACCTACGACTTGGTGAAGGACGCCACAGCCTCGATCGGCACTCCCGCATTCCTCTTCACCCCACGTGGCAAAGTGCAGGCGAAGGGCAAGGGGGAAATGGAGATGTACTTTGTCTCATCAACCAACAGCATTTGAACATGAGGTATGCTTTGCTCATTCTCCTCGGCTTCATCCTTCTGACTTCCCTTCATGCCCAAAAGCAAGGCCAACTCCTTATTGATTCACTGCTCGCAGAACTGCCCAAGCAAAGGGAAGACACCAGTAAGGTGAACATCCTGAACATGTTGAGCCGCGAGCACAATTATCTTGGTGATCATGATACTGCGCTCTACTATGCCGAGCAAGCGTGGGGTCAAGCTGAAAAGGCCGCATTCACGTTCGGTATAGCGATGGCCTACAAAAGCAAAGGGAATGTGTACGTGGATCTTGGTGACTATGCTCGTGCATTGGAGTATTACAGCAAAGCACTGGACATCTATGGGCAAGGTGCGAATAAGAGCGGCATGGCCACGGTCCTCGGCAACATAGGGGTGGTGTACGAGAAACAGAACGACTACCCGAAGGCATTGGAGTATTTCCAAAGCGCATTGCAAGTGGATGAGCAATTGAGTAATGCAAAAGGCGTGGCACGACACCGCGGCAATATGGCGCGTGTCTACATTGAACTATCCGAGTATCCCCGAGCTCTGCAAGATCTGCAACGGGCATTGACCATCAATGAACGATATGGCAATGCACGGAGCTTGGCGATCAATCTCACCAGTATTGGTAACGTGTATGATCACATGCACGACTTGCCTAAGGCGCTGGAGTATTACCAGAGAGCGTTATCCATCAACGAGCGTTCGGGCTACGAACGGAACATGGCAGGCAACCTCACCGACATTGGTGGGATCCACTACGATCTCGCGGACTTTTCCAAAGCCCTGGAGTACCACCAGAAGGCCTTGATCATCCACGAAGAACTCGGTGATCGATCAGGCATGGCGGCCAGCTTCGGCAATATAGGGATCGCATACCAGGCTCTTGCCGACTTTCCAAAAGCGCTCGAATACGCTCAACGATCACTGGCCATCAGTAGGGAGCTTGACGACAAATACGGCCTGCAATGCGATCTCGGCAATATCGGGATCTGGTATTCCACCGCTCCCGATGCGGTCATGCGATCAATGGGAATTGACCCGGACAAGAAATATCAATTGGCGGAGACGTACTTGGACAGCTGCATGCAGCTGAGCAAGGAACTGAACATGCTGGATGAGGAAAAGAAGAACTGGGGTCACTTCAGTGACCTCTACGAAAGGCAAGGTGACTTCGCCAAAGCATACGCTGCCTTCAAGAAGTACATCTTATTGCGTGACAGCATCCAAGGCGAGGAAGCGAAAAAGCAGATCACCCGCAAGGAGATGCAGTATGAGTTCGACAAGAAGGAGGCACTCGCCAAGGTCGAGCAGGAGAAGAAGGACCAGCGCGCACGGATGGTGCGCAACACCATTGGCGGTGGACTTGCCTTCGCGGTGCTCTTCCTGGGCGTGGTGTGGCGACAGCGCAACAAGATCGCGAAGGCCCGCAGGCGCAGTGATGAATTGCTACTGAACATCCTGCCCGAGGAAGTGGCGGAAGAATTGAAAGAGAAAGGCTCCGCAGAGGCGGTACACATCGATCAGGTCACCGTCTTGTTCACCGACTTCAAGGGCTTCACCGCCATGAGCGAACAGCTCACACCGAAAGAACTCGTGCGCGACATCCACGAGTGCTTCAGTGCTTTCGACCACATCATGGCGAAGCACGGCATCGAGAAGATCAAGACCATCGGCGATGCCTACATGGCCGCTGGTGGCTTGCCCACGCCCAACACCACGCACGCCACCGATGTGATCAACGCCGCGCTGGAGATGCGCGACTTCATCGCCGAAGGCAAAGCGTTGAAGACCGCGAAAGGCCTCCCTTACTTCGAGATCCGCATCGGTGTGCACACCGGACCTGTCGTTGCGGGGATCGTTGGCGTGAAGAAGTTCGCCTACGACATCTGGGGCGATACGGTGAACACGGCTTCGCGAATGGAGAGCAGTGGGGAAGTGGGCCAGGTGAACATCAGTGAAGCGACCTACGACTTGGTGAAGGATGCCTCAACCTCGCTCGGCACTCCAGCATTCACATTCACCCCACGCGGCAAAGTACTGGCGAAGGGGAAGGGGGAGTTGGAGATGTACTTTGTCACGAATGCATGAGCATGATTCGAAGCTCCGTCCCTCTCACGCTCGCGATCCTATGGTGGTCCACATGCTCAGCGCAAACACCGAACACGGACTCGCTCTGGCGGGTGTGGGCAGATACCTCTCGTGCGGTTGAGGATCGCTCCGAGGCGCTATTCGATCTGTTCGGAATTGATACGAACCTGACCGCTGCTGCTGCCGTTTCCCGGATCATGCCGATCCGGGGCGCCGATACGCTCTCACACACCTACATCCTCCAATTCGGGATCGCACGTTATGTGGAAGGCGTGGACCATGGCGAACATGCACGGTATACGGCAGCATTATCCGCCCTGCGCCAGGCTGTGGGAGGATTCAAGCGCATCAACGCGCTTTTGTTGGAGTCGATCACGAACAGGGCGATCGGTCAACTCTTCGTGCAGCTCGGGCAATTCAACGCGGCCGCCAATTACCAGACCCAGGCGCTGAAGGGGGCCGAAACGCTCGGTGATACCACCATCATTTTCCTGGCGCTGTCCGATATCGCATACGCATACGGACAGATGGGCGACGACTTTCGAAGTGAACAGACGTACAGGCGATGCTTGGAACTGGTCGCGGGCCGCGATGCCGATAGGGAATTCGAGACGCTTACGCGCCTTCACCACTGTGCTGGCGCATCCCCTGCGGCCTTGTCCGCCGACACGTGTCTACAACGGGCCAAAGCATTGGTTGCACGCTCAGAGGTGAACAATGGCAAAGAGAAGCTGGCCCATATGGAGGCCCGCACCTTCCTGAAAACAGGCGTATGCGATAGTGCGCTGGTACGCTGGGAGCACCAGCTTGCTCGCCGGCGCAGCGCGCTTCGACCAGACCCTGTCTGGATCAGCTGGTCGCTATCCCTTGTTGCGCAAGCGCACCTCTGTGCGCATCGGTACAAGCAAGCTGTACAATGCGCCAAGGAGGGCCTCTCCATAGCCCGCGAGCATGGCTTGGTCAAGGAGACCATGGACAACCTGGAGCCACTGGCAAAGGGGTATGAAGGACTGGGCGAAGACCGCAATGCCTTGCGCACCTGGAAGCAGTACTATGCGGGAAAGGATTCGGCCGATGCCACGAGCTCGGCTGCGAACCTTTCCGGCTCCTTGCTCGCAGCGGATTTCGCCAAGCAGCAGTTCGCGGACAGCCTGAACATTGCGCGCGACCGCGAACTTGAACGGCGGACCGCGCAAGTGAACATCCAGCGCGAGCGCACCCGGCGGAACATCTTCCTCTTCTCCGGCTTGGGCCTGCTTGTCTTCGGGGTCGTGCTCTTTCGACAACGACGACGCATCCAGAAAGCACTGCATCGTAGCGACGAGCTGTTGCTCAACATCCTGCCTGAAGAAGTCGCCGAAGAGCTGAAAGCCAAGGGCCACGCCGATGCCAAACACTTCGACCAGGTCACCATCCTCTTCACCGACTTCAAAGGCTTCACCGAAGCCAGCGAAAGGCTCACACCACAGGAACTGGTGGAAGAACTGAACACCTGCTTCAAGGCCTTCGATGGCATCATCACCGCACGCGGCATCGAGAAGATCAAGACCATCGGCGATGCCTATATGTGCGCGGGTGGTTTGCCGGTCCCGTCCTCTTCCACTCCAGCGGGTGTCGTACATGCCGCGCTGGAGATGCAAGCGTTCATGATCGCTCGGAAGACGGAACGCGATGCACAGGGCAAGCCCGCCTTCGAGATGCGCGTGGGCATCCACACCGGTCCGGTGGTCGCGGGCATCGTGGGCGTGAAGAAGTTCGCCTACGACATCTGGGGCGATACGGTGAACACGGCTTCGCGAATGGAGAGCAGTGGGGAAGTGGGCCAGGTGAACATCAGTGAAGCGACCTACGAATTAGTGAAGAAGGAGATAGGGCTCACCTTCACCCCACGCGGAAGGATCCAAGCAAAAGGCAAGGGGGAAATGGAGATGTATTTTGTCTCATCAACAAACAGCATTTGAACAACCTGAACCATGATCCAAGATGAGCAAGTACGAGCCCCTATGGCAACACTTCCATGGCTTGGATAAGCCCGTGGTGGAGTTGTCCTTCGATAGGATCCAGAAGCTTTTGGGCTTTCCGATCGACCACTCTTTCTTGAACTACAAGAAGGAGCTTGAGCGGTATGGCTATAGGGTAGGCAAGATCCACCTGAAGGAGAAGAGCGTGGTGTTCGAGAAGGTGAAGAAGTGAACAGATGCTTGCTACTGAAGATCCTGCCCATGCACGCTCCCGCTATTGCGTAACGAACACACCGACCAAGATGAACTACTTCAGTACCGACCCGAAGCAACCCGACTTTCCGAAGCCCGAAAAGCCCACGACCGTTCCGCACGAACAGCCGACCAAGCCGGGACCCGATCGGCCGATCACCCAGCCGCACGAGAAGCCCACTGCACCACCGCATGAAACGCCCACGCCACTGCGGCCAGGCCCAGTGAAGATGATCTCCGGCCCATTGGAACGGTAAGTGCTGAGAAGAGTTTGAACACTGGTTCGCGGCTCCACGCTGGAAAACACTGATCGCTATATGGATGCGATCTTGATCCGCAGCAGTTCGCCGAGCACCTCCGTGGTGATCTCCGCAGCCGTGAACTCCAAAAGCGTTCCTTCGGAGTACTTCTTCGCGGTGGCGATCTTCTCTTTCACGGCGATCCCCACTTCGGCCGACCGAAGGTTCGCAACGCCTTTGTCGTTGAACACGATCTTCAGGAGGAAGTCGCTGCGCTTCGGGAAGAGATAGCAAAGGCGTTGCCTGCCCTTGTCATAGCAGAGGTACCAGCCGGAGGTCTTGCTGAACTTGTAGGTATGGGCAATGGTCTTGTGGTCCTTGCGCAGTTGGTCCATCGCCCCAGTAATGGTGCGGTGGTCCTTGCCTATCGTTGCGGCAAAGGCCTCATCGGTAGGTGGGTTGTCGGGCTTTGGGAAAACGGCTTTCATGGCTGGCTTCAACGATCGGATAACGGCGGAAATGGCTTTGAGCTTCGCGGGTAAAGGTGGTACAGTTCGCCGTGGCGTGCATGCCTTTCATGCAGGTGGTCCAGGAAGTACCAAGCGCGTGTGGGTGCTTCGCCGACCAACTTGGTGTTGGGGAACCATATTCGAACCCCATAACCCTCCACCGGATGATAGCCTTGGCCGTGATCCTCGTCCTACTCGCTTTTGTGGCATTCTATGCCATCGCGATCTACAACAAGTTGGTGAAACTGAAGAACCTGGTGGCCGAAGCGTGGAGCGTGATCGATGTGCAGTTGAAGAAACGGTACGACCTGGTCCCCGATCTATCTTCGAGGAAGGTTCGCGCGTTGCTCAAGCGGAATTACCATCGCCAAGAGTTGGGAACTTGAACTGTTCAAGACGGCTCATCACCGTTATCGCAGCAGTTGAACATTGCCGTGGTACTCCGTGCGGTCCACGGTTAGCACGTAGTAGTAGACACCATCAGGCACTTGCTGCCCGTTCATATCATCTCCGGTCCAACAGGACTTGGATCCTTGTCCGTGGAAAAGCTCTTGGCCCCATCGGTTGAAGATCTGCACATCGAAACACTCTGGACTGTCCTCGTAACCAATGGGAGCGAAGCAGTCGTTGGCACCGTCGCCGTTGGGAGTGATCACGTTCGGTACGATCACCGCATCGGGGATCGGAGCACCTGACGAACTGATCTCGACCTGTTGTACAATGCTATTGGAACAGCCGCCGTTGGATACGACGAGCGCAACAGTGTAGGTGCCCGGTGCGAGGTAGGCATGTTCCACCGTGAGGCCGGTCGCTTGTGTGCCATCGCCCAACGACCATGCGTAGCTCGCACCCACAGGTGCAGCCACGAACAACACATGATCGCTCCGACAAACACCCTCCAGGGCATAGGTGAAAGCGGCCTGCGGTGCATCCACGAAGATCACCTGCACGGTGTCCACACCCGGGCAACCACCCGCACCGGTAACAGCAACGGAATAGACGCCCGCGCTGTTGGCTACGATGCTCGCAGCGGAAGTGGGCAAAACCGATCCATCCTGCTGCCAGATGTAGCTGTCGAAATCAGGGCCAGGGCTTAAGGTGATCGAAGCGCCCGCGCACGCTGTGGTATCGTTCCCGAGGTCCACCACGATCGCAATTGGCGGCGCAACGGTTATGCTCTGCACCAGTGTATCACAGCCGATCGCGTTGCAAGCCACAAGCGTTACACTGTAAATGCCCGGATCGTTGTAGACGATATCCTGTGGATCCTGCGCGGAGGAAGTAGGAGGTGACCCACCGGGAAAGGACCAGCTCCATGTTTGCGCAGTGTTGGTGCTCGTGTCCTCAAAGTCCACGAACGCACCGGTGCAGGTGGGAAGCACCGTGGCGTCGAAACCGGCCGTAGGTGCCGCGACGAGTTCGGTTGCACAGCTGAGCTTGAAGAACACTGGTTGGTCCGCAATGCCATTCACTTTGTTCTCCTCGTACACGCCCGGCGTGGTGGGGAAATCTTCCGAGTGCGAGGTAGCGGCCACGCTCACGACGTCCTGTCCGCCGACGTTCAGCAGGGCGATGCTCGGCGCGTAGAACTCGTAGAAACTACCGTAATACTCGTCCTGCGAGCCACCTACATAGGTGGAGCCCCCGCAGCCGTAGTCCGTGCCGCTGCTGTTGAGCTGTACCAGGAAGATATCGTTGGTGAAGGTCCCGGCGTTCACCGGTTGGTAGCCTCCAGTGGAAGTCGGAAAACCTCCTCTGGAGATCCCTGCCGCAAAGGCCTCGCCCGCATCGTTCACCACGATGTCCGTGCCTTGATCCTGACCATCACCACCCAGGAACGTAGAGTAGATCAGGGCGGTTCCCGTGGCGTTCATCCGCAGCGCGAACGCATCGGTGTTGCTTCCACCATAGGTGGGCTGTAGCGCATTCGCAGTGGTGGGAAATGTCGCATTGAACGTGGTGCCGATGACGAAAGCGTCGCCGCCGAACGTCGCCACGGACGCGGCTTCGCCCGGGCCCAGGTAGGTGGCATAGACAATGCTCACCGGCAGGGTATTGCCCAGTTTCAGCAAATAGCCGATGGCGCCTTCATCGCCGGTGCCGAACGTGGTGTCGAACGCACCGGGGGTCACGGGGAATAGGCTCGGGCCGAAGCTCATCTGGACCGATCCGGTCACGTAGGCGTTCCCGGCATCGTCCACCGCTATGCCGTGGCTTTTGCAGTAGCCGAAATTGCCTGCACCGATACGAACGAGGTAGATCAAGCTGGCCGCTCCGACTTGCGCGATATCGAACTTGGCCACGAAGAGATCCCCATCCCCGGTCGGGTAATTGGTGGCGGCCACTTCCTGCAGATCGCCGATGCTCGTTGTTCCGGTGACGTACGCGATGCCCGTGGGACCGAGCGCAAGGCTATAGCCGGTCTCGCCCCCACTGCCGCCGATAAAGGTGGAATAGACCAATGACGAACCCGTTGGGTCGAGCACTGTGAGGAATGCATCCCCGCCGGCAGCGCATACCGGTTGGTACGCGTTCGGAGTGGAAGGGAAATCGGTAATGCCGGTGAAGTTCAAGTTCACCAGACCGGTGACATAGGCGCGGCCCAAGGCGTCCACGGCGATGGAGGCGCCGAACTCAGCGGAATTCGCAGGCAGATAGGTACTGTACAGCAAGGTGGTGCCATCGCTGCTGAACTTGGCGACGAAGACCTCCCCGTACACATTCCCTGGACCCGAGTACGCACCCGGCGTTACAGGAAAGGTGCCGTCGACGAAACCGGTCATGTACACGTTGCCCTGCGCGTCCATGGCATTGGCGAAAGCATAGTTCATGTTGTTGCTCCCGCCCAAAATGCGGGTGTAAGAAGCCCACACCATCTCGAACAGCGGGTCGATCACCAGTTCGTGCGTGCGGTCGTACTTACCGCGAACAGCGAAGCCGAAGGTGCTGTCATTAAGG
>Ga0209063_1001862_pt1 | contig 10444 bp, 6 predicted proteins | sample KloWWTmeKNB19Kit_FD_187177 | JGI IMG/M metagenome (GOLD analysis project Ga0209063, IMG submission 187177) | Active sludge microbial communities from Klosterneuburg, Austria, studying microevolution and ecology of nitrifiers - Klosterneuburg... | ecosystem: Engineered > WWTP > Aerobic digester >...
AGCCTTAAATGGATTTGCACTTCAGTACGGACGAAATATGAACCGTATGGATGTGCAGACAGGAAGGAATGTTTGTGTATTGGGGTATGATGTGGCTGATAAATTATTTAAGCAGGGTGTCGGTGGTGCTGTCAACTCGGTAGTCCGGATTAATAATATTCCGTACCGGGTTTTGGGAGTGCTGGAAAGCCGGGGATCAACTTTTGGTTTTAGCCGTGATAATGTAATCATAACGACCTATAGCAATATCGAAAGAAACTTTCCATCTGGTTTTTCTTATGTTATTGCAGTAATGGCAAATGAGCTTACAAAAGTTAATGTTGCGATGGGGGAAGCCGAGGGATCATTCAGGGCTATCCGGAAGTTAAATATTACAGAAGAGAACAATTTTGTACTGGACAGAAGCGACAGTGTTGCTGAAAAGGCTATGAATAGCCTTAGGTTCCTGACTGTTTCCGCCACTGTCATTGGTCTTATAACACTGATTGGTGCCGCAATTGGCCTGATGAATATAATGCTGGTTTCGGTGTCTGAGAGAACAAGGGAAGTAGGTCTCATAAAAGCAATAGGAGGCAAGAGTAAGATGGTTAGCCGTCAATTTCTCTTTGAGGCCATAATTATCAGTATTCTGGGAGCAGTTTTTGGTATTGTACTGGGTGTTATCGTGGGTAATATGTTTTCTATTGTACTTAAAACAGGATTTATTGTTCCATGGGACTGGGTTCTCTATGGGATCATCATATGTACTCTTGTGGGTCTTTTGGCAGGGCTATACCCCGCTTTAAAGGCTGGTCGCCTCAACCCCATTGAAGCCCTCCGATACGAATAGTTATTCTGTTTGATTGACCAGCATTCAGTTCTCTAAACTTATTATGAATTTCTCACCAATTTATTTATCAGGGACTTGTTCCGTATCAAAAAATCCTTAACTTGAAGGCCCTTCCTGAAAAAATGAAGGAAGGCGATTTTTTTAAAGACTTTTTTCTTAGCATTGTAGCTCTGAAAAGGAAAAAAGCATTCTAACTTTTTAAAAAAAACTAAAAAATTAAGATCATGGCAGAGATTAAACCAACTGCAACAGCTTCAGTTAAGGCAACTTCAGTTCAGGCAAAGAAAAGCAGCAATGCCATTTCATGGATCGCTCCGATTGTTTGTATTATTGCCGGTTATGCAATCTGGCGTTTTATGATGGGAAACCCAAGTGGATTCAGTGAGCCAGATGCTGCTGGTGGATTTTGGCCGCATCACAAAGGACCTAAAGATGCATTTCACCGAATTTATGAAGGGGGTATCATTGTACCATTGCTGATTGGAATGCTACTGATGGTAATTGTATTTTCTATAGAACGTTTCCTTACTATCCGAAAGGCTTTAGGCAATGGGTCTATTGCTGATTTTATCCGTAAAGTGCAGTATCACCTGGCTAACCGTAATGTGGATGCAGCACTTTCTGAGTGCGATAAACAGCGTGGTTCAGTTGGTAATGTAATGAAGGCAGGTTTGCGCCGTTACAAAGAAATGATCACTGAAGGAAACTTAAACACAGATCAAAAGGTAATTGCTATACAAAAAGAAGTGGAAGAAGCAACGGCTCTTGAACTTCCTATGCTGCAAAAGAACCTGGTATTTCTTTCTACCATCACTTCTGTGGGTACCCTTATTGCCCTTTTAGGTACTGTATTAGGTATGATCAGATCATTCGCTGCACTTGGTGAAGAAGGTGGTGGCGGTGCTGCAGGAGATCTTGCGGTTGGTATTTCTGAGGCCCTGTATAATACAGCATTGGGTATCGGTACATCTGCCCTGGCTTTGATCATGTATAACATTTTCACTACCAAGATCGACTCTATTACTTACGGTATTGATGAATCAGGTTTCACCCTGACACAAAGTTTTGCTTCGCTCTATAAATAAGAGTGCAGATTTTGTATATGGAAAATGACAACTTATTCATCTCAATATTAAATTATTGTAATCATGCCAAGTGTTAAGATACCAAGGAAGAGTACAGATACGGATATGACCCCTTTTGTGGACATAGCCTTTCTGATCCTTTCCTTTTTCATCATGGCTACCAAATTCAAGCCACCAGAACCGGTGGAAATTACCACACCAGGTTCTGTTTTATCTCAGAAATTACCTGAGAATAATGCAGTTATGATTTCCATTGATTCAAGTAACAGGGTTTTCTTTTCTGTTTTATCTGAGAAAGACCCAGGTAAATACGATGCTATTATCAATGGAATTAATACCAGCCAGAATCTGGGTTTAAGCCCGGCCGAAATTGCAAATTTCAAAAAAACTATTTTGGTGGGTGTCCCCTTTGCCGGATTGAAACAACTGTTGGGAACCAATGCAAAAGAACAGGATAAATTAAAGCAACCCGGTATACCCGTGCTTGATTCTGCCAATAATCAGTTGGTTTGGTGGGTACGAGAAGCAAAAAATGCTTTTGCGGGAGAAAAATTGAATTACCTGATCAAGGGGGATGGTAAATCAAAGTATCCCACTTTTGAGGCGGTAATTGCAGCACTGAAGCGTAATGAGGAGTTTAAATATAACCTCGTTACAGCCTTAGATGATATACCACCGGGTACAGAATTATATATAAAAGAAAAATCCGGAGAAAAAGATCTCAAAAAATAGTTAACCTAAAAAACTTTTTATATGGCAAGTATAGATACCGGTGGGGGTGATGGTGGTCACAAAAAAGGCCCGGGTGTAAAAAAGGCCAAGAAACTTTCTACCAGGGTAGATATGACACCTATGGTGGATCTGGGCTTTCTGTTGATTACGTTTTTCGTATTCACTGCAACAATGAGCAGTCCCACTACGCTTGACCTTAATATGCCAAAAGATATTAAGGATCAGAAAGAACAAACTGAAGTAAAAGAATCCTCTGTACTTAGTATAATGCTGGGTAAGGATAACCAGATATTTTACTATGAAGGGAAACTAACTGAGGATGGAAGTAATTTTAAATCCACTACATTCAAAGGAATACGGGATATAATAGTAAACAAAAAGAAAGAAGTAATGTCCCGTTATGTTACAGACCCGGAATGTGAGGCTAAAGCCAGGGCAAAGGGTAGACCAATCAGTGAATGTGCTGACAAAGATTTTGTTGTTATTATTAAACCCAGCCCTGAAGCTACGTATAAGAATACGGTAGATATTCTGGACGAAATGACAATTAACCAGGTGCGTACTTACGCCATGGTGAAAATTTTTGACCAGGAATTTGAACTGATTAAGGCGACTGAAGCATCGAGTGGGATAAAATAAGCTGTTTGGTTTATGGAAAAATAATCCTCTCAGCATCTAATTAAAAACGTTAAGTAATGGAAGCCAACAAAATACTATCAGCCGATATTCTGGACATCATTTTTGATGGAAAGAATAAAGACTACGGTGCTTATGAGTTACGAAAAACTTACAACCGCCGTATTACCCGTGCCCTTGTAATCACAGGATCTGTAGCCTTACTGGCTCTTTTAGCGTCAGTACTATCCAGTACTTTAAGTGATAAGGGTGACAGCAAGGTAAAAATGAATGAAATGACCATTCAGGATATTAAGCAGGAGGAAAAGAAAGAGCCACCTCCACCGCCCCCACCCCCGCCTCCAAAACAGGAGCCCCCTAAAGTGGAAATGAAGCAATTCACTCCTCCCGTCATTAAAAAGGACGAGGAAGTGGAAAAGCCACCACCACCACAAGAAGAGCTTAAAGAAGCTAAAATTGATGTGGTGAACGTAGAAGGGGTGAAGGACCAGGGAATTGTTGCACCAGTTGAAATTGACCAGGGAAAACAAATAGTTGAGGTTAAGAAAGAAGAAGATGAAAACAAGATCTTCGACAAAGTTGAAATTGAAGCTAGTTTCCCGGGTGGTGACAGCAAATGGCGCCAATACCTTGAAAGAAATGCCAACGGTCAGGTAGCTACTGATAACGGTGCGCCAGAGGGAACTTACACAACATTAGTTCAGTTTGTTGTGGATAAAGAAGGTAATATCAGTGATGTAAGAGCTTTGACCAATCACGGTTATGGTATGGAAGAGGAAGCAATCAGGGTTATTAAAAAAGGCCCTAAATGGACTCCTGCCGTACAAAATGGCCGCCAGGTAAAAGCTTACCGTAAACAACCGATAACGTTCAGGGTAGAATCTGAATAATCAACTTTTGAAATATTTAAAAAAATCCCCTCGGTAACAGAGGGGATTTTTTTGTGGATTCAAATAAGGGCAAAATTTTCAAGTTCATTTACTTACTATACTTTTGAATGGTGATGAATAAACTATCTGGTTGGGATGATACCATCGTTGCATTAGCCACACCACCGGGGGTTGGGGCTATTGGTGTTATACGTCTGAGTGGTATTAATGCAATTAGTATTGTAAATGAATTGTTTCCTTCCAAAAATCTTCTTGAGCAGGGCTCTCATACATTACATGTAGGGTTTCTGAAAGAAGGACCTGATCTGCTGGATGAGACGGTTGTATCAATTTATAAAAGTCCAAAATCTTATACCGGGGAAAATATTGTGGAAATAAGTTGTCATGGGTCACCTTATATACAGCAACAAATAATCGGGGCCTGTATAAAACAGGGGGCCAGGTTAGCTAAAGCCGGAGAGTTTACGCAGCGGGCTTTTTTAAATGGCAAGCTGGACCTTACCCAGGCCGAGGCGGTTGCAGATCTGATATCGTCTAATACAGCGGCCTCTCAAAAGGCTGCCCTTCATACTATACGGGGAGGTTTTTCTGAAAATCTGAAAGCACTCAGGGAAAGGCTACTGAAATTCTCTGCATTGATAGAATTGGAGCTCGATTTTTCGCAGGAGGATGTGGAGTTTGCGGACAGAAAACAATTCTATGAACTTATTAATGAATTAAAGCAGTCAACGGATACATTAGTCAATTCTTTTCAGCTTGGTAATGTTATAAAAAATGGAGTGAGTGTAGCCATTGTTGGCAAACCGAATGCCGGGAAATCTACCCTTCTTAATAGTTTGCTGAATGAGAACCGTGCTATTGTTAGTGATATTCCCGGAACAACCAGGGATACCATTGAGGAGATAATAAATATTGATGGTATATTATTCCGTTTGATAGATACTGCCGGCATACGAAAACAAACAAATGATAAAATTGAGAATGCCGGAATAGAAAGAAGCCTGGAGAAGATGAAAGAGGCAGATATCGTTATCTATTTATTTGATGTGAATAATGATAAGGGTGAGATTGAAAGATGGAAACAGGAGGCTGAGCAGAAAGCCTTAAAGTTTCTGCTGGTTGCCAATAAGATTGATGAATTGGGTGAAGCAATAGCGAAGGATAAGTTCGGGGGTATCGATAATGTAATTTTTATTTCTGCTAAAGGAAATCTTCATACGCCGGTATTAAAGGAAAAGATGGTAGATGCGGTATTGCAGGGGAAGGTACAGACTGAGAATACTATCATTACCAATGCAAGGCATTATCATGCGTTGAAAGAAGTATCCCGATCGCTGACAGATATAAAACAAGGCCTGGATAATAAATTACCCGGTGACCTGCTGGCACTGGATATACGCCGTTGTCTTTATTATCTGGGCGAGATTACAGGAGAAATCACTAATGAGGATCAGTTGGATTATATATTTAGCAAATTCTGTATCGGAAAGTAACTACCTGTTAAGGTTTAGTCTGTATGTTGATCAGGTAATCAAAAAGACTTTTTTCTGAGGGAATGTGAAGTTTTTTCCGAAGACGGTAACGGCTGATTTCAACTCCCCGTACTGAGATATTCATCAGTTGTGCAATTTCTTTAGTAGATAAATTCATTCGTAAATAAGCACATAACTTCAATTCATTACCTGTGATGGTTGGGTGCTTCTCTTTTAAGCTTACTACAAAATCGCTGTTTACCTTGTCAAAGTGTTGCGCAAAATGCTCCCAGTCTTTATCCATTTTATCATCTTCACTTAATACCTTTATCATTTTTTTCAATTCAATTACTGCTTTTTCATTATCTAACACTTTCATTATCTGGTTTAATTCACCTTTTATCTTTGCTAATAATTCCCCTTTTTGTACAAGGTGCATGGCAGTAGTAGCCAGTTCAGAGTTCTTGAAATCTATTTCACTCTGCAATTTTTCGTTTCGGAGTGCTACCAGTTCATTTTCTGCTTTATTGATTTCCAGTTGATAGAGATACTGAAGTCTTTTCTGTTCTTCCTCATATTTTTCCTGTTGCTGGTTGAATTTTTTTCGCTGCCATTTGTATAAATAATATACAGCCAGGCCAAAAAGTAAAAGATAGATGATATAGGCAAGGGTAGTTTGATACCAGGGAGGGAGGACTTTAAACGTGTAGCCAACCGGTTCGGACTCGTTGCCGAGATTATTACGGACTTTGATTTCGAATGTATAGGTTCCCGGAGCAAGATGAGTGTATTCTTTTTCTGTTTTACCAGACCATTCGGCCCAGTTCTCATCAAAGCCTTTCAATTTATAGGTGTATTCAAGATTTGCCTGCTGGCCGAATAGCGGGGAGGAGAATTCGAACATTATTGTCTTCCAGTTATTACTGATGCGGGGGATTTGATTTTTACCCTGTATTTGTTTATCATCAACATTGGCAAAGTAGCCACCGAACAGCAGGCTGTCTTTTTTATTGACTATTTTCACAGCCCTGACCTGCGCTTGTAATGCAGGGATATTTTTTTTATATTTTTCATAGTTGATGTGGAAAAAACCTCTCTCCCCGCCAATAAAAATGTTGTTATCATTCACAGGATAAATAAACTCAAAGCCACTAAGCATTTTATTATTCAATTCCGGCAGATGGATTATCGCAGGTTGTTGGGCCGACATATCCACAACTCCCAAATTTTTTTCATGTATGAACCAGATATTACCTTCTGTATCTTCTTTCAGGTAGCGAATGCTTTGTGGACCCAATAGATTTAAATAAAATGGGGAAGGTTCAAAACTGTCTTTCGATGGATTATAGATAAAGACTCCTTTTTCTGTTGCGACTACTACCTCGTTTTTGATCTTATACACATGATTATTCAGGGTAGAGGGAAGCCCGTTCTTACTGGTGTATGGTTTCACATTATATTTACCTGCTCCGGCAATTGATATTTTATATAAGCCATGATAGGGTTGTGATACCCAAATATTATCATACTTATCTAGTGCAACAAACCTGGATGATTCATTGAAGTCCGGAACGGTTTCGCCAATTGAAAATGAGTTATTGTTATAATTTAAAAAGGTAAGCCCCTTGTAATTACCTGCCACCGTCCTGGCAGATGGAAATACGGAAGAAAGTGGTACAAAGTTCCAAAACCCGGCGCCGTTGGATAAAAGGGGCTGCGCTGAATTTTCATTAATAATAAATGCACCTTCATGATGGCCCAGTAAAAGCCTGCCATTGATTTCTGACAACCCCCATGTTTGCCCGGTTGTGTTAGAAACAGTGGAAAATGTTCCTTTGCTAAAGCTAAGATCTTTCATCTGTTGTAATGGTACGCTGTATAAACCTCCGGAAGTTCCGGTGTACAAGTAATTATTATGGATAAGTGCAGTATAACCCGATCCGTCCTGTGCATAAGGTGTTATGCGTTTTATGGCACTGTTATAGGCAATAAAATCAATTCCATTATCCAGCCCAAGCCAGAGATTACTTTGTTTATCCAAAAAAATACTGAGCACATTATTATTCTGTAACCCCTCTGTTTTTGTGAAATTTTGAATGAGCTCCCCTTTCGCATCAATTATATGCACTCCGCCATTATTGGTGGCTAAAGCAAACCAATCAGCATTCAGGGCCGTAGCGGCGTAAATTCTTTCTTTCTCAATAAGTGTTATTGCGGGAGAGGTTACTTTCGAGAACCCTGTTTTTGAAAGTACAAACAAGCCATTTTTAAGGGTTGTAATTATGCTACTGTCTTTATGAATAGGCAGTATGGCGGTCACGGGGTCGTTAACAGGCAGGTTATTGGATATGGGTAATGGCACCCAAACATTATTTTCAAATCTCAGCAACCCGCTTTTGTAATCGTGTGCAAATAAAACATCATTGCAAGCTCCCAAATAAGTCCATTCAGAGGGGGCTATAAATACAGAAATTGTTTCATTGGTTAGCTTAAAAATTCTATTGGGAGTACGAAAGAAAATATCTTTTTTGTACGAAGCAATGTCCCATACATCACCAAAAGACCTTTCTTTCTCACCAAGAAGCCCGGTTAGTGAAGTGTATTGCAACTGGCCATTTTCTGCCGGGGCAAAATATCCCATCTCATCCTGACCTCCGGCATATATTTTATTATCCGGCCCAATTTCAACTGACCTTACGATTGTTTTATTAGGAAGAGGGTAAAGTTTCCAATATTTTCCGTCGAAGCTAAGTAACCCCTCATTATTTGCTATATATATGATGCCATTTTTATCCTGTTTAAAATCCCAGCTTTGCAGACCCGCTCCATAGGTTTGTTTGGGGTAGTTGATAACATCAGGGAGGCCGATAGTATTTTGACCTGTTGCAATTTGAGGGAGAAAGAGAAAAAGAAGAGCAAATTTTCTCATGGTTGTACTAAATGTTTACAGTTGTGAAAGTATGAAAAATCGTTTGATGTAGTAATGAAGTAGTGTATTGTGCCTTAAAATCAATAGGTTATATTTTTTGATGTAGTATTGATGTGGTTGTTTTTTTCTTAAACAGAGTTTGGGGTAGTACCTTGGGTACCTTATTTTACGTATATTTTTCGATTCGCTAAAACTATTGCTTTATGAAATTAAAACTTGCATTGCTAAGTCTCAGCATCCTTGTTGGTGGTCTTCTCCACCAGGTTATGGGACAAAATCTTCCAGTTTCCGGAAATGTTACAAACAAAACAACAGGAGAACCTCTGGTAGGGGCCACTGTCTTAGTAAAAGGTGGATCTGCCAACACAATTACTGATCAAAAGGGTAATTTCTCTATTACTGTTCCCCAAAAAGGCTCAGTACTGGTAATTAGTTACACCGGCATGAAGGTGATTGAATATAAAGTGGCAGATAATACCACTGCAGTTGCCATTCAATTAGAGGAGAGTGCCACCACAACTTTGACCGACGTAGTGGTAGTGGGCTATGGTACGCAAAAAATTACCAAAGTTTCCGGTGCTATTTCGACCATTAAAAGTGCCGATATTGAAAAACTCCGGCCCGTAAGAACTGAAGAGGCTTTGCAGGGAAGGGCTTCAGGGGTAAATGTCATTCAAAGTGGTTCACCGGGGTCTAAACCAACAGTTCTTGTCAGGGGTATCCCCTCTTTTTCTGGTACTGACCCGGTTGTTATTATAGATGGTGTTCCCCAGACACTAACAGACTTTAATTCAATCAATGCCTCCGATATTGAATCAATCAATGTGTTGAAAGATGCTGCTACTACTGCTATTTTTGGAGTAAAGGGTGGAAATGGAGTTATTGTTGTCACAACTAAATCTGGCAGAAAAAATCAAAAAACAGAAATAACAATAGGTATCAATTATGGTGTACAGGAAGTGATTAATACCATTGGCGTATTAAATGCATCTGAGTATGGTGCCATTATTAATGAAGGCAGTACGGTTGCTGGCGGGAACGTTATTTTTCCTGATCTATCAGTTTTAGGAGTGGGTACAGATTGGCAGAAAGAGATTTTCAAAACTGCTTCTCTGCAATCTCATACGATTACAGCCCGGGGTGGTAGTGACAGGATGTCTTATTTTTTATCTGGCGGTTACCTGGATCAGGGTGGTATTGTAGGTGGAGATGATAAATCGAAATTCAAAAGAGGTAACCTGACGGCTAACCTGAGCTTTGACATCTCTTCAAAACTAAAATTAATACTTAATACAACTGGCGTTATTCTTAATTCAAGAGGAATACAAGAGAATTCCTTTAACAGTGTAATCGGAAGTGCGTTGAATTTTGATCCCACCGTTCCCAAGTATAATACCGTTCCCAATACCGTTGGTCAATATGGTTTCAGCAATCTTCTCGTATCAGAAATATTTAATCCGCTAACTAAATTAGAGAATACCTATAATAAAAATGTAGGAAGTAAGCTATACGGAAAGTTTGAATTGCAGTATGATGTGTTGAAAAACCTGAAGCTCTCCTCCCGTTTTGGTTATACAAAGTATGATGGAAATGCCAAGAGTTTCACGCCGCTTATTTTCTACGGCCCGAACAATGTGGATAATTCAATGAACGCTGATGGTTCTGCAGTGGTTGGTAAGCATAATAGCGTGGCACATGAAAAAACCAGCAATTTCAATTATACCTGGGAGTCATTTGCGAATTATAACTTTAACGTAAAAGATGATCATACTTTTGAAACGGTATTAGGCTTTTCACTGGCAAAAACGACTGGTAATGCGGCGGGTGCAACAAGACAGGATGTGCCCTTTAATTCATGGGAATTTGCAGAC
>Ga0209063_1001863_pt1 | contig 10444 bp, 7 predicted proteins | sample KloWWTmeKNB19Kit_FD_187177 | JGI IMG/M metagenome (GOLD analysis project Ga0209063, IMG submission 187177) | Active sludge microbial communities from Klosterneuburg, Austria, studying microevolution and ecology of nitrifiers - Klosterneuburg... | ecosystem: Engineered > WWTP > Aerobic digester >...
TATAGTCCAGATATCTGCCGTAAAATGCGATGGCACTTTAATAGCAACAATAATAATTGCTGCAATTATTAATATCGGATAAATAAATTGCCCGTTTATATATGGCACTTTGAATTTACTTTCTGGCCTGTTTTTTCTTTGTTGCAACGCCAGTACACCAGCACATACAAGTACAAAGGCGAATAAAGTGCCAATACTTGTTAATGATATTACTTCATTCAAATTTAAAAATAAAGCAGGAATTCCAACAACTAAACCAGTAAGTATTGTAGAGAAAGATGGAGTGCCATACTTAGGATGAATTTTTGAAAATACTTTTGGTAATAAACCATCTCGGCTCATACTCATCCATATTCTTGGTTGTCCCATCTGAAAAACGAGTAATACACTTGCCGTGGCAATAATGGCACTAACAGCAACGATACCCGAAATGAATTTTAAACCTTTCTCATCAAATACCATTGCCAACGGATCGCCAACACTCAGCTTGGTGTAATGCACCATACCCGTTAGCACTAATGCTAACAATACATAAACGATGGTACAAATGATAAGAGAATAGATCATTGCCTTAGGCAAATCTCGTTGTGGATTCTTACATTCCTCTGCCGTAGTTGAAATTGCATCAAAACCTATATAAGCAAAAAACACAGCCGATACTCCTTTCATAATTCCGCCAAATCCTTCGGGAGAAAAAGGAGTCCAGTTATCAGGATTAATATAAAATGCTCCCAACACAATTACAAAGAAGATAACTGCCAATTTAATAATCACCATCAGATTACTTGCCGAACGGGATTCTTTTATCCCTCTGAAAACGATATAAGTGATTAATGCTACAATCATTAGTGCCGGAATATCCAGAATGATTCTGAAGCCTCCAATCTGAGGCGCATTCAACCAAGCAGCTCCCTGCGCTGCTTTGGCAGACATATAATCCATCGTCATCCATTCAGGAATATGCAAGCCTGCGTTGGCCATCATGGTTGTAAAATAATCACTCCATGAAATAGCAACAGCAATATTACCAATGGCATACTCCATCAATAAATCCCAACCGATGATCCAGGCAAATATTTCGCCGAAGGCAACATAAGAATAAGTGTAAGCACTACCAGAAACTGGAACAGTTGAAGCAAACTCTGCATAACATAAGGCTGCAAATCCGCAAGCTATTGCCGTAAATACATAAAGAAAAACAATTCCTGGTCCGCCGGAAGAGGCTGCAGTACCAATACCACTGAAGATACCAGCGCCAATAATAGCTGCGATACCAAAGAAAGTAAGGTCACGGACTCCCAGCACTTTTTTAAGACCAGTGCCATGCCCATCGCCATAACCCTGTTCAGCATCTCTTAAAATAACGTCAATTGATTTTTTTCTAAAGAGTTGATTTGCCATCAGTCAGTTGGTTTTGGGTTTCAAATTAGGTAAAAATATGAATGTTGAAAGGTTTTTTGTTCCTCTTTTTGGGTGAATTAAAAGACAAACTGACGAAGATCAGTTTCAAATGAGACATAGATCAGTATAAAAAAAGGTATATGAACCCAATTTCGCTTACATAAAACAAAAATCATGGAAACAACAATCCAAAAATCTTTTACTCCAACTTATAGTCAGACAGCAACTAAAAAATCTTTATGGAAACGTTTTATCAACTGGGCAGATAGCCAGGAGGAAAACCGTTTTGGCTGGACAGCTTTCGCCATTGCAGGTCATGGATGTGTATTTACTATTATTACTGTTGCTGTCATTTTAGCAACGGGAAACAATTTTATCTTCTGGCCTTTTGCAATTGGTGCAATGGCAGCAAGCCTGATCACTAATCTTGCAGCATTGCCAACAAAGATTATCATACCAACATTATTTATAACTGTTTTAATAGATATAGCAATAATTGCTGCTTGCCTAATAAGTTTTATTTAAAGAAGCTAACTGCTTACTTATTTATCAATGCTCCCGTTTAATCAGGAAATGAGCCAACTCTTTGAGTGGCTCTTTTCTTTTTGAGAGGACCGCAATATCTTCTAAATGATTAAAAGCTTCATCGAGGTATTTATTCTTAAGTTGCAAAGCCCATTCATCCACTTTGCAATCCCGGAAAATCTGTAATACTTTTTCTATTTTATCATCGCTATTTACTAATAACAACTCTTTTAATTCTTTTTGTTGTGTTGCAGTTGCAGTTTCTAATGCATGCAATAAAAGAAATGTTTTTTTATTGGAAAGAATATCTCCGCCAACCTGTTTTCCAAATTTATCCGGATCGCCGAATGCATCGAGATAATCATCTTGCACCTGAAAAGCAATGCCGAGTTTTTTTCCAAAATCATATAACAAATGCTGATTCCTTTCCCCAGCTCCACCAAGTATTGCACCGGTTTGCAAACTGGCTGCCAAAGCAACAGATGTTTTTAATGTGATCATGTTGATATAAGCTTCCATATTCACATTGTCCATTTTCTCAAAATCCATATCCAGCTGCTGGCCTTCGCAAACTTCCTTAGCTGTTCTATTAAATAACGTAAGGATTGGTTTTAGCTGTTCAACGCCTATCTTATTTAGTTCTTCATATGCTGTTACCAGCATTACATCACCCGCCAGCAATGCTGTACTATCGCCATACTTCGAATGAACGGTTTCCATTCCTCGACGCAACGGAGCTTTATCCATGATGTCGTCATGTATCAAGGTGAAGTTGTGAAAAAGTTCAATAGCAGTGCCTAAGAACCAGGCATCTTCTTTTATATCATCAAAGAGTTCATTTCCCATTAAACATAAAACAGGGCGGATTCTTTTTCCCCCCAGTTTTAAAAAATACTCATTAGGATCATATAGCGATGATGGCTGCTCCGGGAAATGCCGCTTATCAAAGTGCAGGGCAAATTTTTGTGATAAGAGTTCGAATGATTGCATGGCTGTAAATATAAATCAAATACAGATTGCCTGATATTTTATAGTTCATTTCATATTTCTTATGCCTTATTAATCAATCCAATTCCTTAAAATTTACCTTATAACTAATGAAATAGTTGTTTAACTAAAAAATTAGTTTTAGCTTCAATTTCAAATTGAGATTATGCAACAATTAACGAAAGCAGAAGAACAGGTGATGCAAGCCTTGTGGCAATTAGAGATGGCATTCCTGCGAGATATTGTAGATGCAATGCCAAAACCAAAGCCACATCAGAATACGGTAGCAACACTTTTAAAGATTCTGGTAGAAAAAGAATTTGTGGCGATTGAAGTATTTGGAAGGCAGCACCGCTACTCTCCCATTGTAGCAAAAGAGGATTACTCAGGCAAAAGAATAAAGCAATTGGCTAAAAATTATTTTGAAGGTTCTTTTAGCAATGTGGTCTCTTACCTCGTAAAAGAAAATAATATTTCGGTAGAAGAATTAGAGACACTGTTGAAACAAATTAAAAAACAACAAAATCTGCAAAAATGAATCCATTGCTTTCATACCTGCTGCAAGTAACCGGCATTTCAGCTATTTTATACGGCTACTATCATCTTGCATTGCGTAATAAAAAGTTTCATCGGTACAACCGGTTCTATTTATTGATTGCAACGGTGATCAGTATCGTTGTGCCTTTTCTTAATATTCCGGTTTACTTTACTCCACAAGACAATAGTTCGTTTTATGTATTAAACAGATTAGGCGTTATTTCTTCTTACGATGGAGCAGAAATAATTGTTTCGTCTCCACCAGTTCATCAAAGCTGGTTTACGCTACAAAATATATTGTATAGTTGTTATGCTCTAATTATTTCGCTGTTTATCCTGCGTATAATTTTATCATTAATAAAAATAAAAAGGATTGTTTCTTCTCATCCAATAGAAAAAGTTGACAAGATTAACTTTGTAAATACAGAAGAACCCGGCACACCGTTCTCTTTCTTCCGTTGGTTATTCTGGAATAAAAAAATAGAACTGCAATCAGAAAAAGGTGAGCAGATATTCCGGCATGAGCTATTTCATATTGAACAAAAGCATAGCCGTGATATTATTTTTCTGGAAATATTGACAGCCATATTCTGGCTCAACCCATTCTTTCATTTAATAAAGAAAGAAGTAAAAGCCATACATGAATTTCTAGCAGATGAATTTGCCGTTACTGAAAACAAACAATGGAACTATGCAGAGCTGTTACTGATGCAGGTACTGAACACCAACACACATCTTGTAAATCCTTTTTTTCATAACCAGATAAAAAGACGAATAGCCATGATTACAACATCACAAAAACCCCGCTACCAATACCTGCGGAAAATGCTGGTATTGCCTTTGGCTGCTATTGTAGCCATATTATTTGCTTTCAGCTACAAGAATAAAGCTGAAAAGAATTTTGCATCTAACCATGACAAGCAAATTACAGTGATCATTGATGCCGGACATGGAGGAGACGACGCTGGAGCAACTGCTCCAGATGGCACAACAGAAAAAGACATCGCCTTAGCCATTGCAAAAAGAGTAAAAGCATTCAATGAAAACAGTAATATAAATATTGTTTTAACAAGAGAATCAGACCTGCTTCCCACATTACAAAGTAGAACAGAATTGAGTAAAAATAAAAATGCTTCTCTTTTTATCTCCTTGCATATCAATACGGAGAACAAGGATAATATCAAAGGCAAAACCGGTTTTGAGGTTTATATATCAAAAAAGAACAACAGTTTTTATAACGAGAACCAATTACTTGGTACCATTCTGCAAAATCAATTTGCAAAACATTTTAGTGTAGGAGATAATATTAAACAAAGAGAAAATGGTATTTGGGTGCTGGATCAATCTCCTTGCCCGGCTGCACTGATTGAATGCGGGTTTCTTACCAATGCAACTGATCTTGCCTTTATAAAAGATGCCGATAATCAAGATGCTATGGCGAAAAGTATATTAGAAAGCATTAACCAATATCTTTTGCAAAAAGAAACTTTTGTTGTAAATGAAAAAAAGGGAACGATTGTTGATACGACTAAGCCAGGGAATAATAAAGTATTCGACAAAGTTGAAATTGAAGCATCATTTCCAGGCGGAGCAAATGAATGGAGAAAATTCCTTGAGAAAAATCTTGACGCCACAGTACCAAAACAAAAAGCAAAAGACGGAGCCTATAGTGTTATTGTACAATTTATTGTTGACAAAGAAGGAAATATCTCTGATGTACAAACATTGACAAAGCATGGTTATGGAATGGAACAAGAAGCAATCAGAGTTATAAAAAAATCACCAAAATGGAACCCTGCTGTGCAAGGCGGACGATTAGTAATAGCTTATAAAAAGCAACCTATAACTTTTATCGTTGGAAAAGGCGAAAAGAATTTCCTGGGCAAATCTGTCGAATCAGCAAATGATTTGAGTGAAATTACAGTTGTAGATATTACAAATCAAAATAATGATAATAAAATTTTTACAGAAACAGAAACCCATCCTTCTTTTCCCGGAGGGGAAGAAAAATGGAAAAAATATATTTCTGCAAGAGCAAATGGCAATGTAGTATTAGACAAGGCTGCGCCTAGTGGAAGTTATAAAGTAGATGTACAATTTATAGTGAACATAGATGGTACCGTATCTGAAATGAAAACCCTCACCAATCATGGTTATGGTTTGGAAAAAGAAGCAATGCGATTAATTAAAGAAGGGCCAAAATGGCAACCAGCAAAACAAAACGGACATTTTGTAAGAGCTTATATACTTCAACCGATTACATTTCAGGTAAGTAATGGCGATAATGAACAGATACTAAACAAAATACCAATAATTACCCTGAAAGAATTATTAAGTATTGGAGCTTATAAACTTTTGGGAATCCCAGAAAAATCAGAGGCATTAAAATATAGTTTCTCCATGGATTTACCAGACAAGACTATAGTCGAAAATTATAACACTGGAAATAATTATACAGAAAGTACAATAAGCAATATGAAAAGGTTGAAAAAAGGAGCAATTATTTACTTTGATTCAATCAGAATGGAAATAGATGGGGAAGAAAAGAAATTAGCGTCAAGAGTTTTTCGTATTTCTGAATAACTAAGTAAACAACAAGCTCTCATCATTCGTTATTATCACTAACTCCTTTTTCTCACTCTCTTCCACCCTTCCAATAACTTGCGCATCCACACCGAAGTTTTTAGAGACGCTGATAATTGATTCAACGTCTTTTTCATTGGTATAAATTTCTAATCTTGTACCCATATTAAAAACCTGGTACATTTCTCGATCACCAGATTTGCTAGCTTCCTGAATCAGTTTAAAAATTATTGGCGGCTCAAATAAATTATCTTTTACAATGCGGACATTATCGGGTACAAATTTCAAACATTTGGTTTGCCCGCCGCCACTACAATGCACCAAACCATTAATAGCATCAAAATGATTTTCCAATAACTCTTTCATTATCGGCGCAAATGTTCTAGTTGGGCTTAATAAAAGTTCCCCAATAGTTGTTGTCCTTTCACCATCCTTAATTTCATCGGTTATTCTATGCGGGCCGATATACACCACAGATTCATCCAACGATGTATCATAACTCTCCTGAAATCTTGCTCCATACGTTTTGTGCAATACATCATGCCTTGCACTGGTCAATCCGTTACTGGCTAAGCCACTGTTATAACTTGTTTCGTAATTTGCTTGTCCAAAACCTGCCAAACCAACAATTACATTTCCGGCTTTAATCTTTTCATTGGTAATCAGCTTTGCTTTTGGCCAACGAGCAGTCATAGTGCCATTTACCGCCATCGTTCTTACCACATCACCTACATCTGCCGTTTCGCCACCCATAAAACTGATGTTGACACCAAAGCCTTTCATACGGTCAAAAAACTCTTGAGTACCTGTTATTACGGCTTCCAGCAATTCTGCAGGAATGAGATTTTTGTTTCTGTCAATCGTAGAGGAAAAAAGTATCTTATCATAAATACCTACACAAAGCAAATCGTCGAGATTCATAACTATAGCATCCTGAGCAATGCCTTTCCAAACGGACACATCGCCTGTTTCTTTCCAATATAAATAGGCAAGAATACTTTTGGTTCCGGCTCCATCAGCATGCATCACATTCACCCAATCCTCATCTCCACACATTATATCGGCATAAATTTTACAAAACGCCTTTTCATAAAGTCCTTTGTCAAGGTTCTTAGTGGCGGCATGTACTTCTTCTTTCTGGGCAGATACGCCTCTTTTGCTATACAAACTCATAGTTTCAATTACCCGGCAAATTTAATTGTTCCGTACCTGACATCAGAGATGAATTTTCGCAGACTGATAATCAATTATCAATTAATTTTACCCATTCAAATTATGCAAGTACACCGTGATATAGAAAATTTGCCCTTATTTAATAATGCAGTCATCACCATTGGAACATTCGATGGTGTGCATATGGGTCATCGGCAAGTTATAGATAAATTATTGGCAGAAGCAAAAGCAATTAATGGCGAATCTGTTATTGTAACATTTCATCCGCATCCAAGAAAAGTAGTTTCTTCAACCATTTTAGGCATTAGGCTCATTAATACATTGGATGAGAAGATTGAATTGTTACAGGCAATTGGAATTGACCATTTGGTAATCGTTCCGTTTACTGATGGGTTTGCCAATCAACCTGCGGAAGAATACGTTGAGCATTTTCTCTTTGATAAATTTCACCCACATACTATTATTATTGGTTACGATCATCGTTTTGGCCGTGACCGTTTAGGAGATTATCGCCTTTTAGAAAAAATGTCTAAGGAATTAAATTTTCAGCTTAAAGAAATTCCAAAACATATATTGGAGAATATTTCTATCAGTTCTACCAATATACGAGAAGCTATTTTGCACAATGATATTGCAACAGCAGATAAGTTATTAGGCTATAATTTTTTCTTTTCCGGTACCGTTGTTCATGGTAATAAATTAGGCAGACAACTTGGTTATCCGACAGCCAACTTAAAAATGGAAGATGAAGAAAAAATTATTCCCGGTAACGGTATTTATGCTGTGTATGCACAAGTTGAAGGCTCTGAAGACAGAATAAAGGGTATGATGAGTATTGGCTTTCGCCCAACTGTAGATGGCAAAACAAAAGTGATTGAAGTAAACTTGTTTGATTTCGATAAAGAGATATACGACCAGCAACTAAAAGTGTTTGTAAAAAAATACCTACGGGAAGAAGTAAAGTTTGACGGGCTGGAAGCTCTTGTAAAACAAATAGATCAGGACAAAATCAACAGCTTGAAGGTGCTATAAAAAAATAGGGATCACTTTTCAGTGACCCCATAGCTTGCCGTTAGAATAAATTTTGGTTGCGACTCATAACTTGGTAAAACGCTTCTTCATAGACTCCCCATCATCCTTTTTCGCTGCAAGGAAATATATTCCCGGCTGCAATTGAGTGACATCTATACGCTGTGTTTTAGACTTAATCAACACATTCATAACGAGTTGTCCATGTAAATTATATATATAAATTATTTTTCCAATCCAGCGAATATCATACGCCAAATCCAAGATTAGCTCTGATGTTGCCGGATTCGGGTACATTTTCACCTCCAACCACCTTGGATCTTCTTCTGGTACTGGTGATTCAAATATGAGCGGGGCATTTAATCCTTTTGAAGTAAGTAATGAATTGCGAACACCTCCCGGGTTAAATAGGCTAAGCATTCTTGCTTTTTGACCCAGCGTAAACATATTAATACAGTCATCGTTGGTAAAATCCATATAATTCATATACATATCACCGTTTGGTCCGTTTCCACAAGAAATTAGCACTCCCGAAGGGCAACTAACATTATTACCTGATTGCTTAGGTGTATCGGTAATACCATCGTCACCACAATATTCATCACCCCATAAATGTTTTAAACCGAGCCAGTGCCCAACTTCATGCACTACCGTTTTTCCAAGATTAGATACAGCACTTGTCCCATTTAAGTCAAAGGCATTAAAGTCCAATACAATGCCGTCATTTTCTGTAGTTCCGCCAATTACACTGGAATATCCTGAAACATTATCTAGTTTACAAACCCATATGTTCAGATAACTTTTAGGGTCCCAAGCATCAGTACCCATTTTAGCGGCATACTTCATTTCATCATTCGCTTCCCACTCTTTTATTGGAGTGTATTTGCGAGTAATACCATTGGTGTATCTTCTTTTAGGGTCTGAGGTTGCCAGTTGAAATTCAATTTCGCAATCAGCAGCAAGTGCTTTAAATCTGGCCGGTATATTAGCAGTGTCAGCATTCTGCTTTCTGAAAGCTTCGTTTAGTATTTTAATCTGGTTTTGAACAACTGCATCAGTCAGCTTTTGTTCCGGAGAATGATATAGAATATGTACAACAACAGGGATTTTTATAATGGTAGATTCAATTCTGTTTCCTTCTGTAGTGTTTTGGGGTTGCTGTCTTGCAATGAAAGACTCAATAGCTGCAACATTGTTTTTTAATGCTGCATCTTTTGCAAAAGCTTCAAGTTGATATGATTTTGAAACGCAGTTACGTTGTGCATTGAGGCAACTGATAGTAATAAAAGTAAATAGTATAAAAATTAATCCCGTCTTCATGAGTTTTCAATTGCTTAGTCGGTACATCAAGGCAACAAAAAATTACCAGGTGCTGATCACGGGAATTTGGAACTATAAAAAATGAAGGAATTGGGGATTAAAAAGGCAATTCAGGGATAGGATTTCGCTTGTAAAATTCCTTTGTTAAGGATTGTGTGTTTCAAATATAAAGCATAAAATTGATTTTACAAGTGATTGTACAATAAGTTTTTATATCGTAGTTTTCCCATACGAAGGTTAATAGTATAACCTTTAACAGCTTAAAAGAAAATCAGCACTTATTTTTGTGCCGCTAAAAGTAAAAAATGAAACAGTATTTATTGATTGGAATTCTATGTTTTGCTATTGCCTGTAAAAATGATGACTCAAAAAGGCCAGTTACTCCTCTACCCGATGCTCCAAAAAGCATGAGCTATTCTATCATAACCAGCTATCCGCATGATACATCATCTTATACACAAGGTTTGCTTATTTACAAAGGCGAAATGTATGAAGGCACTGGCAATTATACTTTTTCGAAATTGAAAAAAGTGGATATAAAGACCGGAAAAGCTTTGCAACAAATTTCGCTTCCAGATGAATATTTTGGAGAAGGTATTACTATTCTAAACGATACAATTTATCAACTTACTTGGAAAGAGAAAAAGGTTTTTGTTTATACATTAAAGGATTTCAAAAAAGTAAAAGAGTTTGATGCAAATATTGAAGGATGGGGATTAACCAATGATGGAAAAAACCTTATTGTAAGCACAGGCGGAAGCGATTTGAATTTTTACGACCCATCAACTTTCAAATTATTAAAAACACAAACAGTAACTGAATCAGGTAATCCTTCCTTTAACTTAAACGAACTTGAATATATTGATGGATATGTTTATGCCAATCAATA
>Ga0209063_1001865_pt1 | contig 10440 bp, 6 predicted proteins | sample KloWWTmeKNB19Kit_FD_187177 | JGI IMG/M metagenome (GOLD analysis project Ga0209063, IMG submission 187177) | Active sludge microbial communities from Klosterneuburg, Austria, studying microevolution and ecology of nitrifiers - Klosterneuburg... | ecosystem: Engineered > WWTP > Aerobic digester >...
TACATCTTCTAATATTGTCACATTCTCTTCTGGGTTTCTAAATGTAAACGGTTACCAACAAGTTAATGACTGGTTCTTACAGTTTCTTCCCATCGCTTCCATAATTTATTTGTCATTACTTATTTTTCCGATACTTCGTTTCATCAGAAACTATCGCTATGTTCAAATTATTAGCAGGTACGGGTTATCGAAAATCAATATCGATTCAAAACTTTTTGTAAAAAGAACAGCTTCTCTTTTAGGGATTAAAAGAAAAGTACAAGTTTGGGTTTCAGAACTAGTCTCCTCTCCTGTTACAATCGGTTTTTTGAAACCGATAATATTAGTGCCGATGGCTGCTATCAATCAGCTAACAACACAGCAGTTAGAAGCTGTCTTATTACATGAGCTGTCGCATATCAAACGTTTCGATTATTTAATCAACCTGCTTATTAATGCTATACAAGCCATTCTATACTTTAATCCTTTTGTAAAAGCATTTATTAAGATTACGGAAACAGAAAGAGAAAAGAGTTGTGATGAAATGGTTATTCAGTTTCAATATAACTCCCTTGAGTATGCTTCTGCCTTATTAGAATTAGAAAAAGTAAATCATTCTCAGCGGTTATTAGCTCTTTCGGCAGCAGGCAACAAAAATGATTTGCTTCACCGTATTGAAAATATTTTAAATGTTCCAAAGAAAAGTATGTTAAGTGTAAGAAAGATTACAGGGCTTGCTTTTACTGTTTGTTTTATCATATCAATAAATGTGCTGTTTCTTTTTAGTCAGCAATTTTCGTCAGGAAACTTTACTGCTTCCAATGATACCATTCTTGGAGTATCTAAATATATTGTCCCGGAAAATGATCCTGCCATAAATACTCTTGCAGAAATTAATACAGCTCCTATCATTAATGCACCAGTTATTGCTAATACAGAAACTTCAGCAACTGCTGCAATTACGAATGAAAATTATGCTAAGGATTTTGCAAGCAGAATTGTGTCACCTGAATTAATTAACGTTTCCTATAACCGTTCTCAAGCTCCTGAACTAAAACAGTATCAGGAAAAACAAATAAAAGATGCACTGGAAGCGTCTAAGAGAGTATTAGAAAATGATCAGTGGAAAACAGTTGAAAATAATATCGCCGAAGTTTTCTCACAAAAGGAAAAAGAAGAATTAAAAGCCAGCTATCGACAAGAGCTTAATAAGTTTGATTGGAATAAATGGGAAAACAGGCTCCGTACTGTTTACGATAATGTAAACTGGGATAAAGTAAACTATCAATTGAATAGTGCTATCAATCAGATAAAAATTGACAGCTTACAAAATGTGTATGCAAATGTTTCACTAAAACTAAGTGAAGTACAAAAAGAACTGGCTTCAAAGAAATTAAAGGGTATTCCTGATACTGACATTTCATTAGAATCCATAATAGACAAAAAGAAAATGGTACAGCATATTCTAAATGAATTGAAAGCTGTAAGGACGAAGAAGATTGTACAATTATAATTTTACCAGCACCTAGGACATTTCTCACTATACTTATTGCCCAGTAAGAACCCAACCATAATTTCATGTGTACCACGGCTTACTGTATTCAATGCAGTAGTAGTAATATCGTATGCATATCCAACATTAAATGAGTTACCGATATTAATACCCGCCATGGCAGCATAACCATCTTGGTAGCGATAACTGCCACCGAGCCATAGTAAATCCTGGTACTGCATTTTAAGATTCAGCTCTGGTTGAAAATTATTTTTAGAAGACCCTTGCACATATTTCATCATTACCGAAGGGATGATATTTACATCTTCTCCCACTAAAACCCTGTAACCAGCCGTTAAAAATAAATGCGGCACCAATCTTCCTTTTGTAAGAATGGCTGCATCGTCTACAAATGAAAGTTTCTGTGGAATGATTTGCTGCGCAGATATACCAACAAAATAATTTTTTGAATATAACCACATACCAAATCCAAGGTCTGGTCTTATTTTACTTAACTCTCCATTTAAAGATGCACCGGTAGCAGGATCAAAAGGATCGCCAACGCCGTCAAAGTCATGCTTTGTTCTATCAAGACTTACATTGGTAATGCCAGCTGCAAATCCTGCTGAAAGATTTAAAGTAGGTGTTAATCCAAGATGATAAGCATAGGTGGCATTAACTGTAAACCGATTAAAACTGCCGGCTTTATCGTTCACCATCGTTAATCCAATTCCATGGTGCGGTTCGGCAGCCGTATAACTTTCCCAATAGCTCTTCCCCCTTGGATTTTCTCCAGGCACTTGAAAGGATGTTGCACTGGTACTGTAATTATTCTTCCCTATTGGCCCTTGTATAGAAATATAAGAAGTCTTTGGGGCACCATCCAACCCTACCCACTGGTCTCTTGTACTTAGTTTTACATCTACATAATTCTCGATACCACTCAATGCGGGATTCAAAATGTAGTTATTTAAAATATACTGTGTATAATGCGGACGTTGTTGTGCATCAGCAAAAAATACAAACAGTACAAACGGAATTATTAATAATTTCTTTTTCATTTCTTAACGGATTACATCTACATAGCCGGTTATAATAACCCTGCCATTTTTCGGGTTCACAATATAATAGTACGTTCCTATCGGAACATCTTTGCCATTTATAGTTCCATCCCAAGGAATACCGTATCCAACGGAACGATAGATCAACTGCCCATACCTGTTGAAAATCTCCACTGTACTTTCAGGATATGTATCAAGATATTTAATTGACCATTTATCATGCACACCATCGCCATTCGGGCTAAAAATGTTTGGTATTTCCGGGCCTTTCAACACTTTAATAAATACCTGATCAGAAACAACACAATTTCCTCTTCCCGTAACAGTTAGTATGTACGTTATATCTTGTACACCTTTAACAATCGGATTTTTAATCGTATTGCTGGATATAAAATACGTATTGGGTGTCCATAAATAAGTTGGGTTATTAGCAGTAACTACTGCATTTAGCGTATCGCTACCCCCTTCCAAAATAAAGAGGTCCGGACCTGCAGTTACGGAAGGATATGCATTCACCGTTACTTTTTTTGTGGCCAATGTACTACGGCATCCATTACTGTTTGTAATAACAAGGTTTACATCATACTCACCCGCCGAGCCATACGTATAATTAAATGTAGGAACTGACCTTGTATTGCCATCAGCCATTGTCCACTCCCATGCTGTTGTAGTTCCATCTGCCGGATCGCTAATATCTGTGAAAGAAAAGCTTTGACCGATACAAACATCATCTCTGTCCACTGTGAAATTACCAGTAGGTTGAGGATGAATTGTGTTCAAAACTTTAGTAGTTGACAGCACACAACCTGCTCCGCTTGTTACCTGCAGGTTTACGTTATACGGACCAACAGCATTATAAATATGAGATGGACCAGAACCCGTTGAACTGTTTGCTCCTCCACTAGCCGGATCACCAAAATCCCACAAATATGAAAATGCTGACTCAGTGCCATCAGGAATACTTGATGCATTGGTAAAAACAACATTAGCTGAAGGCAAACAAACACTCGGTGGGAAACTAAAATCAGGTACCGGAAGTGGGTTTACAAAAACAGTTGTTGTGTTCGTTGTACTTCTACATCCATTACTGCTTGTAACATTTAGTGTAACATTATAATTACCCCATGTGCTGAATGTATGTGTAGGATTCTCCAACGTAGAAGTATTAGCTGCGCCGCTTGCAGGATCACCAAAGTTCCAGTTCCATCCGGTTATTGTTCCAGATGCCGTTGGTATAGTTGAGATTGAGCTATTGAAACTGATAGCAGCATTTTCACATACCACAGGAGAATAAGTAAACCTTGCCGAAGCAGTATCTAATACCGTTATTGATTTAGACATAGAATCTAAACATCCACCAGCAGTTGCCGTGTAAACATATTTTATAGTAAATGTGCCAATACCAGCCGCAACAGGATCGAATATACCAGTTGATGAAACTCCTGGCCCACTATATACAGCCGTACCTGCCACACCACCTACTTCACTTGCTTGCGTAATCTGGAAAGGTGCTGCATCAAAGCAAGCAGCTGGCATATCATTAAACTGTACAACTGGTGTACCATTTACAGTAATGCTTGTCAGCTTATCATCTACACATAAACCTCCCGAATAAGCTCTGTAACGGATTGTATAGGTATTTGTAACTGGTGTAGTTGGATATTTATGTGCATAGATTTTACCAGTAACGGGCACATCATCTAAATCAAACACTGCCGGTTGGTTTACATTGTCCCAATAAATTTCCACTTTAGTGATAGTACCAGGACTAACAGAAGAGGCTTCTGAAATTTTAATAGTATCGCTGGAACAAAGTGTTGTCGGATTTAAAACATTAAAATCAGCAGTAGGATTGCTGCCATTAATAAAGAGTGAGTTTACAATTGTATCTCTGCATCCTTTATTACTTATAGCAATCAATTCAATATTGTAAGCACCAACAGCAGGATAAGTATGCTGAGGATTTTGTAATGTAGATGTATTAGCTGCACCGCTTGGCGGATCACCAAAGTTCCAGTTCCAAGCTGATATATTGTCTGGTGCTGCAACTTTACTTGTGTCTGTAAACGGTACAAACGGATCACCAAAACAAATTTCAGGGAAACTAAATCCTGCCAATGGTCTTCTTTCAATTGTAACTGGAATTGATGGGCCTATACTTACACAACCTTTATCTGTTGTAACGGTTAGCGAAACATTATAGGTTCCTGGCAAAGCATAATTATGTGTTGGATTTTGCAATGTAGAAGTATTAGTAGCACCACTTGCAGGGTCGCCAAAGTTCCACTGCCAATTACTTAATGCGCCTGCATTGGGAACTGATGCATCTGTAAATTGAATATCTCTTGTTACGCAGGTTGGAGTGTTGGTGGTAAAGTTTCGGGTTGGTAATGGGTTTACAATAACGGTTGCAGCACCAGTTTGAACTTGTGAACAGCTTGTACTACCCCCATCTTGAATACTTATCAAATTATAAGTATACGTTCCAGCCATTCCAGTTGGTACTGTTAAAGTAACAGAATTTCCACTTACTGTTGTAACGGTTTGATTAACGCCGCCATTTATGTTATAAGTAAAAGTGTAAGGAGCAGCATTACCAGTTCCTGTAAAAGTTATTAAAGGAGAAGTTCCGTTCAAACAAACTTCTGTTGTTCCGGTAATATTTGCTGTTGGCAATTCAATAACAGTAACAGTTGCAGAACCTGATTGTGCTTGTCCACAAAGTGTTGTACTTGCATCACTAACATTAAGTAAGTTGTAGGTAAATGTTCCCGCTACGCTAGTCGGGACTGCTACAGTTACAGAATTACCACTCACAGTACTTACTGTTTGGTTAGGCCCTCCATTGATATTGTAAGTAAATGTGTAAGGAGCAACGGCGCCTCCAGCTGCAGTAAATGTAATGTTTGGAGCTGCTCCATTTTTACATATAGAGAAAGTTCCGGAAATAGTTGCGGTCGGTAATGGGTTTACCTGAATAGTAACAGACCCTGTTTGTGGCTGTGCACAAACAGCCAGACTTGCATCTGAAATACTTACAAGATTATAAACAAATGTACCTGGCGCATTTGTAGGTGCAGATACTGTTACGCTGTTGCCACTTACTGTCGTTACTGTTTGATTCGCACCACCATTTATGTTATACGTAAACGTATATGGCGCCATACCAATAGCTCCTGTAAATGTTACATTTGGCAAGGCGGCATTTAAGCAAACTTGTAAATCACCAGATATTGTTGCTGTTGGTAAAGGAGAAACAGTTACAATTTTGCTAACTGTATCTGCAATACAGCCAACGTCTGTAATGTATGAATATTTTACAGTGTAAGACCCAGGTGTAGGGTAAGGATGAGATGGATTATTAATTGTCGAATTTGTTGCATCACCAAAATCCCAGAATCTTGTACTTACAGGTCTTCCATTGGTATTAGAATTGTCTGTGAACTGAACAGGATTAGGAAAACAAACATTATTAAAATTGAAATCAGCCACTGGAGGCTCAAATACCTGAACATCAAAGTCTATTTCCTGAACACCACTACATCCATCTGGTGTGGGATTGTTGGCAATAACTTTTATGGGGTAAGTTCCAATTGTATTTATGATATAGGTACCAGGCAATTCGTATACATACAAAGTTTTCCCGGCTACAATTATAGTGGAAGTGGGTACAGGACTATTTAGTGTAACGTCAGCAATTCCCATCGCATTTAGCAAAGCACCAAACACCCACCTAATTTGAGTTGGTTGGTAAGGAAACGTCATTGAAAAAATAAATGGAGTACCTCTACAAGTGGCAGGAAAGTTAACTGTGCCGTATGGGTTTTGAACCGATATGTATTGAAATATATCTTTTATATTAGTACCAGCGTTGTACCCATATGACTCAGCATTGCCGTATCCATAAGCAATAGCATTAAACCCTGAATCAGATTGAATAATATGCTGTCCACCAACTATATTTTGAATAAGGTATGAATAATTAGGATCCTGCGGGTGAACAGTAAAAAGTGCCGGTGAAATAGGTGCTCCATCTAATCTAAAAGAAGTAAGGGCCGTGCCTGTATTAGGGATAATAACATTGAAATAATGTTGAAGTATATTAAAATTTGGAGTTGCATTCCATAGCACCTTACTTATATTCTGCTCTACTGAACTTAGATAAATTACTTCAGGATCCCCTGGTTGAGACCCATTTCCACAAGCCCCTTGTGATGTTAAATATTGAGCCACCATAATTGGTTTATCGGCTTCAATAAGTTTAGGTGTTGTAGAAGCAGGTATTTCGTAATAAAAATTATTTAGTAAAGGATATGGGATTGGTGCTCCGTTTAATGTAACAACGGTTGTTGGATCTGAGACGCAGACTCTATAAATATTGTTAGACTGATTTCCTCCTGTAGATGTTGTCAAGAATTTTTTTCCCCAAGCAGTTTGAGGAAAAGCCTGAACCATATAATTATCTGAGGAAGAGGATGAACCATTACAGGTAATGCTTATTCGACCGCTACCAGAAAAAACGGCTATTTTTTTACATGCACCGCTTCCTGATGCAATACTTCTAATTTTTGTACCAGTAAGGTCTACACCACGACCTAAGCTGTTAGTATATTCGCCTAATAAATTGTAAACTTGCCCCTGCGTTAGATTTATTGTAAATGGAATACCGGCAGCATGGTTTTGAGTATTTGCACTTGTAGTGATTTCGACAGTTGTGGTACCAGTGTCAGCTGCGATAACATAAACCCAACAATTAGAATTGTTCGAATTAGAGATATTGTCATAATTAACTGAGTAATACTCCTTACCTAAAGTATTAGTTGGAAACAATATCGAAGCTCCAGAAACACTGGAATTATAAATGTGTGCATAAGCCACAATTGGTTTGTCACTGGTTATATGTATGCCTTTATCTTCTGGCGCAATAGATTCTGTTCTTAATGTTACATTTTGAGGTCCAACTTTGGGAATAGGACTAGATGTAACTACTGTGTTTGCCGCAACAAAGTAATTTACCGTGTATCCAACTCCAGGAATTGCAACTGTAACGTTTGCGTTTTCTTCTGCTGCAAAATAAAGCACCATTTGCTGAGGCCCGTTTCCTGTTGCCCCCATAACCTGATGATAGCCATAAGCTACCCAAAAATCTTTTCCCTTATTGGAAAAATCTTGTGAATAGCTATTTAACTGGCTAAATAAAGCCACGAGTACTAGGGTACTAAAAATGTATAGTTTTCTCATTAAATCCAAAGTCCGGTGTAGTTAAAGAAAGAGGTAACGAATTTAGTAAAACTATCTGATTATCTAAAGATTTAGAAGCAGTTGGGGAAAAATTGGATTTGTAATTTTCTAGTGAAATCGTCCTACTAAAAGAAAGATATATCCGTTTTGGGCTACCAGATTAATAACCTTACTCCAGCTTTTTATAATCCTCAAGCCTGGATTCCATTATAAATACTCAGTTTATATAACAAAAAATAGCTACATAATTTTTTATTTCATTTTTATAATTAATAAATATTCACAACTAAATGATTTTCTATTAATTATAATTATTAGTATAATAAATTAGCAGGCATATGGGCATTCTTCTACAGAATCAAGAATTGTTTTAAAAAATTTGAATATTTAATTTTCATAAACTTATGTATAATATTAATAATAAATATTTTATGCAAATATATAAAACATAAAATATTAGCATTTAATTTTTATGGTCAATTTTTAATAATACTAATAATATTGGCTGAAATTTCTGTTTTTTATAAAGGCTATTACTCGGCAACAACTTCGAATAATACCCCGTCAGAAAATAAAGATGTTAGTAAATTAAATGAGGGGGAAAAGCCCTTACCTACCCTTGCTAAAGAATTTGTAGGATTAGAAACTAAAGAAGATAGTGGGGAAAAAATAATTCAAGTGAAGGGGCAAATAACTACCCTACTGGCAGGATTTACCTACAAGCAAGCAAAAAGAATTGCTCTGGATTTGATTGAAGAATTACAGGGAGTGTCTGTTATTGGCGTTCCTGCATAACATTGGCAAGGGCGGTAATCGCATCCTTTAACTCCTTGTTTGAATCTATTACCGATTGCATCTTCCCTTTTAAAGAAACCATATCATCATGCGAAGTGTCTTGATTGAAGATGTCATTTTGAATAGCGTTTAAACTCCCTACTGACTCTGTTAGATTTTCAATAGCTACAATTAATTCTTTGTTCTCCATAAAAGTTGTTTTGACGAAATTAAACTAAATAACCATGTTCAACTTTAAGACCTTGCCGGAAGCTATTGAGTACTTTTCAAGTGAGGAAAGGTGTCAGGATATGTTTGAAAAAATGAGGTGGGCAGACGGGAATATTATTTGCCCAAACTGTCTTACTGAAAGGGCTTATCGTATGGGAGATATGAAGCACTATAAATGCCGTAATAAATCTTGTGGGAGTAGGTTCTCAATAACTAAAGGAACGTTCTTAGAAGCTACTAAACTGCCTTTAGGGAAATGGTTTACTGCTATGTACTTGGTTACTGCTCATAAGAAGGGAATATCCTCTCACCAGTTAGCAAGAGATTTGGGAATAGGTCAGAAGGCAGCTTGGTTTATGCTATGTAGGATAAGAGAAATATTGAAGGCTAAAACATTTGAACTACTGGATAACATTGTAGAAATTGATGAAACGTACTGCGGTGGAAAAGTTGCCAATATGCACAGAGGCAGACGTAAAGCATGGCAGGAAAGCGGAAAGGATAATAAAACTCCTGTTATGGGATTGCTTGAAAGGGATGGTAAAGCAAGATTAAAAGTAATAGAGAAAGACACCTTTAAGGATATGGTGAGGCAGAATGTAAGTACCAATGCTCAATTAGTAACGGATTCCCACTTAGGATATAAAGGGCTTAACTATGAATTTGCAGGACACAATACCGTTGACCACTCCAAAGACCAGTTTAAAGACGGCATCTTTTATACAAACAGCATAGAGGGGGCATTTAGTCATTTCAAAAGATTACTGTACGGTACATACCATCAAGTAAGCCCAAAGCATCTACACCGCTATTGTGATGAATTTACATACCGCTGGAACTCCCGTAAAGAAAAAGATAATAACAGGTTTGAAACAGCCCTGAAACAAACAGAAGGACGGCTAAAATGGAAAGATTTAATCGCTAAGTAGTAACTTAGCTATCATGGCAAAAGCTAAGAAAGCAATCCCCAAAAAGAAAGCAGTAAAAAAGAAAAGCAAGTATGATATAACGGTCAAAGCACCGGAGGGAATGACATTTGAAGAACTACTAAAACTTGCTGCTACTACTCCACTACCTAAAAAGAAAAAGAAGTGAATGACGATGATTTGATAATAGAGGCTATTATTAAATCTTTAAAGGATTATGCTTTAGGAGATGTTGAATACAACGTAAACAAAAAACCAATAGCTGCCTTTATTTTATCCAGTTGCCTAATAGACCAACTATCTTCATTTGTGTACAACGATAACGAATCAACAAATAGCCAGACATACAAGAGATTTATAAAAGAATACCTACCTCAATATATCCCTTTAAATCTATGGGTAAACCTAAGAAACAAACTTGTACATGGCTATTCAATTTCCCATCACATAAAACTTACAAGTGAAGATGCTCCTTATGAAAATACAGGTGTAGATAAAAAAATAAATGTGATTACGGCAAAGATGATGTACAGTGACTTATCCGCAGTATTGGATAAAATAGTTGCTGAATTTAAAAATCAGAATAATCCAAAAAGACAAAATGCTATAAATCGTTATAGAGATGAAAAGATAATAGGATTAGTCGTACACAAATTCACCTACTATTTGGAGCATGAAAGTGATTTGCTAATAAATTATTTTAGCCGTCTGATAGACAACCCAATTACATACCTCG
>Ga0209063_1001869_pt1 | contig 10426 bp, 8 predicted proteins | sample KloWWTmeKNB19Kit_FD_187177 | JGI IMG/M metagenome (GOLD analysis project Ga0209063, IMG submission 187177) | Active sludge microbial communities from Klosterneuburg, Austria, studying microevolution and ecology of nitrifiers - Klosterneuburg... | ecosystem: Engineered > WWTP > Aerobic digester >...
TGGCACTGCACTCAATATGCCAGCCCGGGAAACCTTGTCCCCAGGGCGAAGGCCATTGCATAATATGTTCTTCAGAAGCTTTTATCCATAAAGCAAAATCAGCCGGGTGATTCTTTTCATCTTGATTCTTTAGGTTATCTCTGGATTCAGCGACGAGTTCTTCTACAATTCGACCACTTAGTTGTCCATAAGGATATCCATCATTAATAAATTTTGGGGTATCAAAATAGACAGAACCATTTTTTATATAAGCGAATCCTCTGGCAAGGATATCTTCAATCATTTTTATTTGCTCGATAATATGGCCAGTAGCCCTAGGTTCAATACTAGGCGAAAGAGTGTTAAAAATCCTCATCATTTCATGGAACCCATTGGTATATTTCTGGGAAACTTCCATGGGTTCTAATTGCTCTAATCTGGCACCTTTTGCCATGCGATCTTCTCCATTATCCAACAAGTGACCCACATCAGTGATGTTTCTGACATATCGTACCTTAAATCCAGCAAAAAGTAAATACCTGTAAATGATATCAAATGACACAAAGGTTCTACAATTACCAAGATGGACGTCATTGTAGACAGTTGGCCCACACACATACATACCTATTCTTTCTTCAACAATAGGTTTAAAGGGTACTTTTTCTCTGGAAAGACTGTTGTAAATTGTGATCGACCGACTCATAGCACAAAGATAAAAATTGAGATACAGGGTGGCGGTTTTTCAGTTTTCATTAACATCCACCCCCTAGCAAATAAAAAATCCTGCCACTTAATGGACAGGATTCAAATTTTGTGGTACCTCCAGGAATCGAACCAGGGACACACGGATTTTCAGTCCGTTGCTCTACCAACTGAGCTAAGGTACCTTCCACACCTTGGTTATTATGACTAAGGGGACGCAAATATAGAGTTTTTTGAATTATTTTTACCCGTGCTCTAAATTTTACTAATAAGATGCCTTACCGATATTTTCTTTTGCCTGTCTTAATCATTACTGTGTTGTACTTTATCTGGAGCTATAGTAGTTCTGAACCAAATGCTTATATATTAATTCCACTTGTAGTGCTTGGGGTGGGGATCTTTATTTTTCAGAATCAAATAAATGATTTTTGGTATGAAAAATTCAGAATCGACCTTGATCCAACTGAAAAAAAGTGGCTCTCAGACTTTTGCCCATTTATCAATGAAATGAGCGGTGATTCAAGAGTTGAATTTTTCCACCGCTTAGCAAAATCCGTCAGTTATCATGAATTTATTCTGATGGGACCAGAAAAAGTACATGAAGAAATAAAGTGGATGGTTTTGATACCAGCTGTTCAATTGAAAATTTATCAATTTAGAGATTTATACAAAAGATATGCAAGAACTGCCCTGTATGCCCATCCATTTATGACGCCTCAACAAGAATGGGTGCATGTATCGGAGCATCATTATGAAGATGGTTTGGTAATATTATCAATGGAGCAACTCAAAATGTCATTTTTTGCACCTGAGCTTTATTTTAATCCGGCTCTTTATGAATGGGCTTGTATTCTAGTTGAATCGAAGGATATCAAATTTATTGGTTGTGAAGATTTTATTGTGGACCTAGCAAATGATATTTGTCCTCAGGGATTGGATGGTATTAAAAGTTGGCTAGGCCAAACGGAGATTAATTCTTCGGCACTTGTCATCTACACAATCATTAATAAACCAGAGAGAATAATTGATTTACGTCCTGAATGGATAAACCAATTTAAAAATATTTATTCGTCCTGAAGAATTAGTTTTAAAGACAGGTTTGTAAACACAAAAGTAATGCGGATGACAAGCAGAATAATCCTTTGAAAGTTGTTTGTGTCAAGACTAATCAATAGGTTGAGTGTAAGAAAAAATCAATATATTTATTAAAAGATGTAACAGACTGAAATTAATCGTTTTGTCATTACATTGCAGCCATATGAATAACCGTTGGACCATGGTCCTTGGCAAGAAAGGACTTCGGGATGAAGAAATCAATTTATCGACGGAGGAGACTGCCGTGGAGGAGTTATTGTCACAAGTTTATTCAGAAGAGAAAGCTGCTGGGATGGGTAAAACCCAGCACAAAATAAGAAGATGGTTAGACGGCATCAGGACACATTTTCCAGTTGGTGTTATTCGATTGTTGCAACAAGATGCTTTGGAACGTCAGGGTATTAAAGAAATGCTACTTGAACCTGAGTTGTTAGAAAAAATAGAACCAAACATCCATATGGTTTCCTCCATACTGACATTGCACGAGTTACTTCCGGACAAAACAAAAGCAGTGGCCAAAATTCTCATTAGAAAGTTGGTGGAGGAGACAGAAAAAAAGTTAAAGCCTAAACTTTCAAGTGCTATACGATCAGCTTTGACTGGAAGAAGCAAAGTAATCAATCCCCAACACGCCAGGATTGATTGGAAAAAAACTATAGGATCAAATTTGAAACACTACCAAACTAGCAGTAGAAAGGTTATTCCGGAAAGATGGTATGGGTATCATCGAGGAAATCAATTGCCAGAGATTGTTTTGCTGATTGATAAAAGCGAATCAATGATCAGTAGTGCAATTTATGCAAGTATTATAGGATCAATATTAGCTTCATTAAAGAGTATAAAGACACATCTAATTTTTTTCGATACTTCGATTACGGATGTAACAGGATTATATAAGGACCCAGTAGATATTTTGTTTAGTGTTCCTATGGGTGGAGGAACGGACATAGGAATGGCACTAAATTATGTGCACCAAAAATTAAACAGACATTCAAAAACGATTCTATTTTTGATTTCAGATCTTGATGATGGAGGAAAACACAAGGATCTATTTGGGATAATGTCCACACTTATACAACTCGAACTTAAAATGCACTGTATTCTTGCATTAAATGATGAGGGCCAACCTGAGTATAACATTACTGTGGGGCAAAAGCTTGCCGACTTAGGTCTTCCAGTATTTAGTTGTTCTCCCAATGAGTTTCCAGAAATTCTTGCGAAGGAAATAAACAGAATTAGTTTTTAAGATTTAGAGTTTTGCTGAATTTTTTGTGATTCTACCTGGAAACTTTTATTTAAGAAATTAAAAAGGGAAAAATCCCTTTCAAAATCAAATAGTAATCCAAAATCAAGGGTAATTTCAATTTGACTTTCTAGTTAAAAGCCACTATTAGGACAAATTCCTATCTAAAATTGTTTTAATATAATAACGGAAGAATTGAAAGCTTAGAGAACTATTTCATTGTTTTTCAGAGAATTAGGTCAATTCTAATGGTTAAGTATTAGACTTTATGCTTAAAATGTTGTACTTTTGCACTCCGTTTTTGGATATTGCATGTTAATCAAACCATGAGTAAAAACAGAGTTTTATACATAACACAAGAAATGGACCCCTATTTAGATCAAGACGGCATAGGATCCTTGATTCAAAAACTTCCAGCTTTTGCACAGGACAGTGGGATGGAAATCAGGATTTTAATGCCAAGATTTGGGACTATAAATGAAAGAAGACACCGTTTACATGAAGTAGTTAGATTGAGTGGAATGAACATCATCATTGATGATGACGATTATGCCTTAATCATTAAAGTTGCCTCTCTTCCGGGTTCTCGTATTCAAGTGTATTTTCTAGATAATGATGAATTTTTTAAGCGGAAGTATGTTTTTGAAGATGAAAGTGGTCAACCATTTGAAGATAATCAGGATCGGATGATCTTCTTTTGTAAGGGGGCTATAGAGACTGTTAAAAAGTTTGGATGGGCGCCGGATGTGGTTCATTGCCATGGTTGGATGACTAGTTTGATTCCTTTTTATCTTAAGACGGTATATAAAAATGACCCCGTGTTTAAGCAGTCGAAGGTTATCTTTTCTTTGTATGAAAAGAGTTTAGAATCAAATTTTAATGATGATTTCTTTAAAAAGGCCGCGATTAATAATTTGAAAGCCGATCAGCTTAGCCCATTTAAGAATGGAACCGGAATTACTTTGCAAAAGGGAGCCATCCAGTTTGCTGACGGAATCATTCAGGGGACGCAGGAGCTTTCAGAAAATCTTAAATTAGCTATTGATAGCTTGAATAAACCATTTATCGAAACCCCGGCAGAAAATTATTTGCCAGACTATATTGATTTTTACAAGACTATTTTATCCTAGACATCGTTATTGTCAGATGAATCTAAGAATTTTTAAGAAAGGCCTAGTTTTACCAATTGGGCAGTGCGTTTTGTTAGTTGCAATGGTATTTTTCTCCTTGGTTTCATGTGATAAAAATGAGACTCTTGGAACAGATTTGATTTCTGACGAGTGGGTTAATGCCAAAGGTGTGGACACTTTCAGCTTCAGCATGAAGCCATATCAACAAGATTCCCTTTTAACAGCCTATGCAGGTCTGCCAGGCACGTTTTTACTGGGCAAAATGGATGACCCAATTTTTGGTAAAGTGGAAGCAGAGTTTTATAGTCAGATTAGGTTTATACCCACCAAGGAAAGGAGTTTTTTAACCAACAAAATTGATTCAGTAGTATTAAGTATTCGATATGATACTGTTGAATTTTATGGTGATCCTACAAAACTTCAAAAAATAGAAGTGTTTCAATTGGACGAGCCTTTAGATCAAAGAACTAGATATTATTCAGATTTTAAAGCAAGGCTTAAATCAACTCGACTGGGAGTATTGGAACAATTTATTCCAAATCGCAATGATTCTGTGAAAGTTACACAAAACAATGTGACCTCATCATTTTTTCCGCAATTAAGGATTCCGTTGGACACTTCAGTATTTATGGATATTCTTCGCAAAATGCCTGATACTGTGTTTACCAATGTAGATAGTTTTATTTACCTATTTCCTGGTATAGGCTTAGTAGCAAGTCAGGAGGCTTCCATGATGGCATTAAACCCCGCTAACAGTGACAGTAGAATTACCATTTACTATCAAATAAATGATACTACTCAAGGTCAGTTTGTATTTAATATGGGAGATTTTGCAGTTAAAGCACCACATATAAAAGTTGACAATTCATCCAGTCCTGCCGGGTTATTTATAAGTGGCCAAACCTCTGGAGATAGCCTTTTCTTTATTCAGGGGATGAGCGGGAGTGATGCCAGACTTCAAATGCCTTATGATTCAAGTTGGGGAAATAAATTTTTAAATTTTGCAGTACTTGAATTCTTTGTGGCTGAACTTCCCGGGGACAATTTAAGTTGGTATAAACCCACAGGATTGTTATTTTTACAGGACTTGAGTTCAGGAAAAGAAGAAGATATCAGGGATTATGTAATTGGAAGAAATTTGTCCAGGGATTTAACCAACTTAAGTCAATATTTATCAATTTGTGGAGGAAATCCTGTAAGAATTGTTGAAAATGGCAATAGTGTCTACCGCTACAGGTTAAATATTTCTGCACATTTTCAAAAGAGCGTGAAAGAAAAGAAAGGTCTTGATTTAATCATCAGTCCTCTATACAAAACTGAGTCGGCGCAAAGGGTGGTTCTCTATGGAAATCGACACTCAAAATATCCTGCAAAACTTAGGCTTGTATACTCAGAATAAACACAAAACACATTATATTTACACTTAATATGTGTGGAATTATTGCTTATATCGGAACTAAAGACGCTTACCCAATCCTTATTGAGGGCTTGCAAAGACTTGAATACAGGGGATATGACAGTGCTGGAATAGCCATTCTTGATCATGAAATAAAGGTTTTCAAAAAGAAGGGAAAAGTTCAGGAATTAATAGATTTTACCAAGGATAACCATCCAAAAGGAACCCTTGGAATGGGTCATACTCGTTGGGCTACCCACGGTAAGCCAGATGATATAAATGCCCATCCTCACTCCTCAGGTTCGGGTAGATTGTCAATCATCCATAATGGGATCATAGAAAACTATGCCACCATTAAAGAAGCCCTCAGAAGATTAGGTCACCAATTCCAAAGTGAAACAGATACTGAAGTTTTGGTTCATTTAATTGAGGAGATTCAACAAAGGGAGAATCTCGGTCTGGGAGATGCAGTTAGAAAAGCACTAACTAAAGTAATTGGTGCTTATGCAATTGTTGTGATGGACCAAAACCAACCGGATATAATTGTGGGGGCTCGTAAATCCAGTCCATTGGTAGTAGGTATCGGAGAACATGAATATTTTTTAGCTTCAGATGCCTCTCCAATAATTCAATACACGAATAAGGTAATTTATCTAAATGATGAGGAGGTTGTAGAGATTTCCAGAATAAATGGAATTGAGGTGACCACCATTACTAATGAAGTAGTTCAAGAGCCCATAATTCATGAATTGGATATGAGTATTGATCAATTGGAGAAAAGTGGTTTTGCCCATTTTATGTTGAAAGAGATCTACCAACAACCACAAACTATCTCAGATTGCATGAGGGGGCGACTAAGTGCCATTGAGGGTTGGGCCAGGTTGGGAGGTTTGGAAGAACACTCCATTAGAATAGCGAATGCAAAGAGGATCATTATTGCTGCTTGTGGTACCAGCTGGCATTCAGCTCTAATTGGCGAATATTTAATTGAAGAGTTGGCAAGAATTCCTGTTGAGGTTGAATATGCTTCAGAATTTAGATACCGAAATCCCATCCTAGGTCCACAAGATGTGGTCATTGTGATTTCTCAATCGGGAGAAACTGCAGATACACTGGCAGCAGCAGAGCTGGCCAAGGAAAAGGGAGCACTTGTTTATGGGGTAGTTAATGTAGTAGGTTCTTCTATCGCACGTTTAACGCACGGAGGCTCCTATATTCATTGTGGTCCTGAGATTGGAGTTGCCTCTACCAAGGCATTTACAGGTCAGGTTACATTGTTATCACTTATGGCAATTGTTCTTGGCCATAAAAACGGTTCACTTAGTAATTCATATTATCACCAGCTTATTGCAGAATTGGCTCAGATACCTGAAAAAGTATCCCAAGTTCTCTATACCAACGATGATATCACAAGCCTGGCTGAGAAATTTAAGAATACCAACAATGCTCTTTATTTGGGTAGGGGATATAATTTTCCTGTGGCTCTGGAAGGAGCACTAAAATTGAAAGAGATCTCTTATATACATGCGGAAGGTTATCCAGCTGCAGAAATGAAACATGGCCCAATAGCTCTAATAGATGAGAATATGCCTGTTATTGTAATTGCGACCAATAAGAGTGCTTACGAAAAAATCGTCTCCAATATTATGGAGGTAAAAGCGCGAAAAGGAGTTGTAATTGCAATTGTTGCAAGTGGTGATCACGAGATTAAAAAAATCGCAGATTTTTGTATTGAAATTCCGGCAACAATTGAACCATTAACTCCTTTACTTTCTGTAATTCCCCTTCAACTTTTATCCTATCACATTGCAGTCTTGAGAGGTTGTGATGTTGATCAGCCAAGAAACCTAGCCAAATCAGTAACAGTAGAATAAAGAAATTATTTATGCAGGATGTACATTTTGTTTATAACACCTCTCTTGATGAATTAATAATGCCTGAGTATGGGCGTATGGTCCAAGATCTTGTGCTTCATTGTAAGGCAATAGAAGATCCAAAATATCGTCAGTCATTTGCTGAAACGGTCATTGAGCTCATGCAAATAATGACTCCCTATAACAGGAACTTTGAAGAACACCGGAAGAAGTTATGGCATCATTTTTTCAGAATTGCCCAATATAAAATTGATGTTATTCCTCCAACAGGAATTATTCCTACTCCTGAAAACGATATCATTATACCTGAAAAAATTGAATATCCACATGCATTGGAGAGAAACCGTCATTATGGGAATTATGTGAATGCCATGATTCAAAAGGCTATTACTCTTGAAGACCCAAAAAAGAAAATGGCCTTTGCAGTAATCATTGCAAGTTATATGAAAATGGCTTTTAAAAACTGGAATAAGGAACATTACGTCAGCGATGAAATTATAAAGGAGGATTTGTTCAATATGAGTAAAGGAGTGCTCGAAATACCTGAGGAGACAGTGTTGGAAGTGGCAACTAACTATACCAGACATCAAAAGATCAGACCTAATAATTATAAAGGTGGAGGAAAGAATCAGAAGCATTATAACAAACCCAGAAATAAAAGTAATTTTAAGAGTCGAAGACCACAATAAATAATTAGAAAAATCAATTCCAATACGCTTAAAAAAAAAGTATGTGTAAAGTTCCCGGCAAGGTTTCCCTCGTAACTGGTGGCAGTAGGGGCATTGGTTCGGCAATTGTTGAAAAGCTTGCAAAAAATGGTTCCAATGTCGCTTTTACATATTTAAGTTCACCTGAGAAAGCACAAGAGCTCATTTCAAAACTGGAAATTTACCCAGTAAAAATAAGAGCCTATGCTTCAGATGCATCGAATCACCAAGCGAGTAAAGATTTGATTACACAAGTCGTTGCAGATTTTGGTGGATTGGACATATTGGTGAACAATGCCGGGATAACCAAGGACAATCTTCTCATGAGAATGACTGAAGAACAATGGGACCAGGTGATGAATATCAATCTTAAATCTGCATTTAACTTAACCAAATTTGCAGTAACTCAAATGATGAGGCAACGCAGTGGAAGCATCATCAACATTACTTCGGTGGTAGGCATTTTTGGTAATGCAGGCCAGGCAAATTATGCTGCATCTAAAGCGGGCATGATTGGTTTTACAAAATCAGTAGCTAAAGAAGTAGCCAGCAGAAATATACGCTGCAATGCCATTGCTCCTGGTTTTATTGAGACGGAAATGACGCATGTACTTGATGAAAAGACAAAAGAAAATTTTCTTAAAAATATACCACTTGGAAGATTGGCTCAAGCATCAGAAGTGGCTGATGTGGTAACATTTCTGGCATCTGAACAATCGAGTTACATAACTGGTCAGGTGTTAAGCGTATGTGGTGGGCTTAACATGTAAGAAGACTTAAAAGATCTCAACAAGCCACAGCCAAATTTTCTAGATAGGATTATGAATAAAGCAGCATTTTTACGAGAAGAATTTTCCAAGCATTTGAGAAAACTTGCACCAAATGCTAAAGGGAATTGGGGCGTTATGAATGCACATGAAATGGTTGAGCACATGATAGGTTCTTTCAAAGTAGCAAATGGGAAGATTGGTATTAGAGAAATTGTTACACCATTAGAGAGATTGGATAAGTTACAGGCTTTCATAATGTCTGATATTCCATTTAAAGAAAACACTAAAAACGCCCTCATGGGGGAACGTCCAGACCCTATTCAACATATGCATTTTGAAGATGCCATACATGAATTGGAAAACGAGATAAATTACATGTTTGAAGTTTACGCTGCCAATGAGAAATTGCAGATTCGCAACCCATTTTTTGGCGATCTAAATTTTGAACAAAACGTAGCATTATTATACAAGCATGCTGTTCATCATTTGAAGCAGTTTGGTATTGAGATTTAGCGAAGATTTATTTATCTTTTAATAAATATTTGAGTTGGACTGAATTGCTGTCCATTTATATTTGTCTTGGAATAGAATTAAATTCAAGTAACATGAAATTGAAAAACTACAGTCTTGGTAAATGGATTGAAGGAGATGGGGATGGAATTCCATTAATTAATGCAGTCAATGATGAAATAATCACTTATGCCTCTTCAGATGGATTGGATTTTAATGCAATGCTGAATTATGCCAGGAAATTTGGTGGATCCGCATTGAGGAAAATGACTTTTCAAGAAAGAGGAAGAATGTTAAAAGCATTGGCATTATTTCTCACAGAGAAAAAAGGTGCTTACTATGCCGTAAGTTATAAAACTGGTGCAACCAAAGCAGATAGTTGGATTGACATCGATGGAGGAATCGGAACATTGTTTGCTTATGCTAGTCTGCGACGTAAGTTACCAAATCAATCCTTCTGTTTGGACGGGGACCTGGCTCCACTATCGAAGTCAAACACTTTCATTGGTCATCATTTGTTGGTTCCGAAGGAAGGTGTGGCCATACATATCAATGCATTTAACTTTCCAATTTGGGGAATGCTGGAAAAAATATCTGTTAACTTGCTTGCAGGAATGCCAGCCATCGTAAAGCCAGCCACCGTAAGTAGTTATCTGACTGAAGTCGTGGTAAAAGATATCATTGCGTCAGGAATTTTACCAGAAGGCTCCTTGCAATTAATCTGTGGTTCTGCAAGGGACTTATTAAACAATGTAACCAGTCAAGATGTGGTCACCTTTACAGGATCTGCGACGACTGGAAGAATGTTGCGTGCAAATCCCAGAATGATCGAGGAGTCTGTTCCTTTTAACATGGAAGCAGATTCATTGAATTGTTCGGTGTTAGGCTTGGATGCCAAACCAGGGACTCCGGATTTCGATATTTTTATTAAAGAGGTTCATCGAGAAATGACTGCTAAGTGTGGCCAAAAGTGCACGGCCATTAGAAGATTAATTGTACCCGAAAATTATGTAGATGAGG
>Ga0209063_1001872_pt1 | contig 10419 bp, 3 predicted proteins | sample KloWWTmeKNB19Kit_FD_187177 | JGI IMG/M metagenome (GOLD analysis project Ga0209063, IMG submission 187177) | Active sludge microbial communities from Klosterneuburg, Austria, studying microevolution and ecology of nitrifiers - Klosterneuburg... | ecosystem: Engineered > WWTP > Aerobic digester >...
AGCGTTGGCCTTACCGTCCAATACTTTATCACCAACGGTGGTAGCACCTACACGGGCGAGATCTTTGAGTCGGTATTCAGCCCGGGCATTGGGAGCGTGATCCTTTGCTTGGGTGATGGATGTGTGGAAGTCGCGATCGTCACTTCTGGGATCACTGGAGGCACTATGGTGACCTTCAGTGAGATGAACGCGCAAGCCCAACTCTTCAATTCCATCGAATTCCTCTCCACGGATGGACTCACCACCAACATTGGCGAACCAGCCTTTGAGATCTGCGATGGCCTCGATAATAATTGCAACGGACAGATCGATGAAGGTCTCCCAGCCGTCTTCGCCGACAACGACGGTGATGGATTCGGTGGCTTGGTCCTATCCTGCGATACACCTGGAGTTGCAGTTGGCGGTGATTGCGACGACGACGATCCGAACGTTTTCCCCGGAAGTACCATCGGTTTCAATTGCAACGGTTGCTCCGCAGCCGACCAACTCACGTTGGCCTCGGTGGTATTCGTCAGCAATGGTGTAGCGCTAAGCGGTCCTTGGTTGCAACCCATGCTGCAATGTGGCACTAACTGCGAGAGCGATCCGGACCCCGACGCATGCTTGACGAATTGCTTTTCAACCGCACTCTCGATCGGATCAGGATGCGGACAGTGCTTGATCGATTACATCTCCCAAGTACTCCCTCTACAGGGCGGAGGGTCTTGCAACGCAACCTGCCAAGCGAACGCGCTCGCTCAATTCCTGCAGTGCAGTGGCTTGGTGGATCAGGATGGTGATGGCTACTTCGCGCCCTTCGATTGCAACGATCAGAACCCTGCGGTACACCCGGGTGCACTCGAGATCTGTGACGGGCTCGACAACGACTGCAACGGCATCACGGACGGACCCTTGGCGTTCGCGGATACCGATGGCGACGGGTTTGGCGATCCGCTTGTGAACGTGGACTGTAACGACCCGATCGCCGTAACGAATAGCGCCGATTGCGACGATACCGACCCGACCGCCTTCCCCGGAAGTACAGTAGGACCGACTTGTTCAGCATGCACGGCGGCGGACCAACTCTACATCTCGCAGAACCTTCAGGTGATCGGCGATGGTATTTCTGGACCGTACGCGACAGCGGTCCTTCAGTGCTCCATCGCTTGCCAGAATGATGGAGACCCCCAGGCATGCTTGAGCGCATGTGTCTTCGCGGAAACAGGCGTGAGCACCAATTGCAGCCAGTGCATGGTGGACTATATCGCCACGATCTTTGCCGCCGAACCCAGTTGCGATGCTTCCTGCAGAGCCAACGCCCTTGTCGACTTTCTGTCCTGCAGCGGGCTGATCGATGCCGACGCGGATGGCTATTTCCACCCCGCTGACTGCAATGACCAGGATCCCGCGATCAACCCCGGGGCAACGGAGATCTGCGACGGGATCGACAATGACTGCAATGGTTTGGTGGACGAAGCTGGAGCGTTCCGGGACGCCGACGGTGATGGATTCGGCGACCTGTTCTCGCCACTTCCATGCGGAACGCCAGGCAGCGTATCGGACAACACCGACTGCAACGATAGTGACCCGACCGCCTTCCCCGGAAGTACCATCGGCGAGCCATGCCCGCCCTGCACACCGGCGGACCAGCTCTACATCGCCACGCACCAACAAGAGATCGACGCATTGTTGGAGCAAGCGGTCATTTATTGTGTGAACAATGGTCAAAGCTTTAGCCTGAGTTGCATCCTGTCCTATGTGAATAGCACGGAACTGGTCTCCGCCGAATGCATGCCCTGCATCGTGGCCCGCGTGCAATGCCAGTTCCAGAGCTGCGGCACCGCCTGTCTTGTACCGCCTGCCACCAACTGCGCCAGCTGCACGAACACCTTCTGCCAGGCGAACTTCGAAGCTTGCATCGGTCTGGTGGACGTGGACCAGGATGGCTACTACTCCTTCCAGGATTGCGATGATCAGAACCCCAGCATTTACCCATTCGCGGTTGAATATTGCGATGAATTGGACAATGATTGCAACGGCCTGGTCGATGACAACGTGCAACTCTTCGCACTCTACGTGGATGCCGATAACGACGGATTCGGGGACGACGATGCACCGACCATCATGGCGTGTCCTACACCACCAGGGTATGTCCTCTTCGGTGGTGATTGCAATGACTCGAACCCGAACGTCTTCCCATTTCAATTGGACCCTTGCGACCCGCCGAACGGCATCGACGATGACTGTGACGGATCAGTGGATAACGGGAACGACCTCGATGCCGATGGGTTCGGCACATGTGAAGGTGACTGCGATGACGACAATGGGGGGATCTACCCCGGAGCCTTGGAGATCTGCGATGGCATCGACAATGACTGCGATGGCTTGATCGACGAGGGCTTCCCACAACAATACGCCGACAACGACGGCGATGGTTATGGGGATCTCCTGCAACCTCTGCCATGTGATACGCCCGGTGTGGCGAATGCCGACGATTGCGATGATTCCAATGCTGCGGTCCTCCCCGGAGCCGTTGAGCTTTGCGACGGCGTTGACAACGATTGCAACGGACTGGTGGACGAAGGCTTGATCAGCTGCTGCAGTGACTTCATCCTGGAGTTCCAAAGCGGAAGCACGAATGCCAATGCGGTCACCTACGAAGTGCTGGACGAAACCGGCACTGCAACGGTGCTCAGTGGCAACAACCCCGTTCCAGCTAACAGCATCGGCACACAAACACTTTGCTTGCCGGATGGCTGCTACCAACTGCGCGTTACGGATGCCGGTGGCGATGGACTTGCCGGATATGTATTGCGGGAAACAGGTTTGAACGGACGCCGCTTCATCGACAACACGGGCAACATGTCCAACGGTGTGAGCCAGATCTCCAGCGGAGGGACCTTCTGCATTCCGATGAGCACCGATGAACTGATCTGGAGCAGCTGCAATAAGCTGGACTGGGTGAACAACAAGTACCTCGTGTGCCATTCGAACGCGGCGGTCAGTGCGGAGTGGATCGATGGTGGTGCCAACAATGTGCAGGATGCGAACAGCGGTTACGAGTTCTGGATCTTCGATCCGAACGGCACGTACAGCTATCGTAAGTTCCGCAGTCACACTGTGAGCGATGGTAAGTCCCCAGCGAACGCAACGCGTGCGTGCCATATGAAGATCAACAACTGGTACAATTCGGTGTTGACTCCTTTGATCCCGCAGAACACCTTGTTGAACGTTCGTGTACGCGGCCGTGTGAACGGTACCAACTTCGCATTCGGCCCGGCCTGCACAATGAAGTTGGATGCGGCCCGTGCAGCTTGTCCACTGGTGAAACTACAGGATGACCCAACGAACACCAGCGACTACAGTTGTGGTGTTACACGCAGCTTTGGCGGAACCAACACGGGTGCGAACAAGATCACAGCGCTGCCACCGCAGTTCTCACCAGCGCCATTTGGTGGTGGTACTGGAGTTCATTTCCAATTCCGGTTCCGGATCCCGGCTGAAGGAGTTTGCATCGTGCTTCCCCCACAGACCAGTCCAACACGCTACTTGAATTGGAACAGCACCGTTGCATCGCCACTCCTCTGCAGCAAGACCTATGAAGTGGATGTGCGCGTTAGCAAGAACGGCGGCAATACGTGGTGCATTGGCGGTCCGGTGAACACAGCATGTTCAGATGGCGAACCATGGGGACTCTTATGCAACGTCACCATCGATTGCGGCGGAACCAATTTCATTTACCCTTCGCCTTCGACCTTTGCGCAAGGATCGCTGACCCTCTATCCGAACCCGAACCGTGGTGATCAGTTGTTCGTGACGATCAGTAGTCTTGCTCCAGATGTCGATCGTGTGACCATGGACCTGTTCGACCTGACCGGGAAACGGATCGCTTCACGCACGCTCGCAGCGCAGGACGGTCTCTTGAATGCCGCGATCGACCTGCAAGGCGGATTGGATGATGGACTATACCTCGTGCAGTTCAAGGCAGGTACTTCTATTTGGAACCAACGCTTGGTGATCGCACATTGAACTCTCCCTTCCTTGAAAAGAAGAGCGTCCGCGTTGGGCGCTCTTTCTTTTCAAAACCCCTACTCGCCATACCGCGGATCCACCTTCCAAGGCAGTTTCTCCATGTGTTGCGTACGCAGCGAATAGTGCCCGAACTCCTCTTCCACATAGCCGGTGAGAACGTAGACCCCGCGCCCACGGAACGGATAGCGCTCGGCGACAGAAGGGAACTGCGTGCTGTCCCAGAAGTCGCCTGCCGGGTCGATGAACGAACCGAAGCTCATGTACGATCCGCTGTTCGTGGTGGTGGTCTTCACGTGGATCATGTAGCCGAGCATGGTAACGCGCTTGCCTTTGTGGGCGGGCATCTCCCTAGCCGCGATCACGGCTTGTCGACCCAGTGGGTCGACGGTACAGGTGCCCGGAGCGGCGTTATCTGGCGGTAGCTTGCCCATTACTCTTCCGTCGCGCCCCACCATCGTCAATTGCGCAGCAGGCTCGTACTCGACCATCGTGAACGGATCGCGCAGCGGGAAGCCCAACAGTTCCAATTCATCATACGCATCGGCAAGTGGATAATGATGAAGATCGGGCAACTTGGGTTCTTCCACTTTCGTGATGAAGAGATCACCATCCGTGCGAACGCTGGCAGGGCGGTGCAGCAAGGTCAACTCCCACAACAACGCAGGCTTGCTCTTGCCGGTGAAGCGCAATGCTCCAACACGAATAAGAATTCGCGCCTGCTCCACATGCAAAGGCACACGCTTCAATAGATCCTCCAGATCGGTGAACGGGCCGTTGCGTCGGCGTTGGATCAGGATAAGCTGTACCGTTTCCGTGTTCAAACTTTTCACGTTCTCGAGACCGAGGTAGATGCAGTTGTCGGTTGTCGGTTGTTGACCCGTCGCACGAGCCGCGCGCGAGGCCTGTGCGACCGATCCACTGACAACCGACAACCGATCCACCAAAGAACACAACTCCTCGCTCCTATTCACACACGGCGCTTCGATCGTCGCCCCTGCCCTCTTCGCTTCGTGCAGATAGAACTCGGTGCGGTAGAACCCACCGAAATTGTTCGCCACAGCCACCATGAATTCCAGCGGATAGTGTGCTTTCAGGTACAAGCTCTGGTAGCTCTCCACCGCATAGCTCGCACTGTGGCCTTTCGCGAAACTGAAACTCGCGAAGCTCTCGATCTGCCGCCACACCTCTTCCGGTTGCCCTGAGGGATAACCTTTCGTACTGCAGTTGTCGAAGAATTTCTTCTGCACCAATTTGAATTCCGGGCGATCGCGGTAACGGATGTTCATGCCACGTCGCACTTGGTCCGCTTCTTCCAGATCGAGGCCCGCGTACTGGCTCACCACACGCAGCACATCTTCTTGGTAGACCATCACGCCATAGGTCTCGGGCATGATGTCCATCAATTCCTTCGGCGCTTGTTTGCGTCGTTCCAGGTCGTTGTGGCGCAGCAGGTATTCGCGCATCATGCCGCTCTCCGCCACACCCGGACGAATGATGCTGCTCGCCGCCACAAGCCCGAGGTAATCGTCCACTTTCAGCTTCTTCAACAACATGCGCATGGCAGGACTTTCCACGTAGAAGCAGCCGATCGTGTTACCCGTCCGGATCAGCTCCTTGATCGCCGTATCTTCCTTGAAGCGAGGGATGTCATGGATGTCGACCGCCGGTGGGCGTAATTCAGAATTCAGAATTTTGAATGTAGAATTTAGAACCGAATGCGCACTACTAGCGAGCGCAGCGTTACTTTCTCGTTCCGGTTCTGCAACGATGCTACTACGGTCGGTGCCAGTTGCACAATGCTTGGTGGGGACCGTTCTACATTCTTCATTCTGCATTCTACATTCTACATTCCCTTTTGGGCCATTCACCATCTCCACCGCATCCCGAATATGCCCCAAGCCGCGCTGGCTCAACAGATCGAATTTGTGCAAACCGAGGTCCTCGCATTCCAGCATGCTGATCTGCGTAACGGGAAAACCTTTCGGCGGACGGTGCAACGCGGTGTAGTGCGTTACCGGCTTGTCCGTGATCACGATACCGCCCGCGTGTATGCCGAAATGATGCGGCATACCGATGAGCAACTTGCCGTACCGGATCACCGCTTGCGCCACCTTGTCCAGATCGGCACTGGTAGCGTGCGTACTGGGACGACCGCGCGCGTAGTAGCCGTGGCTTCCTTCCGATAGCGCATCGATCTCTTCCGGTGGTAAGCCAACTGCTTTGCCCAATTCGCGAATGGCACCGCGCCATTGGAAGGTGGTGTACGTGGCGATCTGCGCCGCGTGGATACCGCTTGCATTGTTGTCCCGAGCGGAGCCGAGGGGCCTGTTGTATTTGCCGAACACATAACGATACACTTCGTCGCGGTCTTTCCAGCTGAAGTCGATATCGAAGTCGGGTGGTTTCTTGCGCGCCGTGCTGATGAAGCGTTCGAAGTATAGGTTCAATTCGATCGGGTCCACATCGGTGATGCCCAAACAGTACGCCACCAAACTGTTCGCGCCACTACCCCTACCAACGTGGAAGTAACCCTTGCTGCGCGCGAAACGCACGATGTCCTGGTTGATGAGGAAGTAGCTGATGAAGCCCATGCGCTCGACCACATCCAACTCATGTTGCATGCGCGCGAGCACTTTTGCGGTCGCGTTCGGGTAGCGGTAGCGCAGGCCCACCATGGTATCGTTGTGCAAGCGTTCCCGGTCCAATGCTTCGCTCGTTCCGAATACTTTGCGCGTCTTGTCCGTGGCATCGAAGGCGATCGTACACTGCTCCAACAAGCGCTCGGTACTCTGCACCAATTGCGGAAATGATCGGTACATGCGTCGCACTTCCTCTTCACTATGAAAGATCTCTTCCGGCGCGGCGAGCTCTTCGGGCGGCACCATGCTCACAACCGTGTTCTTCGCCATGGTGCGCAGTAAGCGGTGCGTGTTGTGATCGCGCTTGTGGCGAAAGGTGATCGGTAATAATGCGACGAGATCCTGCGTTCGTTTCGACCACGGACTGAAGGGCAAGCGCGTAAGGTCGCGCGGGGTGATGCCGATGCGCTCGTTGGGTCCGAGCTGTAGTTCCCTTCCGGCTTTCTCCAAAAGGGGAAGGGAACCGAAGGGATAGATGAAGAACACATCAGGAAGCTCAGGAGCACGATCGGGCAATGCCTCATCATCCAACAAGAGCGGACTGAGCAATTCGTTCAACTGCTGGAAGCCTTCGTTGTTCTTCGCGAGGCCGATGTACAGCAGGCGCGCACCACGCCGGAACTCGATGCCTGCGACCGGTCGCACTCCGAACCGATCCGCATCGCGCACGAAGTCCGGAATGCCAGCGGTGCAATTGATGTCGGTAAGCGCGAGCGTGCGCACGCCTGCCTGTTGCGCTGCTTCCAAGAGCGCCTCAGGTTTCATGACCCCGTATTGGAAACTGAACCAACTGTGTGCGTTGATGTACATGTGGATCGACGTTTTTCGCGTCGATCGTGTGGCCATAATGTAAGCAATGGATAGCTTGCAGGGATGTGGCTGGCGTGGATATCGGGCTCCCCCCGAGTCAGCCTTGCGGTGGATGCAAAAGGAAGAGGAACCGCATCCCGCATGAGGCTGCGGGAGAACGCATCCAGCATGGGGCTGCGGGAGGACGCAGATAAATGCAGCGTGCATTGTCGTTACCCCCGGCATGCCGAAGCACCTTCGCAAACCCCAACACCAGCGAATCAGTTAGCGAGGGTACACCGCACGCACCACCAACGGACGAGCAACATGAACACGGGTATTGGATGGACTTTCAACCTTCATTCAAGAACGCAGGCAACATCACAAGCAGTTCATGTGTCTTAGCTTCACACTCTTAACCAGAACGAAAAACATGAGACTACTCTCCGCTGCCCTTTTGTTTGCCGCATCGCTTAGTGCCGGCGCACAATCCATTACCAGTACCAGCCAATTCACATGGAACCCGGATACGCTCATCGTAGCTGCTGGCACACCGATAACCATAAACGTGAACGGCAACCACGTGATGCGCGAAGTGAGCGAAGCGACGTGGGTCAATAACCAGAACACCGGCAACGGTGGCTTCGAATACGCGGGCGGCACCAATACACTTACGCTTGATGTGGCCGGCACCTACTGGTATGTTTGCGTGCCGCACGTTACCTCGGGTATGAAGGGCGTGATCATTGTTGAAGGTGGCAACACAGTTCCGGAAACTGGCACCACCACGCCGTTCAGCGTGTTCCCCAATCCTGCAAAAGACCAGATCACCGTTCTTTCCGATCGGACGCGCATTGCCTACACGAGCATCCTGGATCTGCGCGGTCGTGAGGTGTTGCGTCAGGACCTGCACGGCATGGACCAGATCAATATTTCTTCCCTTGTAGTGGGCAGCTACACCTTGATGCTTTACAATAGCAAGGGCGAAATGCAAGAGCGCCAACGATTGAGCATTACCCGCTGATCAAGCCTATTCCCATTGCACGAATGCCGCCCCACAAGGGCGGCATTCGCTTTTGCGGTATGGCAACTGAACGAAGGGCCACATGGACCCCTCTGTCCATGCAGCCCCCCGTTCAACGGAACGCAACTTCGCGTTCAGTTCTTGTACTTCACCGCACCCTGTTCCAACAGGTGTGCGATGTCGTTGTTCACGCTCAGGATCAGCAGTGAGGTGGCCGTGCAGAACACCGGACTCGTGATGCAATGGTGACCGTTCCAACTGCCGTCCTCGTTCTGGATGTTCACCAAACGGCCGGTGGTCTGCTGGTACCAGTTCTTCCAACCGTTGTCCTTGGCGATCACCAACGACTCGCCGGTCTGGAGAAAGCTGAGGAATTCCTCGCCACCGTTGTTGCCGAAACCGCTGATCACGTTCTCGCTCTGCGCTTGGTCCTTTGCCGCATTGTACACTTGGTAGGCCGTGTTCAGCTTCTCGGCTTCGCCCTTGGTGTAGCCGGCATCTTCCAACGCTTTTGCGGAAACCGGCGCATCGGGTTTCACCTTCCCATCCTTCCGGGCCTGCACGATCACTTCGCTCACTTCGCGTGCTTCCTTAGCGCTGCTGCGGCTGCTACCGCTTACCGCATAGAGCGTAACTCCCGCCGCACGATCGGTGGCCACACCGCCATTGTCCACATCGAAGTTCTTCTTCTGGAAATCGCGCGCAAGGTCCAATGCTTCGTCATCCACTTCTGCGCCGATGGACTTTGCACTTTCCAACGCGTTGGCCGCGAACGATGATTGCAACACACCGGCCCAGCCATCGCCCTTCACACTGCCGTCCGCATTCTGCGAGCGTTGGATCATACCCACGCAGGTGTTCAGGGCGCGCATGCAGCGCAACTTTAGGGGATGCTGATCGCCCAATTTCGCAACGAGGTTCGAAAGGAATTGCGCAGCCAACGCCACGTCGATGTTCGCGCCCAACTTGCTTTGGATCTGCGTGCCTTGCAAGGTGGTGATGTTGATCGCTGTCTGCGGCGATGCGTCCACTTGTGCAAGGATGTAGTCGGTGGCCTTCTTGAGTTGTGCGGACTGTTCCCCGCTTTCCAACAAGTTGCCCATGCGCAAGAGCGCCATGCCCACCATGGCGGTGGTGGCGGGATCGCTGCTCACCGCATGCGGGTCCATGATGTCCTGCCGCGCATGGCTGCCGCTGCCGAAACCGCCATCGTTGCCCTGGGCCTTCATCAACCACTGTAGGCCGCGCTCTTCGGAAAGCATTACCGGTTTCGGTGTGGTGAGCACGAAGCCGGGATCAAGTCCTTCGCCTTCATAGACCGTTTTGAACACACAACCTTTCGGTTCGGAAAGAACGGCCAACTTTACTCCATTCGCATCGGCTTCGATAGTAGGCACATGACAAAGCGCATCGGATGTTGGCGCGCTCTGGCGGAAGGATACCAGCACCCCATAGGCACTGGTCGCAACGAGTACAATTACCAGGATCAGCAGTTTCTTGTTCATCGTGAAATGGTTTGTGTCCACAGTTAGGATGGTTTGTGTGGGCTGTTTGCATAACCGGTACACGGGGATGTGGAGAAGGTTCGATCTTGGTTGGATCGGAACGCTGAGAACGCAGATGACGCAGATAAGGGACGATAGGAAGAAGGAACGGAATGCACTTGCATTCCTTCAGCCCGGCGTACTGCACAACTGCAGGTGCTGTATCGCTACCTTCGTTCCGCTCCTACCAACGATCACAATGTCGGCCCCGGCTGTTCTTCGCGCTGTCATTTACGATCCGGTCATGAGTTAACCCCATTTGCCCGATCAACCGATCTCCCTGCAGAACATGGACCGACTTCTACCCCTCCTCTTTCTTACGATAGGCTGCCTGCCGAGCTATTCGCAAACCACCATCACCGTTATGGATGGCGTCATCTTCCACGATGGCTATGCGGGCCTGGTTCCGGAC
>Ga0209063_1001873_pt1 | contig 10419 bp, 8 predicted proteins | sample KloWWTmeKNB19Kit_FD_187177 | JGI IMG/M metagenome (GOLD analysis project Ga0209063, IMG submission 187177) | Active sludge microbial communities from Klosterneuburg, Austria, studying microevolution and ecology of nitrifiers - Klosterneuburg... | ecosystem: Engineered > WWTP > Aerobic digester >...
CATTGGGGGTTCCGAAGCCATGCAGGCCGCCAGCTATCTGGTCTACGCCTGTGACCACCTGAACAAGCCGCATGAGGTGATTGCCAAAGCCTTTGGCGACAACTTTGCCGATCTGGCGCTGGAAACCACCAAGCTGGTGCGCGTGCAGCGCATGGCCCGGATTGCGCAAAACTCGGCCAGCCACACGTCCCACGCCGCGCCGATGGCGCAGACGGCAGCGTCGCAGACCGAAAGCGTGCGTAAGATGCTGCTGGCGTTCTCCAAAGACCTGCGGGTGGTGATGCTGCGCCTAGCCTCACGCCTGCAGACCCTGCGCCACTTTGCCGCCAGCAAGCTGCCGGTGCCGCCCAGCCTGGCGAGCGAGTCGCTGCAGGTGTTTGCGCCGCTGGCCAACCGGCTGGGCATCTGGGAAATCAAGTGGGAGATGGAGGACCTGTCCTTCCGCTTTCTGGAGCCCGACACCTACCGCCAGGTAGCGCGCCTGCTGGACGAAAAACGCACCGAGCGCGAGGCGTCGGTGGAAAAGCTGCGTCAGCAGCTGGCGGCGGACCTCGCAGCGCAAGGCATCACCGCCACGGTACAGGGCCGGCCCAAACACATTTACAGCATTGTCAAGAAGATGCGTGGCAAGTCGCTGGGCTTCGAGCAGGTATATGACATCCGGGCTCTGCGCATCGTGGTGCCCTCGGTGCCCGACTGCTATGCCGCACTCAGCTGGGTGCACAGCCAGTTTGTGCCGGTGGCGGACGAATTTGACGACTACATTGCCCGGCCCAAGGCCAACGGCTACCAGTCGCTGCATACCGTGATCCGTGATGACACGGGCCGTCCGATCGAGGTGCAGATCCGTACCCAGGCCATGCACGACCATGCCGAACACGGTGTGGCGGCCCACTGGGCCTACAAGGAGGCCGGCACCAAGGGCTACGCCGGTGTGTCCGCCAGCGGCGAATACGACGCCAAGATTGCGGTGCTGCGGCAGCTGCTGGCCTGGGAGCGCGATCTGTCCGGCCAGCAGGGCTCCGGCGTGTTTGACGACCGCATCTATGTGCTCACTCCCGACGCGGCTATTGTGGAGTTGCCCCAGGGCGCTACCCCGGTGGACTTTGCCTACAGCGTGCACACCAACCTGGGCCACCGGTGCCGCGGTGCTCGGGTGGACGGCGCCATGGTGCCGCTCAACACGCCTTTGAAGAATGGCCAGACGGTGGAAGTGACTGCGGCCAAGGAAGGCGGGCCGTCGCGCGACTGGCTCAACCCCGAGCTGGGTTTTCTGGCCAGCCACCGTGCGCGCGCCAAGGTGCGCGCCTGGTTCAATGTCCTGGCCATGGGCGAAACCATTGCCAAGGGCCGCGAGGCCGTGGAGAAGCTGCTGCAGCGCGAAGGCAAAACGGCGATCAAGCTCGACGATCTGGCGTCGCAGCTGGGTTTCAACTCCGCCGATGACCTGTTTGAGGTGGTGGGCAAGGACGAGTTCTCACTGCGCAACATCGAGATCGTGCTGCGCCCGCCCGAGCCGCTGCCATCGGAAGACGAACTGGTGCTGCTCAAGAAGCCGCGCCATCCCGGTGCTTCGGGCAAGGGCGGCGTTCTGGTGGTGGGCGTGGATTCGCTGATGACGCAGCTGGCCAAGTGCTGCAAACCGGCGCCACCCGACCTGATCAGTGGTTTTGTGACACGCGGCAAGGGTGTCAGCGTCCACCGGGCCGATTGCTCCAACCTGCGCAACATGGTCAACCGCAGCGGCGACCGGGTGATTGAAGTGGAGTGGGGCAGCGCGCCGGGGGCGGATGGCAATGTCTACCCGGTAGACGTGTCGGTGGAAGCCGTGGACCGCCAGGGCCTGCTGCGCGATATCTCCGAGGTGTTTACCAAGGAAAAAATGAACGTGATCGGCGTGCAGACCCAGTCTGTCAAAGGCACGGCCTGGATGACGTTCACCGTGGAAGTGGCCGAGTCCGGCCGGCTGGCCCGCGTGCTGAAGATCGTCAGCGAACTCGGTGGGGTGCGCTCGGCGCGGCGGCGCTAGTGGCCACAATTTGCTACAGTTTTAGTAGCTGTTTGCGCATATTCCACGAGGGTTGGTGGCTGTTTTTATCTCAATTTTCCTTTCAGGCGACATCCTGTATCGTACCCACGCCCAATTTCTGCAATTTCTTGGAGTGCGATGTCCTGCTGCCGGCTTTGCATGCTAATAATGCGTTGTCACACATCTGCGCATAACAACAAGCATGCCTCGCAAGCCCGAGAACCTCGAAACGCTGCACATCAGTCTTGAACTGATGAAACGCATACCGCGCCAGCGCAAGGCTACTGCGTCTGAGTTGCATGCACAGTTGCAAGAGGCGGGGTTTATCAGAGACCTTCGGTCTATTCAGCGGCAGCTGGAATCCCTTTGCCAGCATTTCGACATCGAGTGCGACAACAGCTCACGACCCTATGGCTACCGCTGGAAAGAAGCTGCTGCTGGCATATCGCTCCCCGGGTTGACAGAGCAGGAGTCTCTTTTGCTGTGTTTGGCGGAACAAAACCTGCGCAACCAACTTCCCGCCGCACTGATGAAGGCATTGCAGGGATTCTTCGAGCAGGCGCGGCGCAACCTGTCACTCGCGCAGTCTGATGTTCCTGCCGTGCGTGCCCGCGAGTGGCTAAGCAAAGTGCGCGTAGTTAGCAGCACCTTGCCCATGTTGCCACCGCGCATTCCGCCCGGCGTTTTCGAGCAGGTCAGCCAAGCGTTGTACAACAACTGCTGGCTCGATATCAGCTACACCAACGCAGAGGGCAAGCGCACCGCTGCCAAAGTCATGCCCCTGGGCCTGGCGCAGCAGGGCGTGCGCCTGTTCATGCCGTGCCGCTTTGAAGGCTATGCCGACACGCGAAACCTGGCGTTGCACCGTATTCAGAAAGCCGTCTGCACCAGGTTGCGCTTCACCCGTCCTGCGGACTTCGACCTCACCACCTATGACGACAGCGGGCGCTTCGCTTTTGGCGACGGCGTCAAAGTACAGGTGCATCTGTGGATCAGCGACCACCTTGCTGTGCTGTTGGCCGAATCGCCTCTTTCAGTCGACCAAAACATTGCACCCTCCAAATGCAAAGACGGCGGGCACGAATTGCACGCCACCGTCACCGACTCCAGCTTGCTCATCTGGTGGGTACGCAGCCAAGGCGCGCAGGTCAAGGTGATCTCTCCGCAAGAGCTTGTCAACTCCGTGAATTACTGAACCATGCAAATCACACTGTCACCCGAGCAAGAACAGCGCCTGCGCATCTGGATCATTCAGCAGAATGCTGCACATTGGAACGCGGATGCAGAACCACCAGGCTACGAACTGGTTATCGACAGTCTGGCCTCTCCATGGGGCTGCGAAGTCAGCGCAGTGGACGGAAGCAACCGCATGTCTTTGGGTACGGTTGCTCTGACGTGGAGCACCCCTCTATGAGCGCTCGCTACCTCACCAAATCCCGCTTCAAACTGGCCGTGGACTGCCCCACCAAGCTGTACTACACCGGCAAAAAAGAGTACGCCAACCTTAATGATGGCAATGAGTTTCTGGAAACGCTGGCCGATGGCGGCTTTCAGGTGGGGGAACTCGCCAAGTTCATGTACCCCGAAGGCATTGAAATCCGCGCCAAAGGCACCGAACAAGCCATTGCCGAAACGGCCAACTATCTCACCCAGGAAAACTTCACCCTGTTTGAGCCCGCCATCGTATTTGGCAACTTTTTGGTGCGGGTGGACGTGCTCATCAAGCGCGGCGACAGCCTGCAAGTGATTGAAGTCAAAGCCAAGTCCTACAGCGGCGACCCGGCCAGCCTCAGTGGCAAGCGCAAGCCTATTGCCGGCGAGTATTTGCCTTATGTGCAAGACGTGGCGTTTCAAAAATACGTGGTGCAGCAGGCATTTCCCCATTGCAGCGTGAGCGCGCATTTGCTCATGCCCGACAAAAGCAAGACCGCCCATGTGAACGGCTTAAACCAGTGGTTCAAAGTACAACGCAACGGGCGCAGCATCCAGGTGCTGGTGGACGATCGCGCCAAGGCCCCCGGCCTGGCGGACAGCGTGCTTACCTGCATCAGCGTGGACCACCTTGCCAATGAAGTAATCAACAACCCCATCGAAATCCCCGGCGGGCAGGGCACTTTGGCGGAGCTGGCCGCGTTGTGGGCACAGCACTACCAGGCCGACGAACGTATTGCCCCCATGATTGGCGTGCAGTGCGGGCGCTGCGAATTTAAGGGCGAGCTGGGTGCCGATAAGCGAAGCGGCTTTCATGAGTGCTGGAAGCAGGCCAACAACTGGACCGATGCCGACTTTGCCGATGGCACGGTACTGGACATCTGGAACTTTCGGGGTAAAGACAAGCTCATCCAGCAAGGTGTGGTGAAGCTCAAGCAGGTGACCGATGCCGATCTCGGCCTGACTGGTCCAGATTTGGACTTTGAATCGGGAGCACTCAGCCACAGCCAGCGCCAGTGGCTGCAGGTGGGCGGGCTGCCACCGGAGTGCAAAGATGCCGGTTACTACCTGGACCGCGAAGGCCTGGCCGCCGAAATGCGCAACTGGGTGTACCCGCTGCACCTTATTGACTTTGAAACCGCCTCAGTGGCGCTGCCATTCCATGCAGGGCGCAGGCCCTATGAGCAGGTGGCGTTTCAGTTCTCGCACCACACGATGCAAGCCGATGGCACTCTGGCGCATGCGGATGATTTCTTGTGCGTCGAGCCGGGCGAGTTTCCCAACTACAAGTTCGTGCGCGCTCTGCGCGAGAGCGTGCGCCACGACGAGGGCACGATCTTTCGCTGGAGCCACCACGAAAACTCCATCCTCAACGCCATCAAAGCGCAGCTGGAGATGGACCCCACCCCACCCGACGATACGCATGATCTGATTACCTTTATCAACAGCATCACCAAAGGCGGCGAGAGGGCCATGGTGGACCTGGCCGATGTGGCCCGCAAATACTACTTTCACCCCGCTACGAAAGGCAGTTGCTCCATCAAGAAGGTGCTGCCCGCGGTACTGCAAGGCTCGCCCCAGCTACAGGCAACCTACAGCCAACCCATCTACGGTGCACCTGGGGGCATACCCAGCAGGAATTTCACCAACATGGCGTGGCTACAGCGCGGGCCAGATGGCAAGGTGCTGGACCCCTACAAGCTGCTGCTGGAAAAACTGGAGGGTGTAGATGACGACGAAGACAACCCCGGCATTAACCAGGGCGGCGGAGCCAGCTTCGCGTATTTGCAACTGCAGTTTGAGAGTCTGACGACTAAAGAGCGCGAGGTGCTGAAGAAGGCGCTGCTGCGGTATTGCGAACTGGATACACTAGCGATGGGGTTTGCGCTACAGGGGTGGCTTGACAAGTAACAACCAAAAAAATCATCAACCACAAAGCAAATCAACAAAAATTTTCAATAATTTTGATCATGAAAAAAAATATAGATGTTCACCACGTGGCCTTGGATCCATATTTCGTTATGCTGGATGAGGTATTGAAAAAATTTAATATATTCGATGCTACTGGTATGAATAAGCAGGAGATTAAGCATACCCGCTTCCTTGGCTATTTGTTGGATCCCAATGAATCCCATGGATTGGGTAGCAAATTTCTTCTTGAATTTCTTCAAAATTCCAATCAACAAAATCCTAGTCAAACTGAGAAATTTATCAAAGTGCTCGATTTGAATTTGGCTATGGCCAGGGTCGAAACGGAGTGCCATCTTGGGATGGTAAATGATAAAAAACGCATAATAGATATATTGATTGAGGTGCCAAACTCAGTAGATGGGAGTAGGATTGTCATTGGGATAGAAAACAAGCTTCTCGCTGGACAAGGAGAAGCTCAGTTATCAGATTACCGAGTTGGTATAGAAGAAAAATTTCCCGGTGTTGACAGTTTTTTATATTATTTAACACTGCAGGGAGAAGAGTCAGAGGGCAATGATTGGGTTGATGTGACTTATGCGAATGTAGTTGTGCCAATCCTTGAGAAAATATTGAGGAACGGAAGAGATGTTGTATCTGATTATTTATTGTTTATATTGAACGATTATTTGGATTTGATACGTGAAGAGGATGAGGGGAACTCTGAGGCAGAGGAATTGGTTGAAAAAATTAGTGTGGAATCTAGAAGGTTAATTAAAAAATCCGAGAAGAGTGAGAATTTAGGTTTGCTGAAGTTGAAGACGCTCTACCCAAGAGCATACGAGTATCTTGTTGAGTATGATGGAGATCCAAGGCTTGTTGTAAGAGATAGTTTTGTTCGAATGTTTAATGGGAATGGCGTTCTTGGATTTGGAAATAATCAAATCTATCTGGAGAAAGCTGGAAGATCTGATTTGCATTTTTCTTGTTTGAGCGAAGATAATCAAATGTTTTTTCAAAAAAATATAAGCTCAAACCCAGTGAAACGTTGGATGCCAAGCAAGCGAAATTTGGCGTTTGAACTAAATTTAACGCCTTCAGGTGAAGGGTGTATTGATGGAAAAGTTAATTTGGTTTTTGGTACGACAAATAGTGGTTTTGAAGGCAGACAGAAGTTAATTGAAAAAATAACCAACGCGCTGAATCCGAACGGAGGCGTTACTATTCCGACAGGTCCGACGACATCTACAATCCCTCTTGCCGAAGGATGGCCCTCTATCAGAGGAAAAAGCAAAGATGAAATAACAGTCTGGCTGACTACAACGCTTGAACTATTAGCCAATAAATATAGTGAAACGATAAATATGGCTATTGAGAACTTTCGAAGCTCTAAGCCATTTGCAGATGCATGATTCTTGAATGCCGTGTAATTGTGGCTTTGAAAATATGCTGATGTAGTGCATCCAAAGAGGCTTGTCTTTGCCGCATCTGAATATCAATTACGTTCTGGATGCCGGAGTATTTTGTTGTTGGTCGGATGTTGATCAAGAGTCAGAACGTCGCAGTTCCATTGGTCCACCAAGCAGGCGCAGAATAGCCTGGATTCCCGCCCCCATCTTGATGCGCGCAGAGCTATTAGGGAAGGTCTGCATAACCCCCGCCGCAGCGAGAGTTGAGTTTCAAGAATTCACACGATGAAACCCGAACTGCGTTTGCACCGATTTCCTGGGCACATTGCCCTTGATTTGCGGCCCTTTCAGGCCGCTGGCGAGCCTCTGCCCGCAGTGCAGGCGCACTCATGCCCGGACTCCTTGCAACAGCGTTCGGCGAGCCATCCACAAATTGCTCAGCGCAAACAGCGTCACCAACTGCGCCGTGTTCTTGGCAAGGCCCCGATAGCGCACCTTGGTGAAGCCGAACTGGCACTTGATGACCCGAAACGGGTGCTCTACCTTCGCCCGCACGCTGGCCTTGAGCTTTTCGGCTTGTTCGCTCAATGCGCCCCAGGGCGTGTGCTTTTGCGCTTTGCGTTTGCCAGGACGCATGGCCACCTGCCAGTCCACGCCAGTGGCTTCGGGGCGTTTCGCTGCACCTTGGTAGCCAGCGTCCGCAAACACAACGGCTTCTTCGCCGTGCAGCAGGCAGTGTCCCTGGGTCACATCGTTGACGTTGGCTGCGGTTCCTATGACGGTGTGCACCAACCCGGAGTCCGCGTCCACACCAATGTGAGCCTTCATACCAAAGTGCCACTGGTTGCCCTTCTTGGTCTGGTGCATCTCGGGGTCACGCTCGCCAGTGCTGTTCTTGGTGGAACTGGGGGCCGCAATCAAGGTGGCGTCCACCACCGTACCGGTCTTGAGCATCAGTCCCTTGGTGGCCAAGGTGGCGTTGATGGTGGCCAACAGCTGGATGCTGAGGTCGTTCTCCTCGAGCAGATGACGAAACCGCAAGATGGTGGTCTCGTCGGGCAAGCGCATGCTGCCGGGGTCAAGGCGAGCAAACTCGCAGTACAGCGAGACGTCATGCAGGGCTTCTTCCATGGCCGGGTCAGACAGGCCAAACCATTGTTGCAGGAAGTGAATGCGCAGCATGGTCTCAACGGCAAACGACGGGCGTCCACCTTTGGCCGATGTGCCACTGGATGCAAACGGCTGAATCAAGCCAATCAGTTCGGTCCACGGCACCACCAGATTCATTTCGTCCAGGAACACGCGTTTGCGTGTTCTCTTGGTGACCAGTTCAAATCCGGTGGTGGCAAGGCTGATTTGTTTCATAAACGTAGTGTCGCCCAATCAAAGCTCAGCGCATTGGGTTTTGCAGACATTCCTTAGCCGAGTGAACATGCATGATGGGGGGCGTAAATCCGCGTAGCGCAACGGCCTGTTCAATCCACAGAATCACGTCATACCCGGTGCCACGGCGGTCATCACCCAAGTCGTGGTCCAGGCTGAGTTCGGTGACCTGTCCGGTTTCCAGTAACGCAATGACCTCATCCGGCCAATAAGCGCGCACCCAGCCGTCCGGCGTGTTGCGCTCGTCGTTCAGGAAAACCTTCATCGTCAGTCCAGTTCTGCGTCATCGGTGTGATCTGGGTCCGGCCATTGGGCAGACAGTTCGCCCAACTCAGGAACCGCGCGCAGTGCAGCTATCAACGCAGCGTCGTCGCGGTTGGAGCCATCCAGAATGTGAGGAGCACCCGGCGTCAATTTGTCCAGAATTTCATGCAACTGCATGCTGGGGTTCAGCCGCCAATAGCCAGTCAGCAGGGCTACCAAAGCTTTAATTTGTTTTGGTCTACCGGTGCTGTGAGAGCCATGGGATGGGACTTCATCAGAAATTTTTTTGGGGCGCATGGTGTTGGCTTTTTTGTTATGTATTTACAAATGGGTTACTAGCGCACTGGCCATATCGGCAATGTCGGTACCCTGGTGCACCTGGGTGCACCAGGCTTGTGGAATGGCATCCACCCCATAAAACGCTCCGGCAATTTGCCCCGCCACTGCGGCAGTGGTGTCGGCATCGTCTCCCAGGTTGGCAGCAGTGAGTACGCAATCCTGGTAGCTGGCGGTGGTGGCAAAGCACCACAAGGCAGCCTCCAGGCTTTGCACCACATAGCCGGTGCTGCGAATCTGCGCTGCCGTTTTGTTGCGGTATTCGCCTTGCGCTACGGCCAGCAGGCCGGGCGTCCATGCCAGATCCAGCTGGCTGGGGGCAAGCACCTCATCTTTTGGCTTGCCCTGCAAGGCGCGCAGCATGATTTCGGCCATGAGTTGGCAGGCCATCAGGCACTCCGGCGCGCGGTGGGTGGTCTTGGACTGCTCGGCAGCGTAACGGATGGCGTCTGCAGGGGCGTCCTGAAAGTACAGCACCACCGGGGCCAGGCGCATGATGCTGCCGTTGCCAGCATCGTCGGGGTCTGCAGAGCCTGCGCGGGTGGTGCCGGTTTTTCGGTAGCGCTCCAGTGCATCTGTTGTGGTGCCCCCAATGTCAAAACACCGGCCAGTGCTGGACATATAGCCTTCGTCGTGCCAGTCTAGGTAGCGGTTGAGCTGGTCGTGCATGTCAAACCCGTGCTCGATCAGGCTGGCTGCCAGGCACAGGGCCATGCTGGTGTCGTCCGTCCATTGGCCGGGCTGCAGCTCAAAGGGGCCGCCACCGCGCATGTCGCTGACGGGCGCAAACGTACCACGAGGCGAGAACTCCACGCTGGTGCCAAGCGCATCACCCACCGCCAGGCCCAGAAGCGCACCTTGCGCGCGTGAGGCTTTATCAATGTTCTTCAATCTTCATTCCCTGAATTGGTTGTGTCTTTTGCGGTATGCCCAAGCACTGGCGGAGCGTCTGGCGACCGGCTGCCATTGACAAGCAGATGCCGCCAGCCTGCGGCGTCTGGCGTGCTGACTAGATCACCTTCAAGCCCCTGCATAAGCTCAACTGTCTGCCGGTAAGGGAGTTTGAGCATGCGCTGCAGAAAGGCGACGGAAGGGTTTTGGAGCTGCACAACCAGCTGGCGCGCTACGGGCAACAGCAGGTCATTGGCTGGGTGGGTGTTCAAGGTGGTGCTCGGATTGAAGAACAGGGGATTTATTCTGAATCTCCTGAAATATTCATTTCTTCATCTTCTCCCGGCGCCAGAACAATGGAGTCGTCCGGGTCCAGTTCGTTCATCGCCCGGCTGATGTTCTGGTTGAAAGTGCGGCATGTGCGAATAAACGTCTCGCGGGTGAGTCCGTCGCGGTAGAGCAAGCTGTAGTCCACACGCAGTGTTTGACCGCTCACGTTGGCGGTGAGCATAAAGAATTTGGAGTTGATCTCGTTGCAAAACTCAAGGCGTTGCACCTTGCTCACTTCGCGTTTGAAGTTGGTGTGGGTAGCCAGCATCACAAGGCCATTGCCACGTTGCAGATTGATCCAAAAGGGAAACCAACCGGGCTCGTTGACATAGATGGAACCATTTTCGTCGAGGCGGTGGCTGATAACAGCTTTCTCCAGCTCTAGCGACAGGTTGACGGGGGTGACGTTCTTCTCTTCGATCACTGTACACATGGCGC
>Ga0209063_1001874_pt1 | contig 10416 bp, 8 predicted proteins | sample KloWWTmeKNB19Kit_FD_187177 | JGI IMG/M metagenome (GOLD analysis project Ga0209063, IMG submission 187177) | Active sludge microbial communities from Klosterneuburg, Austria, studying microevolution and ecology of nitrifiers - Klosterneuburg... | ecosystem: Engineered > WWTP > Aerobic digester >...
CCGAATATTGTAAATGACATCTCAATAGCATCTTATGGAACACATTATGGCTATCGAATTGACAATGTACTTCCCAGCAACGGTAATTTTATTTCCGATACCTTGGTAAATATGACATTTAGCAATACTGCAGAGAATAGCTTTTTTCTTGGAATATATACAACTTCAGGTGGACCTGATTCAAACACTGTTCAACAATGCGTTATCAGTGAAATAAAAAGTGCTGGAGCAATGACAACAATTGATTATACAAATCCATTTGAAAATGCAATTGTAGGCATTTGGTATTTCAGTTCAGGAAACGGACAAGCGATCAAGAATAATAGTATTTCAGGATTGCGGGCAACTTCACTAACAGGTACACCTAAAATAACAGGAATTCAATTAGCTAGATCAAATTTAGCACTCGAACTGAATGTTTATGATAATACGATCAGTGATCTCACAAATATTGCTGTTAATGCATCTAGCAACCCCGGTATTATAGGATTACACTTAAACAATGTTCAAGATACTCCAATCAATCTTATAAACAACCGAATATCAATCAGCAATGGAAACAATACAAATGCTGTAGACATTTATGGTATATATGACAATCTAATAACATCAGGGTCCGGTAGTGCAAATAAATTTATATATCATAATTCGATTGCAATCAGCGGTAACTCTTCGGACAATTCAACATCATTTGCGTTTTTTATCGAATCGAATGGCAATACTTTAAGATTACGAAACAATATTCTTCATAATTCCAGAACAAGCGGCAGTGGTGGGCAATATGCCATTGGCAACGACAACTTAGCTACAGCTTGGACAAGTGCATCTTCGAATTACAATGACTTATACTCTTCTAATCCTGCTACAATAGGAGCTTGGCCGGTGGGCACAAGTAAATCTTTTGCCGATTGGAAAACAATAAGCAGTTGTGATTTGAATTCAGTAACTATTCCTGTAAGTTTTACAAACATTGCAAGCGACTTACATGTTACTGCATTATCAAATTGCGGAATAGAAGGTAAAGGAACACCTCTAGCCGGAATTATAAATGATATTGATGGTGACGTGAGAAACATTGTAACGCCTGATTTAGGAGCTGATGAATTCACTGCAATCTGCGAAGTACAAGTAAATGTGAAAGTATTCATTCAAGGATTTATGATTTCATCAAGTATGATGGTTGCGTGTAACAATCCAATCAATGAGCCTCTACATTGCGATACAATCATTTTGAAAATTGCAATGCCTAATTCGCCATACACAACTTTATATTCAGATACTGCAATTCTTCTTACAAATGGAAATGTGCAGTTCTCAATTCCGCAGGTATATTTAGGAAACAGTTATTTCTTCGCTATCAAACACAGAAATTCAATTGAGACCTGGAGTGTAGCTCCACAAACCATTTCAAATGGAATGTTCTATGATTTTAGTACAGCTGCATCAAAAGCATACCAAAACAATCAAGTCAACATTGGTAGTGGTGTTTATGCAATATACAGTGGTGATGTTGATCAAGATAACTCAGTTGACCTTTCCGATCTTACAGATGTGGAAAGCAACAGTCAACTTACTTCATATGGATATTTCTCCTGCGACCTTACAGGAGACAATAAATGCGAGTCGACAGATTATAGTTTGGTGGAAAATAATTACAATGGAGGTGTCATGGTTAAAAAACCATGACATCAATCCTTTCGTTTAAAAACAGGAACAGTGCTACACGGCTCTCCAAACATAATGCTTTTAACTACAGGACGAAGTTTCGCTGTTAATGCAGCATAAGTAAAAAGTGGAATTTCTCTTTTTGAGCAGCCTTTGATGATCACTCGTTGATCGCGGTAATCTTCTGCATTGATCGAAGCAATTACATCTTCGAAAATTTCTTCTTCAAGTCTTTTTAAATCACCAAAGACAATTTTTTTTGCAACCGGTTCGAAATGCGAGAAAAGTAGCATGTAAGTCCATGCCGGAACGATTGCATCCGCCGAACAAACGATTGAGACATATTTGTCTTTGTACTGATTCCAATCGTGAGTCTTCAAATTTTCACGAAAATCTTTTTCACGTAATATTAATCCCTGAAACAACCATGGCTCCAGATCAAAAAGCACACGTTCGCCTTCGGGGAAATGTTCTTCGAGGTCGAGGGTGACGAGGCCTGAGGAGGCGACTTTGTTAATTATTGGATCCATTTTGATTATACAACTTCAACAAATAAATTACCACATCCCCAACTCCAACTTCGCCTCTTCGCTCATCATATCTTTTTCCCATGGCGGGTCGAAGGTGATTTCTACTTTGGCGTTGTTTACGTCGGGAATTAACTTTAATTTATTTTCTACATCAACCGGTAAAGTTTCTGCAACAGGACAAGCCGGTGAAGTTAATGTCATTTTAATGTGGAGATCATTTCCCGGAAGTTCGATGATCTCATAGATCAATCCCAATTCGTATATGTCCACAGGAATCTCAGGATCGTAACATGTTTTTAATGTTTCAATCACTCGTTCACGAAGTGGTTTCACCGGGTGACTATCGTGAGTTATTGGTGTTGGCGTGTTTTCTGTCATGCCGATTGTTTCGAGTTCAACGCCAGAGCGTATAATTTCATTTGTTTGATCATTGATGCAAGTCCGTTTGCACGTGTTACTGCAATGTGTTGTCGTAATCCGATTGCGTCGATGAATTTCAAATCAGTATCAACTATATCTTTCGGATCTTGTCCTGATAAAACATTTATGAGCAAAGCAATTTCCCCTTTTACAAAAGTTGAATCGCTGTCTGCTTCGAAAAATACTTTTCCATTCTCACTATATGCATGCAACCAAACGCTACTTTGACAACCTTTGATCTTATTTTCGTCAACTTTATATTTGTCATCCAATGGTGGAAGCTTCTGACCAAGCTCTATGATGTACTGATAACGTTCAGCCCATTCATCGAACAGTTCAAAATCTTCTACGATTGACTTTTCTAATTCTTCTATACTCATTTTAACCTTTCAATAATTTAATTGCCTTCTTCACTCCTTCTGTCAATGCATCGATTTCTGCGAATGTATTGTAGAATAAGAACGAAGCGCGAATAGTTCCCGGGATACAGAATCTGTCCATCACCGGTTCAGTACAATGTTGTCCTGTACGAACTGCTATTCCCAATGTATCGAGATACATCCCGACATCCATTGCATTCAATCCGTCGATTACGAAAGATACAACGCTAGCTTTTTCTTTTGCTGTACCAATTAATCGCACTCCTTCAATTGCAGCTAGTTTATCTTCAGCATATTTCAGCAATGCCTTCTCATGAGCATGAGCTCCTTTTTGATCGATAGAAGAAAAATAGTCTAAGCCTGCTCCCATTCCGATAACATCAGCAATGTTAGGGGTCCCAGCTTCGAATTTATATGGAATTTCGTTGTATGTTGTTTTCTCAAATTTCACGGAAGAGATCATCTCACCTCCGCCCTGATAAGGTGGCATTGCTTCAAGCAATTCAGCTTTACCATAGAGCACTCCGATTCCAGTAGGTGAAAACACTTTATGTCCTGAGAAAGAAAGGAAATCACAATCAAGATCCTGAACATCGATTGTTGAATGAACAATGCCTTGGGCCGCATCAACAAATACAGGGATGTTTTTCTCGTGCGCTAAACGAATGATATCTTTCACAGGATTAATTGTTCCAAGTGAATTTGAAGTATGAACAACACTAACAAGTTTAGTTTTCGGCGAAAGCAATTTTTTATACTCCTCCATTATTACTTCACCATTGTCATTCATGGGAATGACTTTCAACGTGGCACCCTTCTCTTCACAAAGCATTTGCCAAGGAACGATATTGCTATGATGCTCCATAGCTGTAACAATGATCTCGTCACCGGCTTTAACATTTTGTCTTCCGTATGTAGATGCAACCAAATTTATTCCTTCCGTTGTCCCGCGAACAAAGATGATCTCGCGTTCAGAAGCTGCATTGATAAATTTTTGAACGATAGAACGAACTACATCAAATTCAATTGAAGCCTTCTGACTTAAATAATGGACACCACGATGGATGTTCGCATTATAATTTGAGTAATAGTCGACGAGTTTGTCAATTACAACTTGCGGTTTCTGACTTGTAGCTGCATTGTCAAAATAGATCAATGGTTTTCCATGAGCTTTCGTTTTAAGCACAGGAAAATCATTTCTGACCTTTTCAACATCAAAAGCAGGTTTAGTCAATATCGTTGTAATTACATTATCCATTAATTCGATTTATTCAATCTTTCGTTGATTCTGTTCTTCAATTCATCACGAAGAGTTTCATTCGAAATTCTGTTGAGCACATCATCGGCAAAAGCTATTGTAAGAAAAGCACGGGCAGCTTCTTCACCGATACCTCGACTACGAAGATAAAATAGCGCTTCTTTATCGAGTTGGCCGGTTGTTGCACCATGACTACATTTTACATCGTCAGCGAAGATTTCCAATTGCGGCTTTGCATTCATGGAAGCTTCGTCTGACATTAAAATATTTTTATTTGACTGGTAAGCATTTGTTTTTTGTGCGTCTTTACGAACAAAGATCTTTCCATTGAAAACACCTTTTGATTTTCCATCCAAGACGCCCTTGTAAAGTTCATTGCTCAGGCAATTTGGCATAGCATGATCAACGAGAGTATGATTATCTACCAGAGAATCACCATTAGAGACGTAAAGTCCGTTAAGATTGGAAGTGATGTTTTTTCCATCCAAAACGATATGTAAATTATTCCGGACGATCTTGCCGCCAAAAGTAATTGTATGAATATCGAAATTTGAATTTGCAGATTGTGAACATTCCGTATGACTAATATGAAATGTATTAGAATTTTCGAGTTGAATTTTCGACCATTCTACATTAGAATTCTCTTCGAGAACAACTTCAGTCACGATATTTATGAAAGAAGATTCATTTCCCCGAGAATGAAAGCTTTCAATAACTTTTGCAGATGAATTCTTTTCTGCAATCATTAAATTTCTTGGAAAAGCAAGAGTGTTCTCTTCTCCACCGGAAATATAAAGCAAATGAATCGGCTTTTCACAATGCACATTTTCTGCTACATGAATAAAAGCACCATCAAAAATATGAGCAGTATTCAATGCCACCATAGCTTCATTTTCAAATGAAGCATGTTTAGCAAGATTCTTTACTACAGCAGGATGATCAAAATTATCACCCAATTCTCCAACAGTAATTCCTTTCGGTAAATTATCGAATGAAGAAAGTTCTTTATTCAATCTACCGTTTTCAAAAACAAGTAAGATCACTTCCTTTCCTGCAATCATATCATTCACTACAACTTCTGTCGAAAGCGTATGATAAAGTGCGGGATGAAATTCAGAACGTGTAAGCGGAGCCAGGTTGGTGTACTTCCACTCTTCATGTTTTGTTGTTGGTATTCCAAGTACTTCAAAACGTGCAAGCGCATCTTTACGGATCTGCTTCAAGGAAGCAGGTCCGATGAGATTATTATTTTCAAAATACCGCGTTAAATATTCCGGCATTGTACCAATTGTCGTATTCATATTTTTTGCAGCTTAAACTTTTGCAGCATCAACTTCTTCTTTGATCCAGTCGTAACCTTTTTCTTCCAATTCGAAAGCAAGTTCTTTCGTTCCTGATTTCACAATTCTTCCTTTATATAAAACGTGCACAAAATCCGGCACGATATAATCAAGTAAACGTTGATAGTGAGTGATGACAACAAATGAACGCTCAGGACTTCTCAATGCATTGACACCGTTTGCAACAATACGTAAAGCATCAATATCCAATCCTGAATCCGTTTCATCGAGTATAGAAAGCGTTGGCTCTAACATAGCCATTTGAAAAACTTCATTGCGTTTTTTCTCGCCGCCACTGAAACCTTCGTTCACCGAACGTTGAGTCATGGATTTATCCATTTCCACCAGTTTCATTTTCTCGCGCATTAGAATCAAGAAGTCCTTTGCATCTAGTGGCGCAAGTCCTTTTGATTTCCGGATTTCGTTCAACGCTGTTTTCAAAAAGTTCGCATTGGTTACGCCGGGAATTTCGACAGGATATTGGAACGCTAGAAAAATTCCTTTGCGCGCTCTTTCTTCAGGAGAAAGGTCTAATAAGTCCTCTCCATTATAAGTCACGCTTCCATCGGTAACTTCAAATGTATCTCTTCCGGAAAGAACAGATGCGAGCGTACTTTTCCCAGACCCGTTCGGACCCATAATTGCGTGTACTTCTCCTTTTCCTACTTCCAGGTTTAGTCCTCTGAGAATTTCTTTTTCTTCAACGCGAGCTGATAGATTTTTAATTTTTAACATCTTTATTTTATTTCAGACTGCAGGTTTCAAATTGCAATCAATGAATCGACTATTTCTTTTTAAAATAATTGAGGCAAACTATTTAAACGAGTGACCAACTTTTTGTTAGAGTTGATATTTTGATACAATTTTTATCCTACAGAACCTTCCAGCGAAACTGCTAAAAGTTTCTGCGCCTCCACAGCAAATTCCATCGGCAATTGATTAAAAACTTCCTTGCAATATCCATTAACGATAAGACCAACAGCATCTTCATTTGAAATGCCGCGTTGGTTGCAATAAAAGATTTGATCTTCGCCGACTTTTGATGTTGTGGCTTCGTGTTCTACTGTTGCTGATTTATTGTTTACTTCCAGATATGGAAATGTATGTGCGCCGCATTTGTCGCCGAGTAATAATGAATCGCATTGAGAATAGTTGCGGGCATTTTCTGCTTTCGGAGAAATGCGTACTAGTCCGCGGTAACTGTTTTGACTATGTCCACCGGAAATACCTTTCGATACGATTGTGCTTTTTGTGTTTCTTCCGAGGTGAATCATCTTCGTTCCTGTATCGGCTTGCTGATAATTGTTTGTAACGGCAACACTATAAAATTCGCCGACAGAATTATCGCCTTTCAATATTACACTCGGATATTTCCAAGTGATAGAAGAACCAGTTTCAACTTGTGTCCAGGAGATCTTTGAATTATCGCCTGCACAGATTCCGCGCTTCGTAACGAAATTATAGATTCCGCCTTTACCATTTTTATCGCCCGGATACCAGTTTTGTACGGTGCTGTATTTAACTTGAGAATCTTTGTGAGCATAAATTTCTACGACAGCAGCGTGCAATTGATTTTCATCGCGCATTGGTGCAGTACAACCTTCGAGATAACTTACGAAAGCGCCTTCATCAGCTATGATGAGTGTACGTTCAAATTGTCCGGTACCGGCAGAATTTATTCTGAAGTAAGTCGATAATTCCATTGGACAACGAACGCCTTTTGGAATATAGCAGAATGAACCATCACTGAAAACAGCTGAGTTCAATGCAGCATAAAAGTTATCTGTTGTAGGAACAACAGAGCCTAAATATTTTTTTATTAATTCAGGATGATCATGAACAGCTTCGCTGAATGAGCAGAAAATTATTCCAAGTTCAGCGAGAGCGCCGCGGAAAGTTGTTTTCACTGAAACGCTATCGATCACTGCATCGACAGCAACACCTGTTAAACGTTTTTGTTCTTCGAGGGAGATTCCAAGTTTATCGAATGTTGCACGAATTTCCGGATCAACTTCATCGAGAGAGTTGAGAACGATTTTTTGTTTTGGTGCAGAGTAATAAATGATGTCTTGAAAATCGATAACCGGATAATGAACATTCGGCCATGTAGGTTCAGTCATTGTTAACCAATGACGAAACGCTTTGAGGCGCCATTCGAGTAACCATTCCGGTTCATTTTTTTTCGCAGAGATAAACCGAACGATTCCTTCGTTCAGACCTTTCGGTGCATTATCTGATTCGATGTCGCTTACAAAGCCATACTTGTATTCGCTTTGCGTTACATCATCAATTATTTTTGTATCCGACATGAGTCACTTTGAAGAGCTTCAAACTCTTCTTTTTTATTCTTCTTTTTACTTTTTAGACAACATCAATGACGTTATCTTTAATAAGACTTAATCTAATTAAGAAATTCGGGCAAAAAAAATTACACCGAAAAACTCTCTCCACAACCGCAAGTACGTGAAGCATTCGGGTTAATGAATGAAAATCCTTTTCCATTCAGTCCATCGGAGAAATCCAGTTCAGTACCGATCAGGTAGAGGAAGCTTTTTTTGTCACAAACGATCTTAATCCCTTTATCTTCAAACACTTTGTCGTCAGGTAATTGTACATTATCGAAATCTAACTTATAAGTCAGACCCGAACATCCGCCACCTTCCACACCCACTCGAATGAACGAATCGGCCGGTTTATGGTCTTTTTGAATCAATTCCAACGCTTTTTCTTTGGCGCGCTCAGTTACCGTTATCATTTTTTGCCTTTCTGCTTTAAAATCAGGTACAAAGGTAGGCTATCAAGCCTATAATTCCAACCTTTTGACGGGGTTTTCTGTACTCATTAACAAGGGATTAGGGCAAAAGTTCTATTTCCCGATGAAATTGTTAAGATCTAAATAAACAGAGAATCGATGTTGAAACACTTAAAACGGTGTTCTAATCAGATGAATTTAAAGCATTTAATTTGCTTATCTGTTTTTAATCGACGATGTGACCCATAAATCAGTCAATAAATGTTGCAACTGCCGTTTTTTCGATAAAAAATTTCCCGCAGATCGCGCAGATTAAGGCGCAGATAAATACGCAGATTTCTTTTATAATCTGCCTGGAGTAGATTTTGATTCTTCAGGAATCATTTTAAATTTTGTATAAATATTGAACGTTTGCAAACAAAAAATCTGCAACGTTATCTGCGTCTTTATCTGAAGGAGAAAATCACAAAGATTCGATTTTACCTGTTGAATGAAGTTTATCTATGTGCCCTGTGTGTTTATGTGGTTTTAATTTTTCAACGACACACAGGGCAAATAGATTATTGTTTAATGAGTTTTAAATTTCCGGATTCAGAAGTTTTTACATTTGTGATCTGAACAATGTAAACTCCTTTTGAAAGTTTTTCTGTGTTCAATAAATATTCATTGCCAACAAATTTATCAGCAATGAAATTTTTCTTGCCAAGAAGATCATAAATTAAAATCTCATGGTTTCCGGTTTCATTGGAGTTGATGATCACACGAGCATGATCAGTGACAGGCATTGGCTGAATAGAAAAGTCAATTGATCTTTTTAAATCGCGAATTCCGGAAACAAGATTATTGCTGAAAGTTCTCATGGTAGTATTCGTCACCACAGGAGCATTCTGATCAAAATAAATATATGCTGTATTATTTACAGGCATAGGATCAACATTCGATGAACTTCCTCTAATATGGAATAAGATATAACCGTGACTTGAAGCTTCGTCAATATTACTATCAGGTAAAAGAATATTATCAAAATTAAATTTCAGAATGTTATTATTCATTCTTTCTACTGTACACGGATGAGAAGTACCAACCAATTGCATTGATTGAGGATTCAATCCTGCATCAAGAGTATCCATCACAAAAACATTAAATGCAGTATCATTCCCTGTATTTTGAAAACGGATCTGATATAATAATTCTTGATCCATAACTACAGCGCTGTCAACACCTACACCGAGAGGGAATGCAGATTTATCATTCGGATCATAAGCGCACCTAACGGTATTTGTAAAATGAAGAATATTTTGATTGACTATGACACCAGCTGGGTCAAATTGATTTACTATTCCATTGATCTCAAAAACACTACCAGCCGCTGGAAACAAACAGTACGTTAGAATATTTATAGTTTGTCCAGGAACTAAATTTGCAAAACTATATGTGATTGTTTGACCGTTTACCGTTCCTGCGGGATATGAAGAATTATAAACCAAGTTGGTATCTAATGTCAATTCAACAGTAAATGAATCCAAATATGTTCCTATATTCTGAATACTTGTAATGATTCCACCAACTTGATTACAACGTGCAAGCGGAGCAGTAATGGAAGAAGTCATTTCATGATAAAACGTATCTGGCATTATTAAAAAATCAAATCCTGTTGTATCGCTGTTAAGTACAATATTATAAGAAGCAGGTCCACCTGCAATTGAAAAATTTCCTATTGCAGAATATTCAACTGTGTAATTTCCTATTGTATCATTTAAAAGATAATTTCCATTTTGATTTGTATAAGCAATTTGCATTGATGGAGTAAGCAATATCTGTTGACCGTTTAAACCTATGTCTGTAGAATCTATTAACCCATTTCCATTCAAATCCCAATAAACGGTTCCTGTGATAGAATGATGTCCCGGATAAAGATAAATGGTATCATTTACTACACATCCGTTTCCATCAACAGCATCAAATGTATAAGCCCCACTTAAAAGATTACTCGCAGTAGGTGTTGTTACACCATTACTCCACCAAAACGAATAAGGAGGAGATCCTCCAAACACGCTTGCAATAATACTTC
>Ga0209063_1001882_pt1 | contig 10382 bp, 10 predicted proteins | sample KloWWTmeKNB19Kit_FD_187177 | JGI IMG/M metagenome (GOLD analysis project Ga0209063, IMG submission 187177) | Active sludge microbial communities from Klosterneuburg, Austria, studying microevolution and ecology of nitrifiers - Klosterneuburg... | ecosystem: Engineered > WWTP > Aerobic digester >...
TATCCATTTTTCCAGGTCACCGATGATGCTGAACTCACCTTGCACATTGCCAATGCCTGCGGAATGGATGACGATACTATTGTGGTTCACTTTATTACTCCTCCGGACCCCAATCTCGGGCCAGATACGGTGTTGTGTGGCAATGAAATACTGACCCTGACATCTAATGCTGATCAGGAAACCGAGATGACCTGGCAGGATGGAAGCCACGCATCTGTGTTTATAGTTTCAACCGCTGGAGTCTATAGTCTGGAGCATACGAACTTTTGCGGGGCTAAGACAGATTCAATTACCGTTTCTTATGTAATATTACCGGCACCGTTTTCGCTGGGTCCAGATGTGGTATTGTGCCCTGGTGAATCTATATTGCTGAATGCACCTGTAACCATGGATCAATTGCTTTGGCAGGATGGCAGCGATTCGGCAATGATCACGGCTACTAACGATCAATTGTATTCCCTCACGATCTTCAATACCTGTGGCTCATCCTATGATGAGGTCAACGTTGACATTGATTCCGATATTCCTGTTGTACCATTTGATACGATGATGATTTGTCCCGGAGAGGTGTTGACACTTGATGCATCACAGGTATTTGATGCGCAATACATCTGGAACACGGGTGCTTCAGTTCCATCAATTGATGTGGTGATGCCAGGCGAGTATATGGTTACAGTCATGACCCCATGCTATACGATCTCTAACGTTGCCAATGTTATTGCTGCTGTGGACTGCGAGCCTGTCACACAATTTTTTATCCCCAATGTTTTTAGTCCCAATGGCGATGATATCAATGAAGTGTTTACAGTTCAGTTCAATGATGGTGCCGAGGTTATTTCCGTTACGGGCGATATTTTTGATCGATGGGGCAATCTTGTGTTTAGTTCGCAGGAGCAACCATTCTCCTGGGATGGTGCCTTCAATGGAAAGCTGATGAATCCGGGGGTGTATGTCTACCGGTTTACGTTGGTTTATTCCAATGGGTTGAGTGTGGTGACGAAACAGTTAACTGGAGATATAACGTTGATGAGGTAACTTTACGTTAAATCACAAGTTACTACACCATGAATTCAACTGACATCATCAGCGAAATGGCTAAGGCCATTCAACTCGCCCTGGGCCCTGTGTTCTTATTGACCGGTATCGCCGGGATGCTCAATGTCATGTCCGGCCGGCTATCACGTATCATCGATCGTGGCAGGGCCCTCACCGAGAAACCGGAAGTCATTATGACCTATGCCCCAGAGGATATTCGCATTGAATTGCTGATGCTGGAGCGCAGAAGGCATATCACCAGCCGGGCGATCACGATGTTTACCATAGCGGCCTTACTGGTGTGTCTTGTCATCGTCACCCTCTTCCTTGAGGCGATGTTGGTCGTGCGGTTTAACTGGCTCATCGGCGTACTCTTTATCCTGGCCACTTTTGGTATGGTGGTAGGGCTGGGCTATTTTCTGCGGGAAGTGCAACTGGCCTCGCATACGGTGCGGATACGTGGGATTCATTGAAGGGAATCAAGAAAAGAAAAAAACCTGCATCGACGGGCTTTTTTCTTTGTATTCTTTAGTATCATTAGCTGACATCCTGCGCTCTACTCCAGATGAAAGGACACGCGTCCTCCCAATGGACTATTTTCCTATTGTCTAGTAGGCTACAAACTGGGAGGTAGCAATATTGTACGCAAAGCTTTGGTTGTGCGTCCAGTTTTTATACCCAAAAATAGTAGGAATGATGGTAATCGACTCGTAGAGAACCATGTCAGTGTTACTTATACCCGTCTGGAAACTTGAGATTTCCCCCCCGGTCAATTTAACCGAATAATAGGGCGTGCTGGCCCCCGGATCATATACTTTGAATTCAATGACCATAGAATTCAAATCTGAGGATCCAACTACTGCTCTGTGAAAGGCGATTGAATTCTGGTCCATCGTTTTAGTAAACGCCATGTCTTGAAGGCTTGACTCCATGCCCGAATTTGAGGCTCCGTTGCTAAACGACTGAACAGGATACGTACCCGCTACAAATCCCAGCATTCTGGCTGGACTGGTAATCGTATAGGTGATAGAATCATTCATCATCATCTGTGAGCTTGATGAGGCTACACTGTTCCATTTGACACCATTATGAAAAGAGGGTGCGGCAGAATTCATGTCATAGATCATCAATCCGGCACTGGGATTGCTGACCGTCGATGTGTCTGTCAATCGGGGGAGCATCAATCCTTTGTTGGGGCTGGTCACATCCAGGGCGGAATTGGCACTCGGGGTAGTGGTACCTATGCCTACCTGGGCCCGGACCATGAGGCTACTCAATACAATAGCAAAAAGGCAAGTGATTCTCATCATTCGTTTGATTTATAGATCAACAGTAGAAAAATCTGAAGCGTAATGATGGCCCGGGATGCCTGCTTCACTGAATAGGTTACAAACATACAAAAAGAGTGAGCATTTTCAATTCCTTTGATTATTTTTAATCACATCAAAACCAAATCCTGCTATGGAATTTCTCACCACACTCTGGCTGCCGATCCTGCTATCGGCTGTATTTGTTTTTATCGTTAGCTCCATCATTCACATGGTCCTGGGGTATCATGCTTCAGATTACAAGCAGGTACCTAATGAAGATCAGGTCATGGACAAATTACGTGAGCTGAATATACCTCCAGGCCATTATGCAGTGCCGAAACCCAACAGTATGAAGGATTTCAATTCACCGGAGTTCCAGGCCAAAATGGCTAAAGGACCTGCCCTCATCATGAACATTCGCAAACCAGGTGGTGGTATGGGTTCGAGCCTGATGCAATGGTTTGCCTTCTTATTGCTGGTCAATATTTTTGTAGCCTATGTTGCAAGTCATACAATCAATCCTGGAGCTGATTATCTCACTGTACATCGTCTGGTGGGTTGCGTAGCTTTTATGGGTTATGGACTCGCACTCTTTCAGGATTCCATCTGGGGTGGTAAGAGTTGGGGTGCGACCTGGAAGATGTTGTTTGATGCACTGATCTATGGCCTGGTGACAGGTGGGACGTTTGGGTGGTTGTGGGCATAAAAATTTATGCACGCAGCTTTCATCTGATCAGCTATTTTATAGCAAAATATAAATAACCTAAAACAAGAAAGTATGATTATCGTACACGACACATTTATCTGTAAGCCGGGCAATGCTTCCAAAATAGCCAAACTCTTCAAGGAAGTGATGGACGGCCAGCCGGAAATGCTTCACATCATGACAGACATGACCGGGCAGTGGCACCGCGTCATCATGGTCAGTCAATATGAAAATCTCACTGCCTACGAAAAGAGCTGGGAAAAATACATGGAGGATACCGAAGAAAACAGGAAGATGAATGAGAAGATGAAAGGCATCAATGAGATGTATGTTTCGGGCAGTCGGGAGATTTTTAAGGTTTGGTGATAAGGCAAGGGGCAAGGAGCAAGGAGCAAGGAGTGTGTCTGGGACAGATTTTACTTTCAATGACAAATTCGCCCAGCAAAATCATGCGATACACTGCAAATCATTCACCCTCTCTTCTTTATGCATCAAATGTGTACTAGAAATCTTGCCCCATCGAATCTCCAAATCTTCGATTTGATCTTTTCTCCCCCCTGTGTTTCTGCATCTCGCCCATTAGGGCATCATTCCGAAAACCCCGGGGCAAACCGTATGAAGGCGTGGGTATTCCATTGAGAATACGATTAACCCCGGGGTTGCGCAGCACACAGGGGAGAGAATTTTTTAACAAAAAATTCGAAGGGGCATAAAGTGATGCATTGCACCGAATATTAAACACCCCTCTTTCCTGAAAGATCATGCGTATAAACGAAATCATTCCAGAGGGAGGGGTAGTGGGTGAGTTTAGCAGAGGGCATAGAGCAGAGGGCCTGTCTGGAAACAGACTTTTTTCTTTATTGTCTCTTTTAATTTCTCCGTGTTCTCCGTGTGAAAAAAAATTGCGAATAATTTCGATTCTGTATCTTGGCCAGATGAAAATCAAAATAGTATTTATCGGCTTGCTCATTTGTTCTATTGGTTATGCTCAGGCACCAGACTGGCAATGGGCTATCAAGCAGATGTCAGGCGGCGGAGGCAACGATGCGGCTGAGTCCATTGTAACAGATGCAGATGGAAATATCTTTATGACAGGGTCATTTCAAAGTGAAACATTGACCTTTGGTTCCATTACCTTAAATAATGTGAATGCTCCAAATCAGGATTTATTTCTGGCAAAATTCAATAGCGCAGGTGTTGTGATATGGGCTCTTCGGGCTGGAGGTACCCAGGCTGATTATGGGTTATCTCTGTCTATTGACCCGTCAGGCAACATTTATCTTGGTGGATTTTTCAAAAGCACTTCAATCACTTTTGGTGGGACCACATTAAGCAATCCAGGAGCACCATTTGGAGATCCCTTTCTGGCAAAATTTGACACGAATGGAAATGTTATCTGGGCTAAAAAAAGCAGCAATGCATTGTCAAGCGATGCCATCATCTCCGTTGCAGCTGATCAGGCAGGAGATGTGTATGCGACCGGCCATTTCATCAGTGATCAAATTACTTTTGGAGGGATCACGCTTACAAATACCGGCACCGAAACTCAGGAGCTTTTTATCGTGAAATATAGTTCATCAGGAACTGTTCTTTGGGCCAAAAGTATTGGTGGATCAGGAGATGAAATCGGTAATGCTGTTGTGGTGGATAAGCAAGGGAGTGTTTTTTTGACAGGACAGTTTTCGAGTTCTTCAGTTCTCGTCGGATCCACAACACTCACCAATATCAATTCACCCAATACTGATTTATTTCTTGCCAAGTACAATTCTTCCGGGGATGTACTATGGGCAAATAGAGCTGGTGGACTTGATTCAGACTATCTGCTATCCCTTTCAGCAGATGAAGATGGAAATGTGTACGGTGCTGGCTATCTGAAAAGTGCATCCATTTCCTTTGGTTCTATAACGTTGTCTAACGAGGGTTCGCCGTTTGGAGATTCATTCTTAGCTAAGTTTGATACTAACGGGCAGTGTCTATGGGCTCAAACTGCCAGCAATAGTGAAAGCAGTGATGCAGCAACGAATGTCACCACAGATCATTTAGGAAACGTCTACATTACAGGGCATTTTCTTAGTGAGATCATCAGCTTTGGGGCTACTACTTTGACAAATGTTTCAGCACCAGCCCAGGACATTTACATAGCCAAATATGACGGGAATGGAAATCCACTTTGGGCTGCGAGTACCGGAGGAGACCAGAATGATGTGGGTAATGCGGTAACGTGTGACGCAGTTGGTAATGTGTTTTTGGCAGGAATTTTTCAGAGCGGTGAAATCACCTTCACCTCAACTACCTTAACCAATTCCGGTTTTTCAACAAACGATCTTTTCCTTTCTAAAATCGGAGCGACAGTGTCAACAACTGAAGGGCTGTTAGAAAATAGCCTGACCGTCTACCCGAATCCATTTACAGATTACATCATCGTGGAAATGGACCAAGTGGTTCCGCACATGACTTTAACGCTGACTAACCTGAAGGGTCAAATTGTGTTCTATAAACCTGATTTTTCTGGTATTCAATTGCTAATAGATCGAAATAATATTCCCGCAGGAATATATTATCTAAATGTATCAAAGGGAACAGAAACATTAGCTGTCGAAAAGGTGGTGATTGGTGGTAATTGAAGATTCTATTTTCGCTTAGCAAAATCACCGTTGCCCTGAAAAACAAACACCCCTCTTTCCTGATAGGTCATACGTATATAGCCATTATTCCTGAGAGGGGAGGGGGGAGTTAAGCAAGGAGCAAGTCGTAGCGTAGCGAAGATCCCGCCTAATGCACTGCATTAGCGGCGGGAGAGCATAGTGTAGAGGTTCTGTAGGGCGAAAGGTTCATTCTTATCAGAGCTCCATTAATTTCTCCGTGCACTCCGCGTACTCCGTGCGAAATAATTAATTAATGAGAGGGTCTGATTTCCTCCGTATTTTACCCTCACAAATCCACATCCATCCTGTCCGGATCAGGGATCAAGTTTGATAAATGAACCACATGAAAGTAACATCACCATTCAAGTTTGTGTACTTTATCTTGGTAGCCATCCTGGCCCTTCAGTCTTGCAGCCCTAAGTCTTCGGATACAGCTACGACTTCCGCATCCCCTCACCCATGGCTGGTCAATATGAATGACGCACAGGCCCAGTCCGTAAAAGATAAGAAGCCTATTCTGGTTTATTTTACCTCTAGCGATACCTGCGGATTGTGTGAGCAGCTTGAGACAGATATTTTTTCTACACCCATGTTTAAAGAGTGGGCAGAAAAGAAAGTTGTCTTATTCAAAGTTGATTTCTCAACACTTGATCAACTCCCCCCAGGCAGTCAGGAACAAAATACCGCCATGGCCCGCTCACTCAAGGTCTCCACGTATCCGACCTTTTGGATGCTCAGCGTAACGCATGAAGTCGAAAATGGCAGGTTCAAAATCAAGCCAATCGGCTATACTGGATATCATCCATCACCGGAGAAGCTTATCGGGGCGTTACAGAATTTTGTGCGGCGGTAAGAATTTGATTTAGCCTTCGCCTCAGCCGGTTGCTGAGCTGTAGCACATGGATGCGCGTGAGCAAGTCGAAGCATTGCCTATTTCTTAGCTATCCTATACAACCTCCCCTCATCCGTCACCGTATACAAAGCCCCATCTTTCCCCTGCGTGATATCGCGGAACCGTTGCCCTTCTTCAACAAGTAGCCGCTCTTCACCTGTAACTTTGTTGTTTGCTATCACCAGGCGGCAGATATGATTGCCACTCAGGCAGGCGATAAACAAATTATTCTTCCATTCAGGGATGATATCAGCGTTGTAAAAAGTCATGCCACTCGGAGAAATGACCGGATCCCAATAGTAGACAGGTTGTTCCATCCCCGGTTTTTGCTGGATGGCATCACCGACTTTTTCTCTTGAGTATTCGAGGCCGTAAGTAATATCTGGCCATCCATAGTTCTTACCTGCCTTAATGAGGTTCACTTCGTCTCCACCTCGCGGACCGAATTCATTTTCCCACAGGTCTCCGGTCTCCGGATGAAAGGCAATACCCTGCACATTGCGATGGCCGTAACTATAGATTTCGGGCCTTGCATTTGCCGTTCCAATAAAAGGGTTACCGTCTACAGGCTTGCCATCCGTTGTGATCCGTATGATTTTGCCCAACCCCGCATTCAGGTCTTGAGCCAGAGGTCTTGTTTCCCGATCTGATCGTTCGCCGGTCGAGATGTAGAGATGGCCTTCTTTGGAAAAAAGGATGCGACCGCCATAATGCAAGTTGCTTGGGTGCGCCGGTGTGGCGCGAAAAATAACTGTAGCGTTTTCTATTGTTTTTTCATCTGCCGCTAATCTGCCTTTGGCCACTGCAGTTAGATTTCCTTCCGGCAACTGCTCAGAGAAAACCCAGTACACCATTCGATTCTGATCAAACGACGGATCGATACACAGCCCCAGGAGTCCTCCTTGGCCTCCGCTGTTGACTTCGGGTATGCCTGTGATGGGTTCACCGACTGTGCCGGTAGCAGAGGCGATGCGCATGGTTCCCTTTTTTTCGGTGATAAGCAACCGACCATCGGGAAGGGTGGCGATGCCCCAGGGTTTGTTGAGCGTTTTGTCAAGCACTTCAACCTTGTAAGCTGTATTTGTCTGTATTCCTGCAATGCGTGTCTGGCCTTCGAAAGCCGGTGGATACGTGGTATTGGCGGCTTCTGTTTCTACAGGAAGGGTTGTATTTTTTGTTGTATCATCTGTAGGTGTCGGTTGGCTGACCTTGGTGCCGCAGGCGGTGAGGATAGCTAAGGACGATATAAGGAGGATGTGGTGGATGTTGTTCATAGGTTTAATTAAGTGATTTATAAACTGAACGTCGGGAGAATGGGTAAGGTTTTACAAGTTGGTGATTTGCTTCAACTCCCATGTGCAACTTTTCTTCCGGATAATTGAATTTAAAAGGCTGGGAAATAAGCTATTGATTTTCTGAAAGTTGACAACAATGTTCTATTGTAGCACTTTGGATAACTGACCTTATTTCAATGAGTTGGGAGGAAAAGTCAATAAAAAGTTACCTGACTACTAGCGATGAGGTATATTTTTATTTACTTTTATGAGATTCTAAATCATTCAATTCCTATGGGGCAGGAAAGGAAATCAAAAAGGGTAGAAGATGAAATCTTAACAGTTGCTCCGCATTCTTCAGAGAGATGGTTGGTTTACCATTTCACAAGTAGGTTCACACCTGAAAATGATTCATACCACAAAGGATGGTTTCCTAATGGTCCCTTTCCATGGAAGCCAGGAAGTAGGAAAGGGTTTAGAAAAGAGGCTTCTTAAGAAAGCAGGCATCAATAAAAATTAAGCCAACGGGGTCAAATATGAAAATACTAAAGAAGAGAATTAGAGTAATAGTGGAAAAAACAAACACCGGTTTTTCTGCTTATCCCTTTGATGAACAAATACCAGCTGGTACCACCGGTAGAACAATTTCAGAGCTTCAGGATAATATTCTTGAAGTGCTGAATTTTTATTTTGAAGAGAAAGGCTACATCATCAGAAAAGAAAACATCGCTATTGAAATTGATCTACAACAGTTCTTTCAATATTATAGGGTACTTAATGCCCGTCATCTAGCCGAAAAAATCGGGATGAACCCAACACTTTTATCTCAGTACGTGTCAGGTAAGAAGAAGCCTTCACAGGCTCAGAGCCAGAGGATCATTGGTGGCATACAGAATATTGGGAAGGAGCTGGCTGAGCTGAGTTTTATACATTAGGATGAAATGACCAGTAGATCCACCTCTCCCTACATGCTGATTAAAGAGGCACGCATTAGGAATGCTAAGTTCTGTTCTTCCGAAGATAAGTCATGTAATCCGGAATTTTGTCTTGAGTTTGAAGCTGTTGGATTTCCGACAGCCCCGGATCGATGTTGAATATATAATCTGGCAAATCTGTTTCAGGTTTTATTTCAGATTCAACCCAAACACTCCAAAGACCATTGTTGACTTCATATTGAAAGGGTATGCCAGATATTATAAACCCAAAACCCGGCTGAATCAACTCAGGGATATCCTTAAAGTCAGCTACCCAAACAGAATCACTCCGATCAGAAAAAAAGGAATAAACCGGATGGGTGATCAAATGGCATTTTATTCCATGAATGGTTTTTTGGACATGGCGATATTCCCTGATCCCTAAAGAATCCTTTAAGTTCTCAGTAGTTCTCCGAAGTTTTTTATCCTTGTGTAAAAAGAACATCACAGAATCTTCCCAGAATGATTCCCTGCCAAGGTATGTAATATGTCTCCGTATCATTCTCGTTTTCCGGTTGTAGACAGTATGCATCAGCATATTTGTATTGTAGGCTATTTTTGCAAAATATTTTGGGGTTATAAAGACGTCTAATGAATCGAATCCGGCTACGGATGAAAGGACCTCATCCATATCATATTCTTCGAAAGCAAAGGTCGAATCAATCACAACACAGGATGTAGGTTTATAGGTGAGGTGAAGAAAATCTTTTTGACTTAAGCCTTTTTCGGCTGTCACCAGCAGCATCAACCCAAGGATAATTTGCATTAGATTTTTCATGATCGTGAATGAATGTAATTTACGAAAATATTTTTCAATCATGATGTTAGCTATCATCCGGCTGATATGCTTTGACTCATTTTACTCGCTATCGCTTCATTGGAGCCGGACACGTATGCAGTCGCGGATTGCTTTTTAGCTAAGAATTCGCTACAGCGCGGCTTCCCCGGTGGAGCAGGACCATTGCCAAATTCGATTTGAATAAGTGATGCCGAATACTGAATATCGAAGTATGAAATAACAAGTTGAAGTTGGAAATTGAAGTATAAATACAAACTTTGAACATCAACTTCTCCTTCATTACTTCGCCTTCATTACGTCACCTTCATTACGTCACCTTCAGACTTCTAAACTTCGCTATTCGCTATTCATTTAGTCCGTTTCCTTGAATAACCACTATCGAATATCGAAGTCCGAAGTACAACTCTGCGGGTAATTGAAAATATTCACGCAGTCGCTGAGCCATCTTCAAGGTAATTTCTCTTTTTCCTGCCAGAACCAAAGACTCATGTCCCTTGTTACCCATAAGCGGTTCAAGGTCCTTTGCCTTAGCCTACGCCTCTGCCTTAGAAATGCCTATCTTCACAAAACACATAAAACCACCACTCATGCGAACCACACCATCCTACATCCTCCTCCTTTTGCTGGTTCTTCAATTCAGCCTTAGCGCACAACACTCTAAAATCAGCCTGCCAGCCAACGCCACCAATCGAGTCGGGCACGCAGCTATTAAATCATCCCTGCAGCAAACTCCACTAAGCCTGGAAA
>Ga0209063_1001883_pt1 | contig 10379 bp, 8 predicted proteins | sample KloWWTmeKNB19Kit_FD_187177 | JGI IMG/M metagenome (GOLD analysis project Ga0209063, IMG submission 187177) | Active sludge microbial communities from Klosterneuburg, Austria, studying microevolution and ecology of nitrifiers - Klosterneuburg... | ecosystem: Engineered > WWTP > Aerobic digester >...
TTGTGAACCCTATGCTATGTCCAGTTTCAGATAGTTGTTCCTCCAGTTGAGTTCTGTCAGTAATAAATACAATTTTCCAAGATTGCAAAGCTGGCTTTAATCGCATTTCACGAACCATAAACATCATTGTTAATGATTTGCCCGAACCTTGTGTATGCCAAATAATACCGCCACGTTCTAAAGGATTCTTACCTTCAATTAAACGCTTGGTGGCTATTTTAACTGCTCTGAACTGTTGGTATCTGCCAACTACTTTTATTTTTTTGCCTTTATCATCTATTTGAAAAACGGTGAATACCTGAATAATGTCTAACAGATTTCTTAAATCTAACATACCTGCCACCATACGTTGCTGGTCGTTGGGGCTACTTGCACCGTGTTCTAAATCATTTAATGATTTTGGATAAGGGTCTGTCCAACGATAAAAGTGTTTTTCAATTCCTGTGGTTATTGTACCAAACTTAGCTTCAGTACGGCAAGTGGTAATAATAAATTGATTGTAAAAGAATAACTCTTTGTTGCCTTCGCCTGTATCTCCTCTTTGTTCGGAATATCGCATTAACTGGTCTATGGCTTCTGCAATGGGTTCTTTTACTTTAGATGATTTGGCTTCAACTACAACAATTGGTAAACCATTTACAAATAATACAATGTCGGGAATAATGTGGTGATCTGTGCCTGTTACTTTTACTTTGAATTGAGATATGGCTGTAAATACATTGTTCTCTATGTTTTCAAAATCAATGAAACGAACTGTTGGGCTTATTTCGCCTGTTTGCTCATTAGTGGAAACGGTTGTATTTTCCAACAAGTAAGTTAATACCTGTTGATTGTTTTCTATTAAGCTGTTTTTTTGAAAGGTGGTAATTTTTCTTACAACTTCATCAATCTGCCCTTCGGTTAAAAATGGATTGATGGCAATAAGTGCCTGGCGAAGTTTGGGCTGCAATACTACTTCTGAAAAAGAAGTACGATAACTCTGTTCGGGTGTTTGTTGCATTTCAAGCTCCAACACTTGGTTCTTACCAGTATTCCAACCTAAACCCTTTAATTGCCCAATAAAAGGTTTTTCTACATGGCTGTATTCATCCAGTTTAAGAGATGAACCAATGTTGCCCCTGTATTTATTATCGTTGCTTAATATCATTGACCGCTGATTTATTTGATTTGTCTGATTGTATTAATTTTTAACTTGTTTGTTGGTTCGTGTTAAAGAAATGGCATTTTCTTAACACGTTTTTGTTTCATCTTAATTAACCTAATAATTTATTTCGTTCTATTCTTTCTCTAGCTTCAATTAAAATGCTGTGTATTTTTTGTTCTAATTGTTTTTTGGGTGGAAGTTCAGTCCAGTATTCTGCTACCATTATGCCGTCTTTGTGCATTTCCAATAATTCTATTTGCTCTCGGCTACTTTCAGCACAAAGTATTAAACCAATGGGGCTGTTCTCGCCTTCGGCTTTTTCATATTTGTCCAACCATTTTAAATATAATTCCATTTGCCCTTTGTGTTGGGCTTCAAACTTGCCCAGCTTTAACTCAATGGCTACCAATCGCTTTAAATTGCGGTGATAGAAAAGCAGGTCTAAATGAAAATCATCACCATCAATTATCATTCTTTTTTGGCGTTCTACAAAGGCAAATCCTTTGCCCAATTCCAGTATAAAATCTTCTAAGTCTCGTAAAATGGCTGCTTCCAAATCTTTTTCTAAATAGGTATTTTGCAGTTCTAAAAAATCTAAAAAGTAAGGGTCTTTAAATGTATTGTGTAAGGCTGGGTGTTTACTGGTGTTTTGTAAATTGGCTATACTACTTCGTTCATAAGTTTTGGTACTTATTTGTTTGCGAAGATCTCTAATACCTAAATTTTGTATTGATGACGCTTGGGCATAAAACAGCTTAGCCTCTTGGGTTTTTAAAGGCAGTAGCGTTACAAAATGAGACCAACTCAATTGTCGTGCCAGTGGAACGACAATTTGCAAGTCGGGAAATTGTTCCGCAAACTGCATCATTCGTTGTATATTACGTAGCTCAAAGTTTTTACCGTACTTGTTTTTCAATTGTGTAGACAGTGTCGACACAATTTGTTTGCCATAATCAGCTCTTTTGTTTTGTAGTATATCTTCGTTGATACGCTTGCCTACTTGCCAAAACAATAGCGTAAGGGTGCTATTGGCATGTGCCACCACTTGCTGCTGGCTTTGCTCTATCAGCAACGACAATTCGGTTACTAATTCAGTCTGAACCACTGATTTTTTTGATTTATCAGATTTCATTGATTTTTCACTTTATTGACTAATCTTTTGAATTCTAAACTCTTTGCTCCAAAGTTTATCAACATCCCTATTTCAATATTATACGCTTCCAAATAGTTGATAGCTTGTGCCAAATGCACATCTTCCAGCTTTGTCAGGGCTTTTAATTCTACCGATACGATGCCTTCTATTAAAAAATCTACCCTTCTTGTTCCTATTTGTTGCTCTTTATAAAATATAGGTATTTCTTTCTCTCGTTCAAAAACAATTTTATTATCTGTCAATTCTATGGCTAAAGCTCTTTGATAGATTACTTCTTGGAAACCATTGCCTAAAGCTTTGTGTACCGCCATAGCACAGCCAATAATTTTGCTCGTTAACTCGGAATATTTGTACTGCTCTTTAATCATAGTTCATCATTTAATCATTAATAATCAAAGGTTCCGACACTTTCACCCTCACTTTCCCACTTAGTAAATCTTGCATCAAGCCCGTTTTTAAGGATTGAAGTTTGGTGAGTGAATGTTGTTCTTTCATTATAGAATTATCAATTCTTGCAAATAATTCATCTATTCTTTCCTGCTCCTTAATATCAGACGGGATTTTTAGAAAATATTTTTTGAGCAAACTACTGCTAAGGTTTTTTTGAGCACCATCATTACTCAAATCTCTAAGTTTTTCATATTCATTTGTTAATGTAACATATAAGAAATTAGTCGTCACCTTTTTTAAATTTAAAAAGCCAACACAAGCTTGATTAGTTGTAGCATCAATGTCTAAAATTGAAACACGCCCTCTGGTTTTACCTTGACCATACAAAGCCATCAAAATAGTTCCTTTAGGAAATAAAACTGTTGATGACATTTTCAGACCTTTTTGAGTAATATACTCTTCCGTTTCTTTAATAAAATTGTAGTTTACTTCTCCAGTTTTTACCCAAGGAATATCGCCATTCCAAAAAGAAGAATTTTGTCTGCTTGGTGTTCCTCCTGATTTTAAATTTGCTAATTCATCAATTAATACACATTCCCATTCCTTCGGTATGCTACCCAATGGACTGTCTTTAAATTCGTGTGTTTGTTCAGTTCTTATGTTTCCGTTTTCATCAATGCCTTTTGTAAGCAGGTCTTGCATTAAGCCAGTTTTAATTTTTGTGTACTTGGTTATTAATGCTTCTGTGTTGGCAATGGCTTGGTCGACTTTAGTAAGTATGTTGGCAATGGTGGTTTGTTCAGTAAATTCAGGAAGTAGAACTTCAATTTTACTATATTCTGAAATCCATCTTCTTTTATGGTCTCCGCCTGTTTCGGTAATTTTTATTGTTTGAATTTTCTCAAAAGCATATTTCAAATCAATTTCCTTTTCATCAACTGCTTTTAAAAACTTCATTGCAGAAGATTTCACCTTGAAAGGAAAATCTACAAATTTTGTATCGGTTGTAAAATCATCAAAAATTATAACAGGTGTTTCAGAATAAATATTATCAGTTTCATTCGTGTAACCTAAAATAAAAGATTTACCTGCTGTTAATACAGGCGTTCCTGACTTTGCATCGTAATTGGTAGATTTTACAATAAACCTATATGGCTGTGCATATCTTAAAACCTTTCCTAAAGCCACTTTTCTCCAACCATCTGGAATTTGTATTGGATTTTCTTCCATTAATTCAAATATTTTAAATGGGTTAGAAAATCATTGAGTTCAGCCATCGTTTTATTACGGCTTTGTTCTATACTTTGGGCAGAAGTATGATACTTATCAAATAGGTTTTCGTAGGCACTTATCAGCGTTCTTTTTTCAGCATTTAAGTATCGTTGCAGTTGGTTATTTATAATATCAAAATGTTTTTTCAGTATCAACATTTGTGCTTGCTCGGTGGTAATAATGCCGCCTATTTCTTCTAATAAACTATCCAACTTATTCAACTTGGTTTGTATAATGTCTTTGTCTTTTAGTAAAGCATTGTAGCCTTTGGTTATTTCTTTAAACTGTTTTTGTGCTTCTATTACTGTCTGCACCACTGATTTTTTTGATTCATCGGATTTCACTAATTTTTCAAAGGCAGTAAGCGATTTTTTGATTTGCTCAAAATTGCTGGTGTCTTTTAGTTCGTCAATAAAAGGTGCAATGAGGCTTTCAATAGCTGCATCCAATTTTTCAATTTCGGTATTAGTTGTTAACAATAGTTTTTTGCTTTCGGCTTTTTCATCTTCCGTACCGTAACGTTTAATGATGAGTTTTAGCTCCAGTTCAGCTTGCTTGGCTTTTAGTGTAGCTTTTAGTTCTTTAATTTCCTTTTCGGTGTCCAGAATTTTCTTTTCAGCTTCCTGATAGGGTTTAGCTTCTTCGGGCTTTTGCTTTTCATCTACCACGTAAGCAATTTGTTTTTTTAGCTGCTCTTTTACTTTGGCAATTGGTATGGTAGTTTCTTCTTCTTCGGGTTCTAACTCTAAAAGGTTTATTGCTTCTTCAATGGCTTCATCCAAAATCGTTTCCTTTTCGGATTGTGCTATTTCTAAAGTTTCTATCTCTGTTTTTTCTTTTTGGAAAAATTCAGCTATTAAATAATCATCGGGAATTAAACCTGCATCCCAACCGTTTTGCATTATGGTTTTGAGGTCGTACTTGATATTATCCCACCAGTTTACAAAAACACCTGCTACCTGAAACTTATCTAATACACCAATAGGTACAAATTTTTCTTTGATGGTATCTAACAACTCCTTGCGTACTTTGGGTATTTTGTCGCCACCTAAGGTTACATAGTTAGCAATACTCTCTTTTACTTTATTGGCTTCTACCGGCTCAACAATGGGTGCTAATTTTGAGAAATCTTCTTTAGCTAGTTGCCACCAGTCGGCAAGTTGCATACCCAAATGCAATAATGTTTCTATTACATTTTTATCCTCATCAATATTGGCTTTGATGGCTGCTTTGTCTGTTATAGCAAATTCTCTGTAGGCTTCATTTTTATCCTTAAAAAGTTGATTGCCGTTGTATTTGAATTTGAGGCATTGGGTAGTTTGTATGGCTTCTATTTCAGCCACAGGAATACCACCTACCAAATGAGCTTTTACATTTTCGGGTTCAGGCTCTGGGGTATTATCTAAATAACGCCTAATGTTTAGTGTGTATTCATTACCAGCAATGGTTTCTAAATCAACCAACTTTGAGTATTTGGCTTCAATGGTTTTGGTGGTAAATACAAAGTCTATTTTCTCAATGTCTTCTGGTCGTAACGTGTTTTGCTTTTTGCCCTCGGCAAAGTCTTTATCAGCATTAATAAAAAATACTTTGTTCTTTAATTCATCGGGCTTGTTTTTGTTCAATACAATGATGCAAGCAGGAATACCAGTTCCGTAAAATAATTGCGGAGGTAGGCTAATAATACCTTCTATCACATCAGCTTTCAACATTCCTTCTCTAATGTCTTTTTCTTTGCCACCTCTAAACAATACACCGTGAGGCATTACAACCACTACTTTTCCTTTTTTATCGCAGCTTGCCAACATATGCTGTACAAACATTAAATCTGCTTTCTTGCCATCTTCGGGAGCAAAGCCATAAGGAAAACGTTCCTTGTGCTTCATTGTAGCCAACCCGTAGTTTTGAGAAAATGGGGGATTGGCAATTACTCTATCAAACTGAATAAGCTGTCCGTTTTTTTCGTTTAAAGGTTCGTCCAATGTATCGCCATACTCAATAGTGTATTTGGCTATGTTGTGCAAAATGATATTCATTTTACAAATAGCAACTACTGTAGGATCATTCTCCTGTCCAAACAATTGAAGATTGTTTGCATTTTGTCCTTGCTCTTCTACATATTGATGCGATTGTATAAGCATACCACCTGAACCAGCAGTAGGGTCATAAATACTCATTCCTTCCTGTGGTTTTATCAATTGCACCAATAAACGCACTACTTGGTTTGGCGTATAAAATTGTCCTCCCTTTTTACCACTTTCATCAGCAAAATGCTTTAACAAATACTCATAAGCTGCACCCAACAAATCGGGGAACTCAAAGTTTTCATTTATCAAATCAGGAAACTCATTGAAGTGGTCTATCATTTTCTTCAGGTCGGCATTTTTAACAATAGCCTTTCCGTCCACCTCTTTATTAAAGTTTATTCTGCCTTTAAAAATTCCTGAAAGTGTATCGGGATTTGCTTCTTCAATGGCGTCTAAAGCCTTGTTCAGCATTTGCCCAATATTATTTTGCAAGTGTTTTATAGGTGGTTGCTGTACACCGTTTTCATCTATAAATTCTTCATTCCATCTTGCTCTGTCTGGTACGAAAAATATTTCACCATAAGTTATTTTATCATTCAAAACTTCATTCAGAGTTTCTTTATCCAAATGCTTAAAATCTTTTTTTATAAATTGTTCTCTCTTTTGGTAAAAAACATCACTCATTCGTTTCAAGAACAACATACCAAAAATGTATTCTTTATATTCTGAAGCATCCATTTTGCCACGTAGAATATCTGCTGCCTTCATCAGGAAACTTTCTAATTGAGATAGTTTGATTTTATTGTCTTTCATTCCATGTGATGCTTACTTCGTTTTTTTAATTTGTTTCGTAACTGATTTCAATGCTTCGTCTGCCATTGGTTCGCCCTGAACCATATTATACAATTGGTCGGCAAGCCAAAGGGTTTGCAACTCTTCAACATCAGCTTTGAGTATTTGGGCTAATAAAGTGATTTGCTCTTTCTTTAATTGCCTGTCGCCTCGTTCTACTTTGCTAATAATAGAAGTGTCCACATCCAATTGAGAAGCAAGCTGCCGCAGCAACAAATTTTGCTTCGTTCTTAATTCTCTTATACGTTCACCAAACTGTGTTGCCATTATAATAATATTGTCTTGACAAATATTGGCAAATATAAGAAAAGATAGGCAAATAATAATTGCAGGAAATTGTAGAAAGAAAATAAGGATTTGCAGATAAATTAAATTAATTATTTCAAAATATTTTCAATAATTGAGGTACAATTTATCAAATAAAGAGAAAGAAAAGTGTACTGAAACTCAACAAAAACAAGCACTTAACAAACAAAAGAAAGTAAATTACTTTCCTATACAAAAATCTCGAAAGATGATGTCCAGTAAATCGTCGGTTTGAATCTGGCCCGTTAGGCTGCCGAGATGGTGGAGGGCGAACCGCAATTCAGACGCTATAAAATCATGCGTGTCCTCGTGCTCCAAACACTCCAAAGCTTTTTCAAGGGCTTGCTTGGTCGCACTGAGCTCTTGTATATGGCGACTATTGACTACTAGGGTGTTGAATGGTTTTATTTGACCTTTGACATGATCAATAATCCTGGTTTTAAGTGCATCAATACCCGTTTTGTTTTTAGCGGAAATATGTAAATCTGCTTGGACTTCAAGAGGCCCAGCTAGGTCGCTTTTGTTGTGAACGGTGAGTATTAAACTGTCCTTTTCACTGTGTTCAAGCAATATCGAGTGCATTTCTGCGAAGCCATCTTTTTTATCAAAAATATGTAAAATGATTTGTGCCTTTTTTATTGAATCCAAAGCGCGATCAATCCCCATTTTTTCGATGACATCCTCCGTTTTTCGGAGCCCAGCGGTGTCGATGAACCTAATCTTGTACCCATCCCACACTACGGTATCTTCGATGGTGTCTCTTGTAGTTCCAGCGATTTCGGAAACTATGGCTCGCTCCTCCCCTAGGAATACATTGAGCAAAGTTGATTTCCCAACGTTGGGTTCGCCTATGATAGCAATCGGAATACCGTCCTTTATCACATTCCCAAGCTTGAAAGACGCTATGAGCTGGTTGATCTTGTTGATACTTAATTTCAATAAAGAACTCAGTTCCTGACGATTGGCAAACTCCACATCTTCTTCTCCAAAATCCAATTCCAACTCCAAGAGGGCCGCCAATCTCATGATGCCTTCACGCAACTGAACTATATCCTGACTGAATCCCCCTTTCAACTGATTCATGGCTATTGCGTGAGCTGCCTTGTTGTCGGAAGCGATGATATCTGCCACGGATTCAGCCTGTGCCAAGTCCATCTTGCCATTCAAAAAGGCCCGCATGGTGAATTCTCCGGGTTGGGCATGAACACAGCCATTTGCGAGGCACAATTGGATGATTTGTGCGATAATATAAGGCGATGCGTGACAGTGTATCTCAACAGAATCCTCCCCAGTATAGGACTTTGGACTCTTAAAACTTGAAACCAAACATTCGTCAATCAATGCCCCTTTGTTATCAATTATTTTCCCAAAAAATATTTCATTCCCTTGAGTAAATTGTATTTTTTTATTCGAAAAAAAATGTCCAATGACATCGAAAGTTTTCTTACCCGAAATGCGGATATTAGCTATTGCCCCACCCTGCCCTGAGGCTAAGGCAACTATCGTATGATCCAGCTGAATGTCTAAAAACATGAATTCTTTCTTTTATCAAATGCTATCGCAAAATAAAATTTGGTTAAATATGCGTTAAATTCGTTTTGCAAAGCTAATAATTTTTAATTTTGCATTATAATAATTTATCCCTGTATGAACGTGCTTTTTGTTTGCTTAGGCAATATTTGCCGATCACCCCTCGGCGAGGGAATTCTCAAAAATATTTGTGACCATACGGGCTTAGACTGGAATATTGATTCTGCGGGTACAGGAGGATGGCATGCTGGTGAATCTCCTGACCATCGCTCGATCAAAGTAGCTGCTAAGCACGGTATCGACATTCATCAACAACGTGCGCGACAATTTAAGCAGGATGATTTTGACAAATTTGACCACATCATCGCGATGGACAAGTCCAACTTCAAGGACCTAACATCTCTGACTTCTGACCCCAATCATTTGGCCAAAATTTCATTGATGATGGACTTCGACACCGCTTCTACTTTTAGAGATGTACCCGATCCTTATTATGACAATCGATTTGATCTGGTTTTTGAATTGGTGACCAATGCATGCAATGGTTTTGTGCAAAAATTCGCTGAGGTGCCTATTTCATTGTTATATTGAGATTAGGGTGATTACAAATGACATTTTATCATTATATTTGCCCTCCGAACCATATTTTTATTGATTTTTAAAAATTTATTTTATGAAGTATTTGAGTTTAATCCTTGTTATCGTTCTTGCTATTTCATGTAAAAACGACCCCAAATCAACAACTGCCACAGCGACTTCCCCATCTGAAGCAGCCAATGCAGCCCTAATCCACAAAATGCTACAAACCCAACTGTCGATCCCAATGCAGCTTCTACCACAGCTACTGGACCTACGACTACCATGAAATTTGATTCTGATACCTATGATTTTGGAAAAGCCAAAGCGGGTCCTAAATTCAAACACCGTTATGAATTTACCAATACTGGAAATGAAAAATTGATCATAAGCACCGTTAAACCTGGTTGCGGATGTACAACGACTGATTATACTAAAGAACCAGTAGAACCTGGAAAAAAAGGTTTCATCGAAGCTGTATTCAACTCTGAAGGTCAATCCAGCGGTCCGAAGATCAAAACAATCAACGTTATAGCCAATACCAATCCTCCACAATCTGTTTTGACGATCAAAGGAGAATTGACCGATGGTGCACAGCCAAAGACCATAAAGACTGACGGACACTAGTTTTAGGTCATCAATTTTTTACAAAACCCATTAATATCCTTCACTTATGTGTGGCATAGTAGCTATTTTCAATATTAAATCAGACCTAGAGCGGTATAGGCAACAAGCCCTCGAAATGTCAAAAAAACTGAGACATCGGGGCCCAGATTGGTCTGGTATTTTTTGCGAAAATAATACCATCTTAGCACATGAACGTCTTGCGATTGTAGATCCAGCCTCAGGAAAACAACCATTGTTTTCTAAAGATCGCAGGCTTGTACTAGCCGTAAATGGAGAAATATACAATCATCAGGAAATCAGAGATCGCCTGAAAGACAAGTATGAGTTTCTTACCAACTCCGATTGCGAAGTAATCCTCGCACTTTATCGCGAGAAGGGAAAAGATTTTCTCGAAGACCTCAATGGGATTTTCGCCTTCGCACTTTATGACCTAGACAAAAATGAATTTTTAATCGGCAGAGACCATATTGGTATCATTCCACTTTATCAAGGTTGGGACGAA